>Ga0208823_1003284_pt1 | contig 11581 bp, 10 predicted proteins | sample AD_UKC075_MetaG_FD_184440 | JGI IMG/M metagenome (GOLD analysis project Ga0208823, IMG submission 184440) | Active sludge microbial communities of municipal wastewater-treating anaerobic digesters from USA - AD_UKC075_MetaG (SPAdes) (version 2) | ecosystem: Engineered > Bioreactor > Anaerobic >... | reverse complement strand
CGCGAAGTAGGGCACGGCGCCGATGTGATCCTCGTGCGCGTGGGTCAGGACAATGCCGAGCAGATCCTTGCGCCGTTCCTCGATGAAATCGAGGTCCGCAAAGACCAGTTCGATCCCGGGATACTCGGCCGCCCCGAAGGTCATGCCAAGGTCGACCATCAGCCACTTGCCATCGCAGCCGTAGAGATTGACGTTCATCCCGATCTCGCCCGACCCCCCGAGCGCGCAGAAAAGCAGTTCCTTGCCAGGCTTCATGTCCGGTCCGATCGTGTTGCATAGAGCCGGGCCAAACCCTGCAGTGTAAGTTCCGGTTCAACCCGGTCGAACAGGTCGGCATGGCGCTGGAACAGCACGGCCAGTCCGCCCGTGGCGATCACCTTTACCGGGCGACCGATCTCTTCCTTCATGCGGCGGATCATGCCCTCGATCATGCTGACATAGCCCCAGTAGATACCGATCTGCATCTGCCCCACGGTGTCGCGGCCGATCACGCTCGATCCGGGCGGCGGCTCGATGGCGATGCGCGGCAGCATGGCCGCAGCCTCGTACAGAGCGTCGAGCGACAGGCTGACCCCGGTCGCGATACTGCCGCCCATGTAGGCACCATCAGCACCGATATGATCGAAAGTCGTCGCCGTGCCGAAGCTGATGACGATCTTGTCGCCCGGCTCCAGCGCGTGGGCGGCAATCGCATTGACGGCGCGGTCCGCCCCCAGCGCCCGCGGCTCGTCAACTTTCAGCGCGATGCCCCACGTGATCGGCGGCTTGCCCGCGATCAGTGCATCGGTACCGAAATACTTCTGCGAGAGCACCTGAAGGTTATGCAGCGCCCGCGGGACCACGGTGGCGATGATCACATCGCCGATATCGGTGCGCGAATAGCCTTCCATGCGCAGCAACTGGTCAAGCCAGACCGCATATTCATCGGCGGTTCGCTTGGGATCGGTGGCGATGCTCCAGCGCTGCAGGATCTTTCCCGCATCGTCCACCAGCGCGAACTTCACGTTGGTGTTGCCATTGTCGATCGCAATCAGCATCCGTCTTCCTCAATTGCCCCAAGGCGCACTTCGCCTGCATGCACGGTGCGGGTCGTGCCGTCAGCGAGCCGCAGTTGCAAGGCTCCATCGCTGGCCAGTCCGGCGAAAGTTCCCTCCAGCGCGGCCTCGCCCGGCTCTCCGACCCGCAAGGGGGTGCCCGGGGGGTGGGCCGCACCAAGCCAGCGCCGGATCATGGGTTCAAGTCCGTAGCTGCGCCAGGCCTGAAGCTCTGCGGCAAAACTGCGCGCCAGATTTTCTGCAAAGGCATTCCGGTCCGGCGCGGGGCCGAAAACCGACAGGGCGATGGTGCGGCGGTCCGGCAGGTCAGGCGCGACGGCAAGGTTTACCCCGATGCCGACGACTACCGCCCCGGCGCTCGCTTCCAGCAGGATGCCGCTGAGCTTGGCACCGCCGACCAGCAGGTCGTTGGGCCATTTGAGCAGCGCCAGATGTGGCGGCGGAACATGGCGCGAGACGACCTCGTGCAAGGCAAGTCCAGCCAGCAGCGCCAGGCTGGGCGCAGGTGGATCACCTGCCCGGGGCCGAACGATGGTTGACCCCATGAAGTTGCCGAACCCATCGAACCAGGTCCGGCCCTGCCTGCCCCGCCCCGCGCTTTGCCGGTCGGCAACGAGCCAATCCCCCTCGCCAACCGCCTCGCCGGCACCGAGTGCAGCGGCGAGGTCGGCATTCGTCGAGCCGGTTTGGGCCAGGTAGCGGATCAAGCCGCCGTCATGAGCGCGGCGACGGCCAGGTCGGACAGCGCCGTCAGGCACTTCACCACCAGGTAGCCGAGCGGCGAGAGGAACAGGACGCACAGAGCCAGGATCGCCTGGTGCACCCAGTCGCTCTTGCCCAGCGCCTTGCCCGCCGGTTCGTCGAAGTACATGACCTTGACGACCTTGAGGTAGTAGAACGCGCCGACCACGCTGCCCAGCACGCCCAGCACCGCGACCCAGAACATCCCAGCCTGAACCGCAGCCTGGAACACCACCAGCTTGCCCCAGAAGCCGAGCAGCGGCGGAATCCCCGCAAGGCTGAACATCACGACCGCGAGGCTGGCGGCGAGCACCTTGCGCTCACGCGAGAGGCCCGCGAAATCGGCGATGTTCTCGACCGGATTGCCATCGCTGTCCTTGAGCATCAGCACGGCAACAAAGCCGCCAATCGTCATCGCGACATAGATCGCGAGGTAGATCAGCATGGCCGAAGCGCCCGCCGGGGTGGCCGTGGCAAGGCCGATCAGCAGGAAGCCGACGTTGTTGATCGACGAATAAGCCAGCAGACGCTTGATATTGGTCTGCCCGATCGCGCCCAGCGCGCCCCAGAACACCGAGGCCAGCGCCGCGAAGATCACGATCGGCTGCCAGGCCGGAGCCTGGGTGCCGAACGCCTTCAACGTAACGATCATGGTAAGGGCCAGGGCCGCCACCTTGGGAGCCGAGGCGAAGAAGGTCGTCACCGGGGTCGGCGCACCTTCATAGACGTCCGGCGTCCACATGTGGAACGGCACGGCGCTGATCTTGAAGGCCAGGCCCGCCAACACGAACACCAGCGCGAAGGCTGCGCCCGCAGGCAGACCATCCTTGAACGCGGCGGCAATGCCGGCAAAGTCGGTCGTGCCGGTGAAGCCATAGGTCAGGCTCATGCCGAACAGCAGGATGCCACTCGCCAGCGAGCCGAGCACGAAATACTTCAGGCCAGCTTCGGCCGAGCGGTCGTCCGTCTTGAGGAAGGCGGCGAGGACATAGGCGGCCAGCGAGTTCAGTTCGAGCCCGATGTAGAGCGTGAGCAGGTTGGTCGCGGAGACCATCATGCTCATGCCCAGCACCGCGAACAGCACCAGCACCGGGTATTCGGCCCGCATTGCGCGGAACCGCTCGAAGAACGCCGGGGCCACCAGCAGCGAGGCGCCGGCTGCGGCATAGATCAGCAGCTTGGCAGCAGCCGCGAAGGCGTCCGCCGCGAACAGGCCGCCAAACGCCAGCGTTTCAGGCCCCTTGGCGCCGCTGAACAGCACCGGGGCCGTCAGCGCGGCACCTGCGGCCAACACCGCAACAACGGCCCAGTTGGCCAGGCGCGCGGCGGTCTTGCCATTGGCCCATGCCGAGACGAGCAGGATCGCCAACCCGGCAATGGTGAAGAGAAGTTCAGGCGCAGCAAGGCGCAGAGACTGCAACCAGTCCATCAGTGCGCTCCCCCGTGCGCGGAAGTTTCATGGGATTGGGCTTCGTGGGTCTTGGCGGTAGTCGGATCCCCAGCGGTCAGGCGCGCATCACCCTCGGGACGGGCCGAGGCAAGGCGCGCGTCGAGCGCGGCGATATCGGCACGCATCGGCGCCAGGAAGCTTTCGGGATAGACGCCCATCCACAGCACGACGGCTGCAATCGGCGCCAGCATCAGCCATTCGCGAACGCTGAGGTCCGGCATGGCGGCTGCATCGGCGTTCTTCTGCTCGCCGAACGCAACCCGGCGATAGAGGTAGAGCATGTAGCCCGCGCCCAGGATGATACCGGAACCCGCGACCAGCGCGACCCAGCTCGACATCTTGTAGATGCCGGTCAGCGCCAGGAATTCGCCCACGAAGCCGCTGGTGCCGGGCAGGCCGACCGAGGCCATGGTGAACAGCATGAACAGCAGCGCATACTTCGGCATGTTGATCGACAGGCCGCCGTAACGGTCGATCTCGCGGGTGTGCAGCCGGTCATAGATCACGCCGACGCACAGGAACAGCGCGCCCGAGACCAGCCCGTGGCTCAGCATCACGACCATCGAGCCTTCGAGGCCCTGGACGTTGAAGGCGAACAGGCCAACCGTGACGATCGCCATGTGCGCGACCGACGAATAGGCAATCAGCTTCTTCATGTCCTGCTGCACCAGCGCGACGAGGCTGGTGTAGACCACCGCGACCATCGACAGGGCGAAAACCAGCCAGGCAAAGTCGGCGCTCGCCTGGGGGAACATCGGCAGCGAGAAGCGGATGAAGCCGTAGCCCCCCATCTTCAGCAGCACGCCCGCGAGGATCACCGAACCGGCGGTCGGCGCCTGCACGTGGGCATCGGGCAGCCAGGTGTGGACCGGCCACATCGGCATCTTCACCGCGAAGCTGGCGAAGAAGGCCAGCCACAGCCACTTCTGGGCATCCGCCGGGAAGTCATATGCCATCAGGGTCGGGATGTCGGTCGTGCCGGCTTCGTTGATCATCCACAGCATGGCGATCAGCATCAGCACCGATCCGAGCAGCGTGTAGAGGAAGAACTTGTAGCTGGCGTAGATCCGCTCCGCCCCGCCCCAGATACCGATGATCAGGTACATCGGGATCAGGCCGGCTTCGAAGAAGATGTAGAACAGCAGCAGATCCTGCGCCGCGAAAACGCCGATCATCAGCGTTTCCATCAGCAGGAACGCGGCCATGTATTCGCTGACGCGCTTTTCGATCGACTGGCTGGCCAGGATGCAGATCGGCATCAGGAACACCGAGAGCATGATCAGCATCAACGCGATGCCATCGATGCCCAGCTTCCAGGCGAAACCCTGGAACAGCGCGACGTTTTCCTGGAACTGCCACTGCGCGCCGCCGATGTCATACTGCGCCCAGAGCGCGGCTCCGAGGACAAGGTCGATCAGCGTCGCGGCAAGCGCGATGGTACGCGCCGCCGCCGCTCCGGAAAAGAGACAGGCCAAGGCCGCCACCAGCGGAACCGCCAGCATTACCGAGAGGATGGGAAATCCGGACATATCAGTTCACCATCGCCCAGGTGATCGCGGCGGTCAGGCCCAGAAGCATGACCAGTGCATAGGAATAGAGGTAGCCCGACTGGACCCGCTGCGCGGCCTTGGTGCCCTGAAGCACCAGCCAGGCCGAGCCGTTGGGGCCGAAGCGGTCGATGAAGCCGATGTCGCCCAGCTTCCAGAACTGCCGTCCCAGCCAGAACGAGGGCCGCACGAACACGAGGTTGTACAGCTCGTCGAAGTACCACTTGTTGAAGAAGAACAGGTGCAGCGGACGGATCGCCGCCGCGAACTTCGCCGGGAAGCCGGGGTTGGCGATGTAGGCATACCAGGCCACCGCAAGGCCGGTGATCATCACCGCGAACGGCGCCCACTTCACCCAGGTCGGAACCGAATGGAGTTCGTGGATCAGGTGTTCGCTGAAGGCGATGCTGCCCTGCCAGAAATGTCCCGTCCCCTCGCTGATGAACGAATGGTGGAACAGGTAGCCGGCGAAGACCGCACCAAGCGAAAGCACGATCAGCGGCACCAGCATCGGCAGCGGGCTTTCGTGCGGGTGATAGCCCGCAGTGCCGTCGTCATGCTTCGCATGGTCATGACCATGCGCATGGTCGCCATGCCCGTGGTGATCGTCATGCACAGCGTGCTGGATATGCTCCGACTGGTCCCAGCGCGGCTTGCCGAAGAAGGTCAGGAACATCAGACGCCAGGAATAGAAGCTGGTCAGCAGCGCGGCAGTGATGCCAAGCCAGAAGCCCACGCTGCCGCTGACAGTCGCGCTGCCATAGGCTGCCTCAAGGATCGAATCCTTCGAATAGAAGCCTGCAAAGCCGAACACCCCGACAACGCCAACGCCAGTGATGGCCAGCGTACCCATCATCATCGCCCAGTAGGTGAGCGGGATCTTCTTCCTGAGGCCACCATAGTACCGCATATCCTGCTCGTGATGCATGGCATGGATCACCGAACCGGCGCCAAGGAACAGCAGCGCCTTGAAGAAGGCGTGGGTGAACAGGTGGAACATCGCCGCACCCGGGGCGCCGACGCCCGCAGCCACGAACATGTAGCCCAGCTGCGAACAGGTCGAATAGGCGATGACTCGCTTGATGTCCCACTGCGTCGTGCCGACAGTCGCCGCGAAGAACAGAGTTGCCGCGCCGACATAGGTCACCACGTTCATCGCGGTTTCGCTGGCAGCGAACATCGGCGAGAGGCGGCAGACCATGAAGACGCCGGCGGTGACCATCGTCGCCGCGTGGATCAGCGCCGAAACCGGTGTCGGGCCTTCCATCGCGTCGGGCAGCCAGGTGTGCAGGCCAAGCTGTGCCGACTTGCCCATCGCGCCGATGAACAGCAGCACGCACAGGATCGTCATCGTGTCCCACTGCATGCCCAGGAAATGGATCGTCGAACCCGCCATGCCCGGCGCGCGGACGAGGATTTCCGGGATCGACACGGTGTTGAACACCAGGAAAGTCCCGAAGATGCCGAGCATGAAGCCAAGATCACCGACGCGGTTTACCACGAAGGCCTTGATCGCGGCAGCGCTGGCCGAAGGCTTGCGGAACCAGAAACCGATCAGGAGGTATGAGGCGAGGCCTACCCCTTCCCAGCCAAAGAACATCTGCACAAGATTGTCCGCCGTCACCAGCATCAGCATGGCGAAGGTGAACAGCGACAGGTAGGCGAAGAACCGCGGCTGGTCCGGATCCTCGGACATGTAGCCCCAGGAATAGAGGTGGACCAGCGCCGAGACGGTGGTGATCACCACCAGCATGATTGCGGTCAGGGTGTCGACCCGCAGCGCCCAGTCGAAGCTGAGGCTGCCCGACTGCACCCACTGGAGCACCGGCACGACGTGCGCTTCGGCATGGCCGCCGAAGAAACCCAGGAAGATCGGCCAGGACAGGCCGCAGGCAATGAACAGCGCGCCGGTCGTCAGCGACTTGGCAACCGTGTTGCCCAGCGCGCGGTTGCCGAGCCCGGCAATGACCGAGGCCAGCAGCGGCAGAAATACGATGAGGAGGATCGGATCCACGAGGCCTTACCCCTTCATCCGGTTGACGTCGTCGACGGCAATGGTGCCGCGATCGCGGAAGTAGATGACGAGGATCGCCAAGCCGATGGCCGCTTCGCCCGCCGCAACGGTGAGCACGAACATCGCGAAGATCTGACCGGTCAGGTCGTGCAGGAAGCTACTGAAAGCGACCAGGTTGAGGTTCACCGCGAGCAGGATCAGTTCGATCGCCATCAGGATGACGATCACGTTCTTGCGGTTGAGGAAGATCCCCAGCACGCCCAGCACGAACAGGATCGAGCTGACCGCGACATAATGTTCAATTCCGATCACAGCTGAACCCCCTTGCCGACTTCAGGCTGCATGTTGACTGTCGCCTCTTCCGGCCGGCGCGCATTCTGGCGCGGCACGTTCTGGCCGCGCACGCCGGGGCGCTTGCGGTGGGTCAGCACAATCGCGCCGACCATGGCGACCAGCAGGATGACGCCCGCCGCTTCGAACAGGAACAGGTACTTGGTGTAGAGCAACTGCCCGATCGCCTGGATATTGCTGACATCCGAGGGCGGCGTGGCCGAGCCATCGGGCGTGCCGAGCGCAATCCCGCCCTGCCCCACCGCGCCAAGGCCCAGCCGCAGTTCACCCGCCAGCACGGCTGCAAGCAGCAGTCCGAGCGGGAAGTTGCGGATGAACCCGGCGCGCAGTTCGGCGAAATCGATGTCGAGCATCATCACCACGAACAGGAACAGCACCGCGACCGCGCCGACGTAGACGATCACCAGCAGCATGGCGATGAATTCGGCGCCAAGCAGGACCATCAGACCCGCCGCGTTGAAGAAGGCGACGATCAGCCACAGCACCGAGTGAACCGGATTGCGCGACAGGATCGTCAGGCTGGCCGCCACGAGCATGATCGCGGCGAACAGATAGAAAGCGAAGAACTGGATCATGGCTGCGCGCCCCTACCGGTACGGTGCGTCGGCTTCAAGGTTAGCGGCCAGAGCGCGCTCCCACTTGTCCCCGTTCGCCAGCAATTTGGCCTTGTCGTAGAGCAGTTCCTCGCGCGTTTCGGTCGCGTATTCGAAGTTCGGCCCCTCGACGATGGCATCGACCGGGCAGGCTTCCTGGCAGAAGCCACAGAAGATGCACTTGGTCATGTCGATATCATAGCGCGTGGTGCGGCGGCTGCCGTCCTCGCGCGGTTCGGATTCGATGGTGATCGCCTGCGCCGGGCAGGTAGCCTCGCACAGCTTGCAGGCGATGCAGCGCTCTTCCCCGTTGGGATAGCGGCGCAGCGCGTGTTCGCCGCGAAAACGGGGCGAGAGCGGGTTCTTCTCGAAGGGATAGTTGATCGTCGCCTTGGGCCTGAAGAAGTACTTCAGGGTCAGCCAGTGCGCCTTCACGAATTCCCAGAGGGTGAAGCTCTTGACGAGCTGCGCGAGTGTCATGCGCCGTACCTCGTGAACATCAGGTAGCCGCTCACCAGGACGACGAACAGCAGCGAAACGGGGAGAAACACCTTCCAACCCAGGCGCATCAGCTGGTCATAGCGATAGCGCGGCACCGTGGCCTTCACCCAGGAGAAGATGAAGAAGAAGACGAAGATCTTGATGAACAGCCACAGCCAGCCCGGAATCAGGTAGAGCGGCGCCCATTCGACCGGGGGCAGCCACCCGCCCCAGAACAGCGTGGCGTTGAGCGCGCACATCAGCAGGACGTTGGCATATTCGCCAAGCCAGTAGAGCGCGAAGGCCATCGACGAATATTCGGTCTGGTAGCCGGCGACCAGTTCGCTCTCCGCCTCGGTCAGGTCGAAGGGCGCGCGCTGGGTTTCAGCCATGCCCGAGATCAGGAACATCACGGCCATCGGGAACAGCAACGGATTGAAACCGAAGCCGTTGAAAATACCCAGGATGTTATGCTCGCGCTGGGCCAGGACAATCGCGTTCATGTTGAACGAATCCGCCCACAGCACGACGCAGATCAGGATGAAACCGATCGACACTTCGTAGGAGATCATCTGCGCCGAGGCGCGCATCGCGGAGAAGAACGGATACTTGGAGTTCGACGCCCAGCCCGCGATTACCGTGCCGTAGACCCCGAGCGACGAGATCGCGAGGACATAGAGCAGGCCGACGTTGATGTCCGCCAGGATCGCGCCCGAATTGAACGGGATCACCGCCCAGGCCATCAGCGCGACGGTGAAGGTGATGATCGGCGCGATCAGGAACAGACCCTTGTTCGCGGCTGCCGGAATGATCGTTTCCTGCAGCATGACCTTGAGGCCGTCGGCGAAGCTCTGCAGCAGGCCCCAGGGCCCGACCACGTTCGGCCCGCGCCGCAACGCCATCGCCGCCCAGATCTTGCGGTCGGCATAAATGATCATCGCCACGCTGAGCATCAGCGGCAGCGCGATCAGCAGGATGCCGGCAATGGTCGCGGTCAGCCAGGCCCAGTCATAGGGCATCCATTGCCCGAAGAATTCGGTCATTCCGCCGCCTCCGCGAAGTCTTCACCGTGCAGCAGTTCCGCCGAGCAGCGCTGCATGGTCTCGCTCGCCCGAGCGATCGGGTTGGTGAGATAGAAGTCCTTGACCGGATAGGCCTCGATCACGCCTTCGGCCCCGATCTTGCCTGCACCCTTGCCGGCCTTGGGCAGTGCGCCGTAATCGGCGAGGCCCTCGCGGCCCAGAGCCGGAACCTCGGCCGCCATCGCGGCGCGCAGTTCGTCAAAGCTGTCGAAGCCGACCGTCACGCCCAGCGCGTCGGCCATGGCCCGCAGGATCGTCCAGTCCTCGCGCGCGTCACCCGGCGCGAACACCGCCTTGTCGGCGCGCTGCACGCGGCCTTCGGTGTTGACGTAGGTGCCGGCCTTCTCGGTGAAGGCGGCAGCGGGCAGGATCACGTCCGCCGCGTGGGCGCCCTTGTCGCCGTGATGGCCGATGTAGACGATCATCGAGCCGGCAAAGCGGGTGTAGTCCACCTCGTCCGCGCCCAGCGAGATCACCATCTTCGGCTTGGCGGCCACCAGGTCGGCAATACCGCCCTGCTGGAAGTAACCGAGCATCAGCCCGCCCATCCGCGAGGCCGAGAAGTGCAGCGCGTTGAAGCCGTTCCAGCCCTCGCGGACCATGCCGTACTTCTCGCTGAGCGCGAGGCAGGCATCGAGCGCGCCCTTGGCGAGACCCGCGCCGCCAATGATCAGCGCCGGACGCTCCGCCGCCTTCAGCGCCGCGTCGGCTTCCTTGGGCAGCTTGTTCAGCACGGCGAGATCGTTGCCGAGGAAGGTGACCGGATAGGTCGTGTCCCATTCCGGCCCGACCACGAAGATCTTCGCGCCGCGCTTGGCCGCTTTGCGCAGCCGCGCATTCAGCACGGCGGCTTCCCAGCGGACGTGGCTGCCCACGATCAGCAGGGCGTCGGTTTCCTCGATCCCGCCGAGGCCGGAGTTGAAGTTGACCGCCGCAAGGTTGGTGCAATCATAGGCAAGGCCGGTCTGGCGCCCTTCGAGCAAGCTGGAGCCAAGCGCCCCAGCCAGCTTCTTGGCCGCAAACAGGGTTTCGCAATCGACCATGTCTCCGGCCAGAACAGCCACGCTGCTGCCGGGGTTGATCTTCGCCACGGCGGCCAGCGCCTCTTCCCAGGTCACCGCTTCGAGCCTGCCGTCGCGGCGCAGCCACGGACGGTCGAGACGGCGGCGGGTCAGGCCGTCGACCTGGAAGCGGGCCTTGTCGCTCAGCCACTCCTCGTTGACGTCATCGTTGACGCGCGGGAGTACGCGCAGAACCTCGCGGCCCCGGCTATCGATCCGGATGTTGGAGCCGAGCGCGTCGGACACGTCGATGCCGAGCGTCTTCTTCAGCTCCCAGGGCCGCGCCTCGAAGGCATAGGGCCGGCTGGTGAGCGCGCCGACCGGGCAAAGGTCGATCACGTTGGCCGAAAGCTCGTGGGCCGAGGCTTTCTCCAGATAGGTCGTGATCTGCATCGCCTCGCCGCGATAGAGCGCGCCGATTTCGTCCACGCCCGCGATCTCTTCCGAGAATCGCACGCAGCGGGTGCACTGGATGCAGCGGGTCATCACCGTCTTGATCAGCGGCCCCATGTACTTCTCGGTCACCGCGCGCTTCGGCTCGTGATAGCGCGAGTGGCCGCGGCCATAGGCGACCGACTGGTCCTGCAGGTCGCATTCGCCGCCCTGGTCGCAGATCGGGCAGTCGAGCGGGTGGTTGATGAGGAGGAACTCCATCACCCCTTCCCGCGCCTTCTTGACCATCGGGCTGTCGGTCTTGATCACCTGACCCTCGGCAGCGGGCAGCGCGCAGCTGGCCTGCGGCTTCGGCGGCCCGGGGGCGACCTCCACCAGGCACATCCGGCAATTGCCGGCGATGCTGAGGCGCTCGTGATAGCAGAAGCGCGGGATTTCCTTGCCGGCCAGCTCGCAGGCCTGCAGCACGGTCGCGCCGGCAGGGACTTCGAGTTCAAGGCCGTCTACGGTTACCTTGGGCATTACGAGCTCGCTCCATTCGAGGTCGCGGCGTGGGACAGGCGATAAAGGGCGACCGCGAAGGCGCCCCTCAAGGTCTCGCGATCGAACCCGGCGGTCTCGCCGGGGGCCAGGCACTCGCTCATCGCGGGGGCCAGGGCCTTGATCGCGGTCAGTTCAGCATCGGTTTCGATGGCGGTATCGATCACGGCGCGCGACAGCGCCGGTTCACGCCGGACGATGCATTCCCCGAACCTGAGGCGGGTATTGACCAGTACCTTCTTGGCGATGCCGCGCTGCTGGGCCTCGATCCGAT
>Ga0208823_1003283_pt1 | contig 11589 bp, 8 predicted proteins | sample AD_UKC075_MetaG_FD_184440 | JGI IMG/M metagenome (GOLD analysis project Ga0208823, IMG submission 184440) | Active sludge microbial communities of municipal wastewater-treating anaerobic digesters from USA - AD_UKC075_MetaG (SPAdes) (version 2) | ecosystem: Engineered > Bioreactor > Anaerobic >... | reverse complement strand
AGACCCGCACCGCAGCGCCACGCGGCACTCAGTCCTACCCGCACTCCGATCCGCGGTCCCCGCACTCATCCAGCTACCTCACGGCAGCGGCCTCACGGACTCATGAAAGACGGAGGCAAGGGACGCCGGAGTCAGGCCGATCCTCACGTTCGCGAGGATGGGTGCCGTCGGATGCCAGGGACGCCACGACCATCTCCGGGTCTGCCGGAGGTGGCCGCACCCTGGCTGACCTCGTAGATTGGGGTCTCGGAGCGGGAACGACCAGGGGACTCCCCTATGGCTTGATCCCCAGGTGTCGAGGAGGATCACGGGCATGTCGCAATTGCGCACGGCGGTCGATGCCCTGGTCGCGGTGGCTGAGCAGGCCGGCATACCGGCCGAGGCGGCGCGCGAAGAGGCGATGAGCTTCGCTGCCGCGATCGCCGAGGCCGCTCCCCGGGCAGCTGCGGATTGGGCTGCAGCCCAAGCAGATTCGGGTGGCCTGGCCGGCTCTGAGGCACACCAGATCCACACCGCCTTCTTCGACGCGGCCTCCCGCGGCCGTCGCTACCGGGTCGGCGCGACGACCCTGCTGCGCCACCTGCTCGACACCGCGAGCACGCACGCCACGGCATACGCGACGGCCCTGACCGAGGTGGCCTCCGCCGCGGCGTCCCTCGGGGAGCCGACCATGCGGGTGACCGCGACTGCGGCCGGCGCGGCTGCGGCTCAACTGCAAGCCGCCTCGCCGACCGGCGGCGCACCGCCCGACGCGCGCTCGCTTCCCCCGTGGCCCGCGACTGCCGGTATGCCGCCTGTCTGGCCCACTCCGACGCTGTCGCCGCTGCCCGGCGACGGATCGCCCCGGACTGACGGGGCAACCAACGGGACCGGCCCGGCGCCGGTCGCAACTGCCGGGAACGGCGTGCCAGCCCCGGCTCCCGAGGTACCGGCCGAGCCGGTCAAGTCCCTCGACGAGCTGCTCGCCGAGCTCGACGCGATGATCGGCCTGGAACGGGTCAAGCGCGAGGTGCACCAGCAGGTCGCCATGCTGCAGATCGATGCCAAACGCACGGCGGCCGGCCTCAAGAGCCCTGACCTCACCCGACACCTCGTCTTCGTCGGCAACCCCGGCACCGGCAAGACCACCGTCGCCCGGATGATCGGCGGCATCTACCGGGCGCTCGGGCTGCTGCCCACGGGTCAACTCATCGAGGTCGATCGGTCCGAGCTGGTGGCCGGCTACCTCGGGCAGACCGCCATCAAGACCGCCGAGACCTGCGCCAAGGCCTATGGCGGGGTGCTCTTCATCGACGAGGCCTACTCGCTCTCCGGCGACCAATACGGCCAGGAGGCCGTCAACACCCTGGTCAAGGAGATGGAGGACCACCGCGACGATCTCGTCGTCATCGTGGCCGGCTATCCCGACCCCATGGTCGTCTTCATCGCCCAGAACCCGGGCCTGGCCAGCCGCTTCAAGACCGTCATCGAGTTCGAGGACTACAGCGACGACGAGATCGTCGCCATCCTGCGCAAACTCGCGGCGGCGGGCGACTACGACGTCACCGACCCGGCGATCACCTACTTCCGCGAGGTCCTGGCGGCCACGCCGCGCGACCAGTCCTTCGGCAACGGCCGGTTCGCCCGTAACCACCTGGAGAACGCCATCGCGCGGCAGGCGTGGCGGTTGCACTCGGTGAGTGATCCCACCGAGGCGCAACTGCGCGAGTTGCTGGAGCAGGACTTCCGCAGCGACGAGGCGACCCCCGAGGCCACCGACGAGGCCACCGAAGATTCCGCCGCGCCCACTGACGCTTCCGACGCCACCGAGCAAGGAGACCAGGCATGAGTCAGCCCGCAGCTGCCGCCGCTCCCGCGCCCCCTCCGCGGGCCGCCGGCAGCACGGCATACGGGGCCCCAGCCCCGGCAGCGCCCGGCGGCGCGCCCGCACCCGGCCAGGCCCGGCCCACCGGTATGCCGGTGCCGGCACCGACTCCCGGCGCCGCTGCGCGCAGCGGCGCCGACACCCCGACCCTGCTGCGGCGGATCTCGCTGCTCGTAGCAACGGTGTGCACGGTCTTCGCGGTCGTCGGTGGTGTGACCCTGATCGACAACCGCACGGCGCTGGGCCGCGCCGGCACCAATGTCACGCAGGTCGTCACCGTCCAGTCGATCTACGCCGACCTGCTGCGGGCCGATGCCAACGCCACGAACGCTTTCCTCGTCGGCGGCTTGGAGAACGCCGCGCAGCGCGCCGACTACGAAGCCGCGATGGGTCGGGTGAGCGAGGCGATCGCCGCGGCGGCCGCGGCGCAGCCGGCCGATGCCACCGCGCTGGCAGCGCTCAACGGCCTGGTCACGGATTACGCCGCCGGCATCGAATCCGCCCGGGCCTACAACCGCGAGGGCCTGCCGGTCGGGGCTCAGTACCTCAAGGTCGCCAGCACGACCCTGCGCGGGCAGGCCCTGCCCATTCTCGACAACCTCATCACGGCCAACCGCGACCGGGTCGACGGTGAGATCGATGGTGCCGGGTCGTCCTGGCCACTCCTCGTCACCGGGCTGCTGGCGCTCGGGGCGCTGGCCTGGGCGAGCGTCTGGCTCGCCGGTCGCACCCGCCGTCGGCTCAACGCGGGATTGGTAGTCGCAGCCGCTGCGGTCGTCGCTGCGCTGGTCACCGCGACCGGGTTCGCAGTCTCCGCGGCATCGACGGCCCAACAGGCCCGCGACAACCGTGTCCAAGGGACCCTCAGCCTCACGGCCATCCGCTCGGCGGCCTATGACGCCCGGGCCAACGAGAGCCTCGGCCTCATTGCCCGCGGCCAGGCTGCTCCATATGAAGCCCAGGTCAAGCTCCGGCAGACCCAAATCTCGGCCGACTTCGAGCGGCTCGGTCGGCTGACCTGGCCGGCCGGATCGGGGACGCTCAAGGACGTCACGGATCCCTGGGCGGCCTACGTCGAGGCACACAAGCTGGCACGCAGTCTCGACGACAAGGGCGATTGGGACGGCGCAGTTGCCGCGGTCACCGGTGCCGCCGGAGGTCCCACCGTCACCTTCTCGGCCTTCGACAAGGCGTCTGCGGCGGCACTGCGGCAGTTCGACCAATCGTTGCAGCAGGAGATCAACGCGCCGCAGGGCCAACTCGCCATCGCCGCGCTCGCCACAGCCCTGCTCGGACTGGGAGCCGCCGCGGCGACCCGACGAGGTTTCGCGGCCCGGACCAAGGAGTACGAGTGACCAGGTTCCGCGCCGGATGGCCAGCAGCCCTCGCCCTCGTGGGCGTGCTGACCGCCTGCTCCACGGCATACGCTCCGACCCCGCTGCCCACCCCGGCCGCGAGCGCGGCAGCCACCACCTCCGCGGCACCGACGTCCGCCGCGCCTCCCGCCACGTGCGACAACGCGACGACCTCGTACTCCCCGCTGGCGTCGCTGCCCCAGGCGGGCACACTCGGCGGGCGCCTCGCCGAGATCGTCCAGCGCGGCTATCTCATCGCCGGGGTGTCCAGCGACAGCCTGCTGCTCGGATCGCGCAACCCGCTGACCAACGCCATCGAGGGCTTCGACATCGACATCGTCCGCGAGCTTGCACGGGCGATCTTCGGAGACCCGAACAAGGTGAAGTTCACCGTCATCACCGCGGCCCAGCGCATCCCGGCCTTGCAGGAGCGCACCGTCGATGTCGTGGCCCGCAATATGACGATGACCTGTGCGCGCTGGCAACAGATCGCCTTCTCCAGCGAGTACTACCACTCCGGCCAGAAAGTGCTCGTGCGCAAGGGCTCGACGGCCGCCAAGCTCGAAGACCTAGGCGGTCAGGCGGTCTGCGCGCCCTTGGGCACATCGAGCATGGCCGCCTTGGCGAAGTACCCCGACATCAAGGCCGTCGGCTCGGACACTCACACCGGGTGCCTCGTGCTCTTCCAGCAGGGACAGGTCGCGGCCATCACCGGCGACGACACGGTCCTGGCCGGGCTGGCCGCGCAGGACCCGTATGCCGTGGTGCCCAAGTCCGACCCGATCACCGCCGAGCCCTACGGGTTGGGGTTCAACAAGGACGACGTCACCTTCGTGAAGTACGCCAACACGGTCCTGGAGCAACTGCGCAGCACCGGCCGATGGAAGGCGATCTACGACACCTGGCTGGCCGGCCCGCTCGGGCCGGCTCCCGCCCCGCCCGTGGCGGTCTACGGGCGGTGAACCGATGAGCCTGTCGCTGGATGACCCGGTGCCCCCACCCGGGGTCGGCGGGAACGCGCCGTCCGGGGGGTCGCGGGGGGTGCCGTCGGGCACCGTCGCGCCTGAGGCACCCGGGCGGCTTGGTATGCCGTTGTCCGGGCAGGAGGCGTTCGCCTACCTGCGCGACCTCGGGGTGTGGCGCGACAAACGCAAGGCCGAACTCGACGCCCTCGACTCGGCGGCGTTGGCGTCCAGCGAGGCGGATGCGTTCAGTCGTGACCTGACGATGTCGATGGCCTTGTGGAAAGCGATCGCCGACCGCTACGACCTGCTGTCGGTGACCTTCGACTCGGGCCGGGTCGGACCGACCGAAGCCGCCCGGCTCTCGACCCTTGTCTGGGGCCGCCTCGACGTTGCGCCCGACTCCCCGGCTGCCCGCGTGGCACCCTCGACCTCGGGAGCGCTGGCCTTGTCGCTACCCGAAGCCTGCCGCCTCTCAGACGCGCTCACTTCGTCGTTGCGCGCGCGGCTGTCGTTGGAGCCGTCCGGGGCCGAGGTCGGCACGCGGCTCAAGGACGTGCGGGCCACGGTCGAGCGGATCCGCGACCAGGTCGCCCTGGTGCCGGCCGGAACCGATCGCGAAGCGGGCCGGCGACTGCTCACCCGACTGGAGCAGCGCCTGCTCGATGTCACGGACCGCGCCAAGCGCGGGGCGGAGGTCGGCGGGCTGCTCGCCCCTCTCGAGCACGACGCGGCCGGCACCGAACGTGACCTCATCGTCGGGGCGGGCGAGCGGCTGACCGACGCGCGCGACGCCGAGCGGGCCGAACGCCAACGTGAGGAGCTGCTGGCCCGCGGCGCGGCCGTCGGTGACCTCGTGACCCGGGTCGTCGCATTGGTGACGCCGGCACCACGGTTCGGTGTGCCCGATGTGCGGGCGCTCGGCGACGTGCCCACCGACCCGGCTGCAGTGGATGCCTACCTGGTCAAGCTGGACGCCGTCTCCCGCGCGCTGACCCGGGTGCAGACGGCATACGGCGACGCCTTGGCGGCCCGCGAGGAGATCATCGGCCTGGCCGGCGCCCTCGCCGCTCAGGCCCGCGCAGCCGGGCGGACCGACCCCGACCTCGATCATCTGCGGGGCCGCCTGGATGCCGTCCTCGCCGCGACGCCCACCGATGTGCCGCGCGCGAAGGCGCTGCTCACGGCATACCAAGCTCTCGACCGTGCCCTCCCCACCTCAGGAAGCCGCCGATGACCACACCTGCGACCTGTCAGGAACCCGGCTGCACCGGGACGATCCTGGACGGCTACTGCGACGTGTGCGGGACTCCCGCAGCCGCCCCCCAAGCCGCATCGACCGCGCCAGCAGGAGGGGCTGCGGCGCCCGCGCCAGCCTCGCCGCCCCCTCCCGCTGCCACGCCCGCGCCGGCTACCGGTGCCAGCCCCGCCCCAGCCGCCGCCGGTCACACCGATCCGGCGGCCCTGCCCGACGGCTCACCCTGCGCTCAGCCGGGGTGCTCGGGCACCATCCTCGACGGCTACTGCGATGTCTGCGGCAGCTCCGCCGACGCACCTCCCCCCGGCACCGAATCGCCGGTGAGCAGCCCGATCGCCTCCAGCCGCACCGCAGCGAGCAACCGCCTGTCGGCCACCGTCATCGGCTCGGCCCGAGCGCGGCAGTCCGGCTCGAAGATCACCCGCCGGCTCTCCTCGTCCTCGCAACGGATGCGCGCGGCTCGCCTGGGCGCCGGGATCACGACCGTGCCGCCGCTGCCGGCGATCGACGCCTCCGCAGCCCTGATGACCGACCCAGTTGTGCCCGAGGACAAACGGTTCTGCTCGGCCTGTGGCACCAAGGTCGGGCGCAGCACCGGCGACAAGCCCGGCCGCACGACAGGCTTCTGCCCCAAGTGCCGCCAGGCGTTCTCCTTCGACCCCAAGCTCAAGCCGGGTGACCTGGTCGCCGGACAGTATGAAGTGGCCGGGTGCCTCGCGCACGGCGGCCTCGGGTGGATCTACCTGGCCAAGGACCGCAATGTCTCCGGCCGTTGGGTCGTGCTCAAGGGCCTGCTCAACTCCGGCGACCCCGACGCGCTCGCGGCGGCCATCGCCGAGCAGCGCTTCCTGGCCCAGGTCGAGCACCCGCAGATCGTCGAGATCTACAACTTCGTCACCTTCGAGGGTGCCGGCTACATCGTCATGGAGTATGTGGGCGGTACCTCGCTCAAGGCCCTGCTCAAGCAGCGGATGCGCAAGAGCGGGCGCTACGACCCGCTGCCGGTCGACCAGGCGTTGGCCTACATCATCGAGATCCTGCCGGCCTTCCAGTACCTGCACGACCTCGGGCTGATCTACTGCGACTTCAAACCCGACAACCTCATCCAGATCGGCGATGACATCAAGCTCATCGACCTCGGCGGGGTGCGCCGGGCCGATGACGACGACTCGGCGATCTTCGGCACGGTCGGTTACCAGGCGCCCGAGGTGGCGGTCGAGGGCGTCTCAGTGGCCTCGGACATCTACACCATCGGGCGCACCCTGGTCGTCTTGACGACCGAGTTCAAGGGCTATCAGACGACCTATGTCGACTCGCTGCCGCCGGTCGATCAGACGCCGGTGTTCCAGCACTACGACGCGTTCTATCGGCTGCTGCTCAAGGCCACCGCGACCTCACCGGATGACCGCTTCGCTTCGGCCGACGAACTGCGCGTCCAGCTCATCGGCGTGCTCCGCGAGGTCGCTGCTCAGGACTCCGGGGCCACCCGCGCGTCCACCTCGGCAGTGTCGGTGCTCTTCGAGGAGCCCGCCATCGCCAGCGACCAGCTCGACTGGTGGTCACTGCCCGCACTGCGGCCCGACCCACACGACCGGCAGGCCGCGCTCATCCGCGAGGTCCGCGCGATGCGGCCGCACGAGCGCGCCGACGCGCTGCGCGCGGCAGACCCGCCGACTCCGGACGTGCGCCTCGAACTCGCTCGCGTCGGTCTCGACCGCGGCGACATCGGTGTGGTCGACATGGCGACCGGCGAGATGCTCCGCGACGACCCCTGGGAGTGGCGCGCGGTGTGGATGCAAGGCCTGCGGGCCCTGCAGCAGCGCGACGCAGCAAGCGCGCAGAGCGCCTTCAATGCGGTCTACGGCCAAGTCCCAGGCGAACTCGCCCCCAAGCTCGCGCTCGCCTACGCGTGCGAGGTCAGCGGCGAGCCCGATGTCGCCGAGAGCCTGTATGCCGTGTGTGCCCGTACCGACGCGGCATACACGCCGGTCGGTGCGTTCGGGATGGCACGAATCCGACTGAACCGCAACGACGTTCGCGCAGCAGTAGAGGCTCTCGACCTCGTTCCGGTCACGTCGCGGGCCTACCCGCTGGCGCGCGAGAAGCGGGCTCGGCTGTTGGCCACCCACGGCAGTGGCATCGACGACCTCTCCGAGGCACTGCGCAGTCTCGACGGGGTCACCGTGGAGCCCATCGCGAAGGCCGAGCTGGAGGTCGACGTCCTCACCAATGCGTTGGCCTGGATCCGCTCGCCGCAGGGTGCCAAGCCCGCGGTGAGCCAGTTGCCCGGCGGCGTGGTCGCCACCGAGCCGGGCATCCGCCAGGGGTTGGAGGCGGCCTATCGTCGCTTGGCCAGCCTCACCCCCGACCAGCAGGCGCGGGTCGCGCTGGTCGACAAGGCCAACGAGGTGCGCCCGTGGACGACGTGGTGAGCGCCCCGGCCGCCCGGCTGCTCTGTCCGGCCTGTGGCGCCGAACGCGCCGAGGACGCGGCCTTCTGCGAGGCGTGCGGGCTCGACTTCGGGACGACAGCTTCCGCGGCTGCACCCTCTGCGACGGCGGCGCCTGCTGCCGGCGGTCCTGTTTCTCCGCCGGTCGCGCTGGGCGAGACCCAATCTCGGCACGCACCAGTGCGATTGGAGACCGCTGCCGCTGGGGAAGAGTCTCCACTGGACGTGGGCTGGACCGGTCCGGTCGCCGGTGGTGCCGTCGCCGTGTCTGTCGCAGCCCCCGAGGGGGTGCGGTGCGCGCAATGCGGCGAGGGGTCCTACCTCGACGGCTACTGCGACCAGTGCGGCGGCAAGGAACCCAATCCTCGTGACCACTTCTCCGAGACCCCCGCTGCGTGGGTGGCCGGGGTGTGCGACATCGGCAAACGGCATACCCGCAACGAGGACGGGATGGCGCTGCTGGCGCAGGAGCCGACCCTCTCTCACGCGGTGATCGTCGTGTGCGACGGGGTGTCCAACACGACCGACTCCCACATCGCCAGCCTGGCCGCAGCCCGCGCCGCCCGGGAGGTTCTCGCCGCCCCCATCCCGCAGGCCATGGGGCTGCGCGAAGCGATGCTCGCGGCCGTGAGTCGCCGCTTCGGCGATGCCGTGACCGCGGCTCGCCGGGCGGTGGTCGAGACCACCCCCGCCACGGGTCCAGGCGCGACCGAGACCCCGCCGTCGTGCACCTTCGTCGCGGCGCTCATCCATGACGGGTTGGCCGTCGTCGGCAATGTCGGTGACAGCCGCGCCTATTGGTTGCCCGATGCCCCCGGCTCCGAGCCGCGACAGCTGTCGACCGATGACTCGTTCGCCGCCGAGCAGATCCGCGACGGCATCCCGCGTAAGCAGGCCGAGACCGGGCCGCAGGCGCACGCGATCACCCGGTGGCTCGGCGTCGACTCACCGCCTGACCTCACCCCCCACATCGACCAGGCCCAGCTCGTCGAACCCGGGTGGCTGCTGGTGTGCAGCGATGGGCTGTGGAACTACTGCTCCGACGCCCACGACCTGCGCGACCTCGTGGGGCGCACGGTTGCTGCGCTCAGCCCCGCCGGCTCGCCGAGTCAGGCGTCGCCGGTCGCGGTCGCGCAAGCCTTGGTCGACTTCGCCAACGGCTGTGGTGGGATGGACAACATCACCGCCGCCCTGGCCCGCGTGCCTGGCCCGGACGGCATACCGACTGCTGTTGTCCCTGTTCCCGCACCCGCACCCGCACCCGCACCCGCACCCGCACCCGCACCCGAAGAGGATGGCGCCGATGGCAACCTTCCGCACTGAGGTCTTCCAGAACGAGTTCCTGCCCGATGGCGGCACCGATGTGCATGCCATCGTGCGCGTCACCTGTGAGGGAGCCGGGCAGGCCGGAGCCGACGCGGGCACCGAGGCGGCCGAGATCGTCATCGTCGACACCTCCGGGTCGATGGGGCCGACCGGCATCGCGCAAGGCCGGTATGCCGCGTCGGTCGCCTTGCAGGAGATCACCGACGGCACGTGGTTCGCGGTCATCGCGGGCAACCACGTGGGCACGCTGGTCTACCCACCGGGACGCTCGACGCAGCAGATGGTGCGGATGGACGGGCGCACCCGGGCGGAGGCCATCGCCGCTGTGCAGCGGTTCCAGGCCGACGGCGGCACGGCGATGGGCACCTGGCTGACCAAGGCCAAGGAGGTCTTCCTGTCGGTGCCGCAGGTGACCCAGCGGCACGCGATCCTGCTCACCGACGGCGCCAACGAACATGAGACGCCCGAGCAGTTGACCTGGGCGATCCAGTCGGCGACCGGGTTCTTCCAGTGCGACTGTCGCGGGCTCGGTGACCGCTGGCAGGTCGACGAGGTGCGCCGCATCGCGTCGGCCCTGCTCGGCACGGTCGACCTCATTCCGTCGCCGGACCGGATGGCGCAGGAGTTCGCCGCGCTGGTCCGGGCATCGATGGCGCGCGGCGTGGCCGCCGTCGACCTGCGGGTGTGGGCGCCGCAGGGAGCCCAGGTCTTGTTCGTCAAGCAGGTCGCCCCCGACCTGGAGGACATCACCGCCAAACGGTCTCTGGTCAATGCGCTGACGGCGTCCTTCCCCACCGGAGCGTGGGCCGACGAGAGCCGTGACTACCACGTGGCCGTGCGACTGCCGGCCAAGAGTGTCGGGCAGGAGCAACTGGCCTCCCGAGTGCAGGTCATGGTGCGCGACGCTGTGCAGGCCCAGGCCTTGGTCAAGGCCACCTGGTCGGGCGACGAATCGCTGACCACTCGGATCGACGATCAGGTGGCCCGCTACACCGGCCAGGCCGAGCTCGCCGCGGCCATCCAGGACGGACTGGCCGCCAAGGCTGCCGGCGACGAAGACGGCGCCACCCGCAAGCTGGGCCGGGCCGTGCAGATCGCGACCCAGACCGGCGACGAGGAGATGACCTCCCGATTGAAGAAGGTCGTCGAGATCGACAACGCCGAAACGGGCACGGTCCGGTTGAAGAAGGCGGTCGAGCGGCTCGACGAAATGGCGCTCGACACCGCCTCGACCAAGACCCGGAGGGTGAAGAAGTGAGCAAGGTCTGCCCCAACGGCCACACGTCCGAGGCCACCGACTACTGCGACACGTGCGGCGCTGACCTCGCTGGCGCGCCCGATGCCGGCAACGGCGGCCCGACCTCGGCGAGCACCCCGACCCCGGCCGCCACCTCTGCGGGTGCCGCTGGTGGGGCACAGCCGCCGGCGCACCCCGCGCATCAGGTGTGTCCCAACTGCGCCGTCGAGAGCGCTCCGGACTCGCTCTTCTGTGAGGCCTGCGGTTACGACTTCACCACCGGGGCCATGCCCCGGGGGGTGCCTCCTCGTCCGGTCACCCCCGAGTCCGCGGCGAGCCCGTCCGGGGCTGCGACCGGCGCGACCGGGGGCGAATCTGGCAGCGAACCCAGCGGCGACCCGGGCAGCGCACCTGGCGGCGACCCGGGCAGCGCACCCGGTGGAGCCGAGGTGGGCGCAGCACCCCTGCCGGTGCCGACGCCGACCGAGGGCACCGGCATACCTCCTGCTGTGGCCCCCGAATGGGTCGCCGAAGTGTGGATCGACCCCGAGTGGTATGCCGGGCAGGAGGCCGACGAGCCGATGCCCTCCCCCGGGTTGCCGGTCGTCGTGCCGCTCACCGTGCGCAGCGTCCTCATCGGCCGGGTCTCGGCGAGCAAGAACATCGTCCCGGACATCGACTGCACTACCGACAGCGGTGTGAGCCGCCGCCATGCCCAGTTGACGACCGACGGCGCCCGGTGGTTCGTCGAGGACCTGGGGTCCTCCAATGGCACCTTCGTGGGCCAGATCGCTGCGCCGCTGCCTGAGGACCCGATCGAGGTGGGTCCCAAGCGCGAGCTCGACGATGGCGACCGCATCTACGTGGGCGCGTGGACGCGGATCGTTGTGCGCCGGGCCACTTCCGACGAGCAGGCCGCCGCGGCCGGCTAGCGGCCCATCACGGCGCCGAGCACCGACCGAACGCGTCGAGGGGTCGATTCGGACGCGGGTTCACGTCGCAGCAGGAGTTGTCCGGTCGAACGACGCCATCGCGGCTTCATCTTTCGGCGTCATCCACTCGACGAGAGATCCGATGCGTTGCTGAATGACATGCTGCCAACGCAACGGCACGAAATTCCCGATGGCCGGCCGATGCG
>Ga0208823_1003277_pt1 | contig 11602 bp, 9 predicted proteins | sample AD_UKC075_MetaG_FD_184440 | JGI IMG/M metagenome (GOLD analysis project Ga0208823, IMG submission 184440) | Active sludge microbial communities of municipal wastewater-treating anaerobic digesters from USA - AD_UKC075_MetaG (SPAdes) (version 2) | ecosystem: Engineered > Bioreactor > Anaerobic >... | reverse complement strand
CATGTAGAAGGATCTGTTACCTCTGGTATTGAACTATTATCATTGTATTTTGTTGTTCGTAGATTCTCCTTAAGCCAACATTGACTGCCTATCTGCACAGTGTTGTATGTGACACCATCATATGTGACTGTAGGTACTCCATCACATGCTTTACAATATATAAAACGCCACTGTCCATCTACGTATACTTCAAAACATTTTGTTGTTGTGTTAAAAATTAATAGTGATTGCGCAGGATTAGAGATAGAATCACGCTGAGCAGTGGTCATACGTGGCAATAGTAACCCACTATTGGTACTTTGTAATTCTAATAATGCCGAATTGTCTGGTGTAAACGTATTAGCACCTATTCCTACATTCTGCCCATTCATCTGTGCACTCATTATCACCATTGAGCTGATAATAATTACTAATTCTTTTAATTTAATCATATCTTTATCTTTTTTGTGGTTTAATTGTACAAAATTAATCACTTTTTTTATTTATGCAAATCTTTTTTTTAGTTCATAAAGTTTGTAAAGTTTATAAAGTTCGTAAAGTTATTGATTTTTTCAGATACTGACAGTTTTTCATCAATACTATCTATATCACAAATAATTTTAATTTTTTCCACTACTTTTAACTTTATGAACTTTATGAACTTTCTACTGTTTTTATTATAACCCTTTCCACTACTTTCAACTTTATAAACTTTTAACTTTATAAACTTTCTACTGTTTATATTCTCAGCCCTTTCCACTACTTTCAACTTTATAAACTTTTAACTTTATGAACTTTCTACTGTTTATAGTTTATAAAGTTTTGATAAGTCCTGAAAGAATTTTCGATATTTCTTCGGTAAGTTCAACGTTTTTGTTAAAACTGCTTTCTGAAATTTTATTTAGCTCTTTAGCAATGTATAACATTGAGCGAACTTCACCGCACGAACCTTTTGCTATATAAAGAAATTGCTTAAATTCATTATTTGTTTTCCTTTCAAAACCCTCTGCTATATTATTCATTACTAAAACAGATGATCGTTGTATCTGGTCTTTGAAACCAAAATCTTTGCTATCGGCAAAATCCTTATAAATAAAAACAGTCATATCCTTTGCTTTTTGCCATGCGATAATATCTTCAAATCTTTCAATTTTCACCTTTTAACTTTATAAACTTTATGAACTTTTAACTTTTAACTGTCTTAATCACAGAGGCAGCGTACAGACAATCCGGATCTCTTATCGAAGCTGGTGCGGCCGACATTACTGCTATTGTAGTACATTAAACGGTAATATGCTTCGCTAGCACTTTTCTCAGTACTACTCCACCAGTAGCCGCGTTCACTTAGATAATCGAACGAACCAGCGTAGTTACAGTAGCCACCAGGCAAAGCAGAGAAACCAGTGCTATTATTAACAGATAAATCGTTACCTACTGTACAAGTTACCGTGTATGTATTCCATAATGTTGAAGTGCTAGCAAGTGATTTCGCTATGTAATTGCTATTACCTCCACACCAATATTGACTATTTGCACTTAAGTAATTAGTCAATGTATACCACTCATCATCCGATGGTACATGCCACCCACTTGGGCATAATTTACCTGTACCTACTGCATACCAATTGTATAAAGCACCATAAGTATCACAATTAGATGGATTATTATCATAACAACAATATGCACCTGAAGTGGTAGATGTCCATGTAGAAGGATCTGTTACCTCTGGTATTGAACTATTATCATTGTATTTTGTTGTTCGTAGATTCTCCTTAAGCCAACATTGACTGCCTATTTCTACAGTGTTGTATGTGACACCATCATAAGTGACAGTAGATGTACCACATATGAAATGACAATCAGAGGTTTGTTCATTTAGTTCAAGAGATGAGGATGCGCCACAACTGTTATATGCCCATACATAAAGGGTGTAGTTGGTTTCACATGCGAGACTAGTTTGTGTGTATGATGTACTAGTCCCATTATCTGTGGCACTAGTATAATCATTAACGGTATTGTACTTATAACCATCTGCATCATCTACCGTGTTCCAGTGCCATTCTATTTGATCTTCACCAGCTATATGTGTCCCTTCCGTGGGAGTAGTGGGTACTATGTGATTGATGTCAAAAATATATTCTTGACTTGTTGTCGGATTATCTGTGATCGAAGCATAATCTCCAGAAACGTAACCTGTAAATTTTAATTGATCTCCCAAATTATATGGAAAAAGTGATTGCAAAGATTTTTGTTTTATTTTTATTGAATTCATTGTAGTTGATCCATTATATTCTAAATAAGGTAACCCACTACTTACTTCTCCAAATTGTATCATCTGAATATACTGCAAATATTTCTTTGAACTAACAGTTAAAATGTAGTTTTTTGAGTTACCTCCAATAAAGGTAAAATGTTGCATGCCACTTTCATGGCTACCTTCATAATTGGCTACTTTTCTTCCCAAAAGGTCATAAACATCTATAGTAATATTATCGCATTCAGGCAAAAAAACATCTATATTTGTTTTTGTTTCAAAAGGGTTGGGATAATTCTGAGACACATAAAAATTATTAGATCCAGTTAAAAATTGATCTATACCTGTCAAAACTAAGGTTAGCACTGTATCAGGATAATACAAGGTGGTATCTCCTCCCTGCGTCAAGTTTTCAACTAAAACACTATCCAATGCAGCATACTCACAAGTGTGGTTTGCTGTGAAGGTAAAGGAAATTTCCTGGGCATTAAGGTTGATCGCATTAAATCCTGTAAGCAACATAATAATCAGACTCACAGGAATAATTTTTCTGTTTTTTGTAAACCTTTTCATAATTTTTTATTTTTATAATTTTTTCAAATTTATTTTATATTTTATTTAATCAGTAAAAGATTTTATGGGTTTAATATACAAATTTATATAATTTTTTTAATATAAATAAATATTTTTATGATTTAATTAATTTTGATTGGAGGCGTATGATTTGGGGCATATGATTATACACTCACACGATGCGTTTATTTTATTTCCCATTGGGCAAATCGTGAATTGTCCCTATCAATGATTTTTATATTTATTTTGATGCAATATAATTATAACATTTGTAATAAAAAATTTGTAATTTAACAAAAATATTTTCTAAAATTGTGAGATCAGACATACATGATATTTTACAAAAGTATTGGGGTTACACGAGATTTCGTCCTTTGCAGGAAGAGATCATAAGATCTGTTTTGTCTGGTAAAGATACATTAGCATTGATGCCAACAGGTGGGGGCAAAAGTATAACTTTTCAAGTGCCAGCACTAGCTTTAGAAGGCATGGCTATTATTATTTCACCTCTGATAGCTCTCATGGTAGATCAAGTAGAAAATTTACAACAACGTAATATCGAAGCTGCTGCTATACATAGCGGGCTCACGCAGAGAGAGATTGAGCTTATATTACATCGTTGTATTTATAAAAAAGATATTAAGCTGCTATATGTATCCCCCGAGAGACTACAGACACAATCATTTAGAGAAAAATTAGCTAAAATGTCAATAAGTTTTGTAGCTGTAGATGAAGCTCATTGTATATCTCAATGGGGTTATGACTTTAGACCTCCATATTTACAAATAGCTTCTATCAGACAATATTTCCCCGATATTCCTATTCTTGCTGTTACCGCTACAGCTACCCCCAGAGTAATAGATGATATTATTGATAAATTAGAACTTAAAAGTCCACAAATATTTAAACAATCATTTTATCGTGAAAATCTCATTTATAATGTGATAGAAACTGAAGATAAAATAGGGAAAATATTAAAATTATTAAAAGAATTCAAAGGCACCTCGATCATATATGTGAGAAATAGAAAAAAAACTGTAACCATTGCTAAACATTTACAATCATTAGGTTTTTCGGCTATATATTACCATGCAGGACTATCTGCAGATGAACGCGAAAAGAGACAAAAGGCGTGGATAAATAATAGATATCGCATAATGGTGGCTACCAATGCCTTTGGTATGGGTATAGACAAACCTGATGTGCGACTGGTTATACATTTAGATATACCCGATAGTATAGAATCTTATTTTCAAGAAGCTGGTAGAGCGGGTAGAGACCTTAAGCTTTCTTATGCTTTTCTTCTTTATCATCCTACAGATATTGAAGATTTCAGAAATAATATCAAAAAAAACTTTCCGACATTAGAGACAATAAAACAAGCATATAAGCTACTCTGTCAATATTATCAGTTAAATATAGGAGAAGGTGAAAATGAAATTTTTCAATTTTATATTAATGAGTTATTAAAGGATCAAGATATCTCAGCAGTAGATTTTTATAATAGTATTTTGATACTAGAAAAAGCTGGATATTTGGCTCTGAGTGAAGGGATAAAAACAAAATCCAGATTACATTTTTTGATTGATAAAAACACTCTCTACAAATTTCAGTTAGAACATCCAGAGTGGAATGAATTTATAAAAAATCTAACACGCACATATTCAAACCTTTTCTCAGAATATACTAATATATCAGAAGATAATATTGCACTAAAAACAAAAATGTCAATAAACGAAGTACAAAATTCTCTTTTAGCTCTCAAAGAACAAGGTATTTTAGATTACTTGCCATCTGCAGGCGAAAATACGATTACCTTTCTAAAAGCATGTATTGATGAAGCTGACATAATATTACCAAATATGATCTATGAAGATAGAAAAAAAATAGCCACATCTAATGCAGAAGCACTAATATCATATATATTGAACCAAACCAAATGTCGTAGTCAAATCTTATTAGAATATTTCGGTGAAGAGTCATTAATAAGATGTGGCAGATGTGATGTATGTGTGGCAAGAAATGAAGTAAATTTATCAAAATTAGAAATGGATAAAATAATTAATCTGATAAAACCGCTTCTACGTGATAAGCCAATGAATGAAAGTGAAATATTAGAGCAATTTTCAATAATGGACGAAATAAAGATAATGAAAGTGATTTCTTGGCTTATTGAGACAGATAAAATCATAAGATTACCAGATATGCGACTAAGATGGAAGAGGTGAAAATATTTTTACACATTAATCGATTGCTTTATTACATTTTGTATATACCACTCAGGTCGAAGATACCAGCATCATCTATATAAACATCTACAATATCCCCGGGGTTTAATTCTTTTTTAGAAAAAATAAAAACAATTTGATCTATCTCTGGAGCATCCCATTGACTGCGTGCTTCATAAATACCTGTTTCCTCATTTTTTTTGTCTACCATAGCTTTTATGGTTTTGCCTATTAAACTTTTATTTCTCAAAAAAGATAATTCTTCGTGTATATTTATCAATTCTTGGGCTCTTTTTATTCTAGTCGATACTTTTAATTGTGGCAATAGAGCTGCGAACGTACCTTCTTCATCAGAGTAATCAAATACCCCTATACGTTCAAATTGCATTTCTTTAATAAATTTTTTCAATTTATTAAATATTTGAGTTGTTTCTATTGGATAACCTGTTATGAATTCTGTACGAATGGCTAAATTGGGTATTTTAGATTTTAGTTGATAAATTAATTGTTTAATAGACTCTTCATCAAAAGGGCGACGCATATTTATTAATATTTCATGGTCGCAATGCTGAAGTGGTAAATGAATATAAGGAACAATAGATTTATGAGTATTAAAAACATCGATAAGTTCTAAAGGAAAATTAATAGGATAAGTATACAAAAGTCTAATCCAAGGAAAAAGATTTAATGAAGCCACAGCATCTAAGAGTTCTGGTAATTTCTGCTCATGATAAATATCTAATCCGTAATAAGTAGTATCCTGAGCAATTATGATCAGTTCTTTTACTCCTTTAGCAGCTAATGTTTTAGCCTCATCGATTAATATTTCAATCGGAATAGATCTGTACCTACCTCTTATTAATGGTATAGCACAAAAAGAGCAAGAGTGATCACAGCCATCAGCTATTTTTAGATATGCATAATGATTGGGCGTAGAGAGTATTCGCTCTTGTCCTATTTTAGCATCTTGATTTTCTGAGAGTGTTTTTACTAAAGTATCATATTCATTTATTTTAGCAAAGATATCAACTTCGGGTAAATTTTTTTGTAATTCTTCCTTATGTATTTGGGGCATGCAGCCTATCACAATTAATTTTTTTATCAGTCCTTGTTTTTTAAAATCTATATAATCGAGGATCATATTAATAGACTCTTCTCGAGCAGGTAAGATAAAAGAACATGTGTTAATAATCACATAATCAGCAATTGGAGATTCATGTTTTACATTAAAATATGGAGATAAAGCTGCTGCCAGCCTTTCACTATCGACCTGATTTTTTGGACATCCTAATGTTATAATTGATAAAGTTGCATCTATCATGATAATAGGCTATCTACAAATATTTTACTGTCAAAGAGTTGTAGGTCTTCTGGATTTTCACCGACACCAATATACTTAATAGGTATTTTCAATTCATCAGCTATAGCCACTACGATGCCTCCTTTAGCAGTACCATCTAGTTTAGTTAGGGCTATAGCATTTACATTTGTAATTGACAGGAATTGCTTAGCTTGCTCGATAGCATTCTGACCAGTAGATGCATCTAATACCAACAATACTTCGTGAGGTGCATCAGGGATTATTTTTTTAATTACTCGATTAATCTTTGCTAGCTCATTCATCAAATTAGTTTTATTATGCAATCTACCAGCAGTATCTATTATCACCACATCATAATCTTTAGATTTAGCAATATTAGTAGCTTCATAAGCTACAGAGCCTGGATCTACATTCATACCTCTTTCTACAATATCTACTCCTACGCGTTGAGCCCAAAGTTTTAATTGATCTACGGCAGCTGCTCTAAATGTATCTGCTGCTCCTAAAATTACTTTTTTGTTTGCATTTTTAAATTGATAAGCTAACTTGCCAATAGTAGTAGTTTTGCCTACACCATTTACACCTACTACAAGTATCACATAAGGTTTGGCATCTATGTCTTCTATTTTGGGCATATTAGATAAACTCTGCTCTAGAATTTCTCTAATACTAGAGTGAATTATTTTATTTAACTCCTCATTAGACGTATACCTTGTTTGTTTTGCCTTTTCTTCTATTAAATCAATAATTTTAATAGTAGTTTTTACCCCTACATCAGCTTCTATCAAAATTTCTTCTAATTCATCTAGCAATTCATCATCTATGGAGGTTTTGCCTACAATTAAACGATGTATTTTTGAGAACAAACTAGTTTTAGTAGCTTCTAATCCTTTATCTATAGCTTCCTTATTATTTTTTTTAAAAATATTAAATAAACTCATTTTTTTTGCAAAATTACAAATAATTTAAGGTTTAAATCTATAAATATTAAAATTAAGTTTACGATTATACTCGAATAGATTGTAATTATATAATATTTTTTTTAAAAAAAATAAATTTGTTTTAAAATTAATTGATTTTAAAAATTATAAATAATGGTTTAGCTATCTTTATATTGATTAGTTTGATTTTTGAATATTTATAAAAACAATCTATATTAAATATTTTAAATTATATTTGTATAAAAAAATAAAATGTATTTAATAGATCAACATACTAAAGCTATAATGGAAGGATGTAAGGAGCGAGCAAGAGAAGCAGGACTACAATTTGCTGATGAGACGCTCGAATATATAGTAACTAATCGAGATTTACTAGACTTATCTCCCAAATTTATGATCCCAACACTCTATGATTACTGGGTAAATGATGTAGAGGTATTACAGCAATATGCTAAATACAAACTGTATCCCACAAATCCTTTCGAAACTGTGATCAATAGTAGACCTGCAATATCTTTTTATAATGACAATAATCCTGATTGGTTAAACATAATGATTTTTTATCATGTACTAGCTCATATAGATTTTTTTCAAAATAATATTTACTTTTCACATACTTGGAATGATGATTTCGTGGGAGTGGCACTAGCAGATAAAAGATTGATAAATTTATATCGAAGTAAATATGGTAGATGGGTAGACTATGTGATAGAATTTGCTAGAAGCATAGATAATATAGTAGGTTTTTATTCGATAATATTTAATCAATATCTCGAAGAAACACATAAAGATCCACCACCAAAATTAGATTTTTTCTTCAATCATTTTTTACCTAACATCATCAAAGCAAATGAATTAGAAAGATATAAATACTTAGATCATTATAATAAACGTTTAGAGCAATATGGAGATAGAGCCGAAAATTTATTTTTCTCAGAAGTCTCGATTAAATATCCAGAATTTGAAGCATTTTATGATAATTATTTAAAAAATCAAAAAAAAGACCAAAAATATCCCGATCTTTTAGCTTTTGTAAATGAACAAAGCCCTTTTCTAAATAAAACTAATAATCGTTGGATGAAAGATATAATAGTGATAATACGTAATACTGCACTTTATTTTGCTCCACAGATTAGGACTAAAATAATGAATGAAGGTTGGGCAAGTTATTGGCATGATAAACTTTTTAGAAGCGATGAGCGAATAAGTGGTCATGAAGTAGATTATGCTAAAGTAAATGCTGAGGTAACTTCTATTTCTCGAATAGGATTAAATCCTTATGCTATTGGCATGAGACTATATCAATATGTAGAAGAGTTAGCTAATAGAGGCAAACTATACAGAAATTATCAAGAATTAGAAAATATTTATCAAAGAGAAGTTTATGATGCTAAAACAGGTGAAGGCTTAACTACCATTTTTGATATTAGAAAATATTTCACAGATTATAATTTTATAAAAATTTTTATAGATCAGGATTTTGTAGATAGACACCAATTATTTGTAGTAGGCAAGCAATACAATCCTAATGAGCAAGTGATAGACTACTATGTGAAAAGCCGAAACGCTGAGGATTACAAGCAAATGTTAATAGAAAATCTTTATCATCCACCAGTAATAATGCCAGATTTGGTTAGAACCAATGAAAATCAATTATATCTAATTCATAAATTTGAAGGTAAGCCACTAGTACAGGAGTTTATACCAGAAGTTCTCATCGGTTTAGAATATTTATGGGGAGGTGATGCAATTTTAGAAACTACCCAAATAATAATAAAGCCTACAGATGATGGTAGCTATCTAGAAGAAAGTAAAAAACTGAGATATATTTGCCATAATCGTAATGTAAAGGTAGAGGAAATATAAATTAGCAGTTAGTTAATAATTAAATCAATTACAACACGATTTTTTTTATTTATAAATTATTAAATAATACTAAAAAAGTTAGAGTTTTATTTTAAATTCATTTCTTATCAGTTCTACACTGTCGAGTTTTTCCCATGGGAAAAAAGTTATATTTTTGAAATATTTAGTTTGACCATTTACGATACGTTTTTGGGCATCTATATGTCTACTACTAACCTCAATTTCTTTTTCATAAACATCTCTACCAAAATGTCCATAAGTAGCAGTAGGGAGATATATAGGATTTTTTAATTGAAATTTAGTAATTATACCATATGGTGTAAGATCAAAAAGATGTAATAGCTTTTCTGCTATTTCTATATCACTCATATTTACTTTAGCTGTACCATAAGTATTTGCAAATAATGAAAGTGGTTGAGGTACACCTATAGCATAGGCAACTTGTAATAAAATTTTATCAGCTAAGCCGGCAGCCACAGCATTTTTGGCTATATATCTCATTGCGTAAGTGCCTGAGCGATCTACTTTTGATGGGTCTTTTCCACTGAAGGAGCCACCACCATGAGCGCCATGTCCCCCATAAGTATCTACAATTATTTTTCTACCAGTCAATCCTGTATCTCCATGAGGTCCACCTATAACAAATTTGCCAGTTGGATTTATTAATAATTTAAAATCATTTTGATCGAACAATTTTCTTACCTCTTCGGGAACAACATTTGACGCTTTTACTCTTGGAAAAAGGTAAGTCCTTATATCTTTTTCAATTGCTTCTTGCATCTCTTCGGAAGTATTCCATATATCATCGTGTTGTGTAGAAATAACTATAGTATGAATCTTAGTAGCCACCTGATGATCATTATATTGCAAGGTGACTTGAGACTTGCTATCAGGTCCTAGATACTGCATTACTTTGCCTTCTTTTCTAATATTTGCTAGCTCTTGAAGCAATATATTAGCAACTTCAATAGAAATAGGCATGTAATTTTTCATTTCATTACATGCATAACCAAACATCATGCCTTGATCACCAGCACCTTGTTCTTCGGGTTTTTCTTTTATAACTCCCATTCTAATATCAGGAGATTGTTCATGAAGAGTAGAAATAACTCCACAAGAGCTGTATTCGAAACAATACGAACTTTTAGTATATCCAATGTTTTTAACAACTTTTCTAGCTATATTGTGATGATCTACCCATGCATCAGTAGTTACCTCTCCAGATATTATTATTAGGCCTGTAGTAACTAAAATTTCACATGCTACTTTAGATTCAGGATCTTGCTTGAGAAATTCATCTAGAAGAGCATCACTGATCTGATCAGCTATCTTATCAGGATGTCCTTCTGATACGCTCTCTGAAGTAAATAAATATGACATATCTTTATATTATTAGCTTGCGAAATTAATTATTTATTTTAAAATTATAAAATTAAAAATTACTTTTTTTTGAGTAATAAAGATAAATAGGTAATAAACATTCTTATACGAAGAAGTCGAGAATATAATTTGAATGTTATATATAGAAAGTTAATTATAATGAAAGGATTAAAAAGTAGTTAATCTTTATATATTACCTTAATTTATTAAAATTTAAAAAAATGAGAAAAAATTCAAGAAAAGCTTTGACAATAGGGTTTGATCTAGTATAATATATTTCATCTTTAAATTTTATGGATTAATTATTTTTTTAACTAAATTTTTTTTTGTAATTTTGCAATCTAAAATTTAAAATTATGTCTAAAGTTTGCCAAATATCTGGAAAAAAGTCAATTGTGGGAAATAAAGTTTCTCATTCCAATAGAAAAACTAAACGTCGTTTTTATCCAAATTTACAGACAAAGAAATTTTATTGGCCTGAAGCTAACAAGTGGATTACTTTGAAAATATCAACAAGTGTTATGCGTGATATTAATAAAAAAGGTATAGATGCTGTAATGAAAGAATCTATTAAATCTGGAAAATTTAGAGATTAGTTTTTGATGATGAGGCAATCTTGCCGACATAGTAAAAGTGAAATGATGCATAATTGCCAAGCTCATAAATATGGCCATCATAGTTATGGTCCAGAACATAAATTTTGTGATAAACATTAAGGTGATGAAATAATCTTAAAAAAGGTCAACTGTTAAAAAAACAGTTGACCTTTTTTATATTCTAATATTTAGTCTGTTAAAATTTATACAGGATTAATATCAGAAAATTTATTAAATTTGCAAAAAATAAAAAATTATGAAAGAAATTGTAGATAACTTGGAAGTATACTTATCTATGAGCAAACAAGAGAACTTAGAATTTCTAGACCAGCTCTATCACCTAATGAACCAAATCAACGCTGATGCGGTAGACTATCAAGGGCTCAAGATCCACCATGCACCACCATTATGTCCAGATTGTCAGAGCAATCGCATAGTAAAAAATGGATTCCAAGGCGGACAAC
>Ga0208823_1003267_pt1 | contig 11623 bp, 14 predicted proteins | sample AD_UKC075_MetaG_FD_184440 | JGI IMG/M metagenome (GOLD analysis project Ga0208823, IMG submission 184440) | Active sludge microbial communities of municipal wastewater-treating anaerobic digesters from USA - AD_UKC075_MetaG (SPAdes) (version 2) | ecosystem: Engineered > Bioreactor > Anaerobic >... | reverse complement strand
TCTATGAGGATGTCGATCTGGTGGCGGAGGAGGAGAAGACGCTCTACCGGTTGCTGGAAGAGGGGGTGATCGACCGAGAGACGCTGAATAAGCGACTGAAGCGCGCCGGCCGGATCCTGATCGTCTCCTCCCTCGCGGCAGAACCCCGGGAGGTCTACGACCTCTACAAGTCCAGAAGCCTGGTGGAAGAACATTTTGCTGTGTTCAAGAGTTTAATCCAGGCGGATAAACTATACCTCCGCGATGCAACGGCGGTCTTTGGCCACGTCTTTGTGGGGTTCCTGTGTCTCTACCTCTACTGCAGGATCCTGAATAGGATCAAGAAAGCGGGAATGACCGCTCATCTCTCACCGCATGGTCTCCTCCTGAAACTTTCAAAGGTGTATGCAGTGAGGAGCGGGGAGGAGAGAGCGATCACCGAGGTGCCAAAGCAGGTACGGAAGATCGCAGAGAGGCTTGAACTGAATATATTCCCTAATGTATGAGGAGATTGGGTTCGACAAAACATTGGTCAATTATCTCCTGGGGAGCGAACGACGAGTACCACGAGTCCAGATGTACGTTCATTATGGGTACGCCATATGCTTTGTACGACATTCTGTAAAACCTCGTGTCACCCGGCACATCGGTATTGTCGTCGACATACCAGCCTTCCAGTGCACATGCCATCAGGTGGTTACTCTGGAGCAGGATACGATCTGAAACCATCTCGCTGGTCTGACCTGTTGTGCGGTCTTCCAATGTGAACACGTAAGATATCTGGAAGATCTGGGTGTTGTGATCGCAGAGAGGGACGGGCGGTATGTGCGGTATACCCTCGCAGAGAGTTATTCTCGTATACTGACGGGTATGCGAATCGTCACACCGAACCGGCGCGGAGCGCGGCAGCACCCGCCGGAGGGATCAGCCCCAGGGAAGGATGTCAGCGCCCCCCCCATGAACAGCGATCGTTCGTCGTGATGCCCGGCCCCGCTGCGGCCCCGAGTGCGCGCACTCTGCTTACCCTCCATTTCGTATGAAAATGGCCCTCTAGATATTTTCATCTGGTATGCATGTGGCCTTGTGGGCATCATGTAGTTTTTTGAGGATGCACCGGATTACCAGGCTCCGATACCTGCACTCCCGCTCTTTTCCCCTGAACTTGAGGTCTCTGAATGCCCGGACGAATCGGTGTTTGTCCGAGAAACGATATAAAGAAGAACCGCGAAGTCTCCATCGGGGAAGCCGCCTGCGGTATCCCGCGGGGGCCGGGTGTCTCGATTGACGTCGGATCCCGGACTCCCACCGCGTGCCCGGAGGGCAATAGGGTGTTGGCTGCCATCAGGGATAGCCGTTGCGGTTCTACGGCCTCTCCGGGACACGCGTGAACGAGGTGAAAAAACATGAAACTATTACAGATAGGCATAGCTGCACTCCTCGTCTTGCTCTGCTTTGGGGGAGTTTCGGCGGAAGAAGTGGCCGAACTGGCCGTATGCATCCAGCCCGCATCATCAGATGTAGGTGATGTCACGGACGTTGATGTACTTTCTGGGGAGATTTCAGGAGATATTGGCGTACTGGATGTCGCTACATTCCCCTTTGGGAGTACCATCACTGAATCGCAGCCCAGTCGGACCTTTCAGTTTGCGGTGCCCCCCGGCGTCTACAACTCCATTCAAGTCGACATGAAGTTCTACCAGGTCGATGGTAAATGGAGTGACCTGCGACTGAAACTGGTCGACAGCAACAACCACGTCCTCGCGCAGGACGATGGGCCATGGCTCCCGTTCACCGAGAACGGTGAGCGTCACGTGCGGTACGACCAGCGTCTCCAGGAAGGCGATATCTATCGGGTCGTTGTCGAGAAGATCAGTCTTGCCGGAGATACCTGGTTTGATGGAACAACTAAACTGCAAACATAACGATCTCGGGTGCCGTAAACGGCACCCTTTGTACTTGACTGGGTTACCGATCGACCTGGGGAGATCTGGCGTCGGGACCGGAAACCAGAGAGAAAACATCCCATGACCATAGAACGCAGCCTCACTGTCGCCGCAAAAGAGTTCTCCGACCTCTTTACGAGCCGGCGGTTTCTCCTGATCTTTGTCCTGTATCCCAAACTCCCGGAAAATTTAGGCGCATCATTGCACCAATTTTACGATAAATCCCTTTTCTCCCGGAAATGCCCCTGTAACACTATTAGAATCGAAAGGTCGAATGAATTGCAGCGCCTAAAAATATATAGGCACATTATACCTTAGCAACCTGAGCATAAAAGAGGGAGATGAAGCGAATAGTGGTGAAAGGAGCCACTACCGTGAGAATAGTCAGCCCCGTGCGCCTAAAAAGTGCGGGAGTTAAGGCTGTATCTCATCATTGCCATGGCCGGCACAGGTCAGGGGCTCGAACGCTACGATTACGCGCTGACCTCGTACAACGGCGCGCTGCAGGCGGCTGACGAGTACCGGGACCTGCAGGACCTTGGGGCCTGGTGGCTTGAGATGCCTGAGCGCCCCTCGGTCCTGCTCATCTTCGATTCCATGGTCGGCACCACAGTGACGCTCGGAGCACTGCTCGCGATCGCAACCGGGTTCGACTTGGTCACCCGCGAGAAGGAGTCCCGGTCGCTCAAAACCCTCCTTGCGCATCCGGTCTACCGGGACGAGATCATCGTTGGCAAGGCGCTCGGGGGCGCCGCCGCCCTGGGAGTCGTCGTGGGGCTTGTCCTTGCCGCCATCACCGGCCTTCTCCTCATCCTCTCGATCGTCCCAACGGCAGCTGAGGTTGTTAGCATTCTGCTCTTCGGAGCGATCTCGCTCCTCTTCCTGGTCGCCTGGTTTGCCGTTGCTCTCGCGTTCTCGACGGTAACCCGGGAGAGCGGCAACGCGTTGATCTTCACCCTCGCGATCTTCTTCGTCGTCTCGTCGCTCCTCCCGGTGCTCGGGGCGACGGTTGGCGACGCCGTCGCAGGCCCGCCGCCGCAACTACTCCCCGAAACACCGGCGGTCCAGGAGCTCACATTGTACGTCTCCAACGCAACCGGGTCGTACGTCGTCCCGGGTGCCGATTCCGCTCGGCAAGAAGCGTTGAGGGAGTATCAGGAGGACCTGGCGGTGTATACCAAGAAGAAGAGCGTCGTCACCAACGTGGTCACGCTTCTCTCGCCGCAGAAGAGTTACCAGACTGTGACCGATATCATCTCTGCACCCCAGAAGCGATCGCTTCCGGAATCTCTCGGCAACGTCTGGGCGGGTATCGTGGGTCTGATCGTCTTCCCGTCGGTCTTCTTCGCCGCCGCGTACGGGAAGTTCATGCGGATGGATATCCGGTGAGAACGGGGAGCGGCCCACCCTGCACGCACTCTGCCTGCACCTGGATCCCGGGGGAAGCACCGGAGTACCAGGCTCCGATACCTGCATTCCCGCTCTTTTTCCCTGAACTGTGGTCTTTGAACGCCCGGACGAATCGGTGTTTGTCCGAGAAACAGTATAAAGAAGAACAGCGAAGTCTCCATCGGGGACACCGCCTTGCGGTATCCCGCGGGGGCCGAGGAACTCGATCGGCGTCGTGCCCCGGCCCCGCCGCGTGCCCGGAAGGCAATAGGGTTGTCGGCTGTCATCAAGGATAGTCGTTGTGGTTCCATGGCCTCCCGGGGCATGCATTGAGGTATGAAACCATGAAACCAAAATTGCTTTCCGGAATCGGCGCCCTCTTCGCGGCGCTGTTAATCATCGGTGCACTCTTCGTGCCGGCGGTGAGTGCGGATAGAGCCTCCCCGGAAGATGCTATAGACGACACCGGTTTGAGCGAACGCCTCCAGTACGTCATGAACTCTGGTGAACTACCACGCGCCTCTCGGGCGTGGCTTCCTGCTTCATCCTCCTCCCCACCGGGAGCGAGTCCACAGGCTCAACGGTGCGTCCCGCACCTGATACCCCGACAAGATTCTGTTCTTGCAGGGCGAACTTCTTGATATTGATCGCCGCATTGATATCGCGGTCGTGATGAGTATCACAGACCGGGCAGACCCATTCCCTGTCAGAGAGGGCAAGATCCCGCTCGAGATACCCACAATTATTACATATCTTTGAGGATGGATCGAACCGCCCGATCTTCAGGAGCGTCTTCCCATACTTTCGACATTTGTAATCCAGCATCGTAAAGAACGTGCTCCACGATACATCTCCAATCCCCTGTGCCAGACAATGGTTCTTCATCATCCCGCCAACATTCAACGACTCCACTGCAATAGCTTGGTTCTCGCTCACAACTCGAAAAGAGATTTTGTGCAGGAAATCGTTTCTTTGGTTGGCGACTTTTTCATGGCACCGGGCAAGTTTCCGGATCGCCTTCTCTTGGTTCTTTGACCCCTTCTTCTTCCGTGACACTCGCCTTTGCAACACTTTCAACCGCTGGAGGGAGGTCTTCAGGTATCGGGGGTTCTCAATCTTCTCTCCAGTGGAGAAGGTTGCGAAGTCGGTTAAGCCAACATCAATCCCGACCGTCGTGTCAGATGTGAACGGTACAGGTTTAGGCTCAGGTTCCTCGTCGTCGACAAGGATGCTGACAAACCATTTTCCCGTCGATGTTACAGACACCGTGGCATACTTCATCTTCCCAGTGAAGATTCGGTGGAAGACGGTCTTAACCTCACCGATCTTAGGGAATTTGATCGTCCTCTGGTCAAAATTCACATGGTAATGTTGTGGTACCTGAAAAGACCGTACAGGGTTCTTCTTTGACTTGAACCGGGGGAATTCCTTCTTCTCCCTGAAGAACCGGGTGAAAGCGTTGTCGAGGTTCTTGTTTGCACTCTGGAGCGACTGCGAGTTGACTTCCTTGAGCCACGGATATTCTTCCTTGAGGGCAGGAAGACGATTGTTCAAGTCGAAGCAAGAGAGTTTTTGGCCATCTTGTTCGTATGCTTTGATCTTCTGTTCCAGAGAATGGTTGTACACAAACCGACAGGCATGGATGTGCTTCATGAGGAGCGTGACTTGCTCTCTTGAAGGATACATCCGATACTTGTAGGCTTGGAGCATACAAGTAATATTAAGCGTTATAATAAGATATAGTTTTCTGTAATCTCCGGATCTATATCAGAAGGGCGGCTCCGCTTTCATCCCCGCTCTGAAGACCGGGGTCTTCCTGCTCCGCCCCCTTCACCCCCTGCAAGATAAACGTCGACGACGAACGGTTCGTGCCGCTCTGGTACTACCCGCCGCTGGAACTCCTCACCATCCTCCTCCTCATCCACTGCCCGCTCCTCGCGATGCCTTTCGAGATCATCTGTTCAGCAGGTGTCCTCGCGTTCCTCGGCTACCGGACCTCACGCCACCCCCTGGACAACAAGAAACGGTCCCGGATCTACGCCTGCATCCGGGACCGTCCCGGGATCACGCCCGCAGAGATCACCCGTGGCACTGGAATCAACCGTGGGACGACCCGCTACCACCTCTCCCGCCTCCGGGAGGCCGGCCTCGTCAGCGCCGTAAACCGGGGCGGCAAGGTGGGCTACTTCCAGAGCGGCTACGATGCAACCTCAAAGACCATCTGCTGTCACCTCAGGAACAATATCCGACGGGAGATCCTCACCCTGCTCCTCGACGACCTCGGCATCACGCAGTCAGAGATAGCCGACGACACCGGGATCTCCCGCTCTGCGGCTGCCTGGCACCTGCAGAGGCTCGATGCCGACGGGCTCATCGAGTCTGATCGCGACGGCCGGGCGGTGCGCTACGCGCTCACGGATGAGGCACTCGAGATCTTTGTGGTCCTGGAGCGGGGAGATCACGGTGGGCGTGCTGACCGCCGGTAGGAGACCGATATCGTCGACTGATGACTGAAGGCCCCCTCCAGGCTGAACCGGTGGAAGTGCGGGGCGCTGGAACGGGAATAACCCCGGTTTGCCCCCTTCGCCGGCGGGTCGTGGTGGCCTCCCTGAAAAACACGGCTTTTGAGGTATGGATGGAAGTGAAAGGAGAGGTATAGGTATATTACAAAAATTATCTGCTATCTCAATAATTTCGTCAGAAATTCCTCACGGGTAAGACCGGCCTGCCGAATGATCGCCCTCAACACCCCTCTACCAAGTTCTTCTCCCTCATGATCAGGGATAACAATACTCCTTCCATCAGGATGTTGCAGAATGGTATGACTGCCTTTCTGCCGGGCAAAAGAAAAACCAGATCCTTCCAGTACCTTTATGACCGCTTCAGCCTTGACAGGTCTTAATTTCAATCCTCTGAACCCCCACAAACTCTCGTAACTCATCTGGTTCAGGAGATTCATTGACTTCAAGGTAGAGCGAAATTGCCTCTTCAAGCCGCCTGATTAACTCATCATAAGTCTTTGCCTGTGTAAAGCATCCCGGCAGTGAGGGTATCGAGGCATAGTAGTACCCGTCCTCGTCTTTCTCTATAAGGCAATTGACTTTCATACTAATTTTATAATATAGTTTTGCGGATTAAATATTTATCTCGCAGGATCCCACAGTTGCAGAACTCCCGAAAGTCCCTATTGTTTCCCCCAACACACCTGGAAAAGAGGTCCCCCCTCACCGGAACTCCTCGATCCTCCATCCCGAGTAATCCCTGATGACCGTATACGCAAGCTCCGGCGGGATCGCCCCTCGCTCGGTGATGATCAGGTCGATGTACTCAGCGGGTGTCACGTCGAAGGCCGGACGTTCGATGGCTGGACAACGACCATCGTCGAGACAGAGGATGGAAATATGCTTGCGCTCCAGAACCGGAACAACACCCTGACCGACATCTGGGCTCACTTCGAGCGCTATGAAGAGACCATCGAAGGGACAAGGCGTCTCCCGAAGGAGCACCTCTCGCCGGTGATCGAGAGGACCGCGGACGACCGCTACACAACGGTCATCTTCGTCGACGAGGGCATCAGCCCGCCCGGAGAACTGAGGGTTTCCCTCAGGCTGACAGCCGGGGGCGGCCTCTTCCACGGGATGGGGCAGGACACCTACCGGACAGAGGTGAGGGAGACGGTCCCCGCCGGGACAGGCGGGCGGATCGTCGTCGATGCGACGGTCGAGAAGTATTGATCACCCGGGCCCTGAAGGGGGGAGACGGTATTCCGGGCCGGGTCAGAACCCCCGGTACACCCTGCTCCGGTGGCCGACCGCGACGACATTGATCACCAGGAGGTCGTCGATGACCGAGAGGATTGTCCGGTAATCCCCGACCCTGAGCGAGTAGAGCGCGGGGTTGTCTGACCCTTTCAGTTTTTTGAGATGCCTCTTCGGGTCCGCCTCACCGGCGAGTGCTGCGAGTTCCTCGCCTATCTGTAATGCTATGGGTCGTGGAATGCTCTTGAGGTTATGACGGGCTGTCGCGGTGATGACCACGCGGTAGGTCGTTCCTCCTTCAGCTCCGCCATGACCTCGTCAAGAGTGTAGACCCTTCCGGCCTTAAGATCCTCCAGCGACCGCTCGAGGTCCCGGATCGTCTCTTGACTGAGCGGCTCCTCGTCGACCGCTATAGCCACCAGGCGCTCGATCACGTCGTTGTAGGACTCCCGGGGATGGATCTTCAGGGTGTTGAGCCGATCCTTGAGTTCGGTATCGATCTTGATGGTGGTGCTGGCCATACTGAGGTATACTCTGGTTTACCTGATGAAGGTTTTGTATGATACTTGGGTGGATGCTGTGGGGCACCGGCCTGTTCTGTGAGGGATCCAAACCCGGCGTACACGCATCATTTCAGGAGCCGCCCGGAGGCTCACGATTATCCCCGGGTTTGGAGTGTCGGGAGGTGTGCGGGATTCTGGACGGAGTCTGCCCTTGAGCCCACGGGCGTAAGGGTGAGGCTCATTTTCCATTGGAAATCTGCAATGCCACCATCAAATGGGGCAAATCACTACGATTCGGCGAGATCAGCAATCCCAATCTCCCGATGGCAATTCAACGCGATGGAGAGAAAGGTTATGGGGAGCAACGCCAAAGTCTCGATTGGGGAAGCCGCGTGCGGTATCCCGCGGGGGGGTGTCTCGATTGGCGTCGTGCCCCGGCCCCGCCGCGTGCCCGGAGGGCAATAGGGTTGTCGGCTGTCATCAAGGGTAGTCGTTGTGTTTCCATGGCCTCCCGGAGCATGCATTGAGGTATGAAACCATGAAACCAAAATTGCTTTCCGGAATCGGCGCCCTCTTCGTGGCGCTGCTGATCGCAGGCGCAGCCTTCGTGCTGGCGGTGGGTGCCGAAGCAGTTCTCTCTGCGAATACTGCCCAGGAAACGCTGCGAATTGCCCCCAACAGTTCAGGCATGTCTGAAGAAGAATTTATGGCCTACGCCGAGAGAATGGAGCAGAAATACGGTCCGGAGGCCGTGAGTGCATTAAGACTGCACATCCCTGACGAAACCCGCGGTCCATCTCAGGGGGCGGGTGCGACACCGAATATCCGGTATGTGTCGGCATGGAGCGGCAGTCTGGAGATCAGGAACAACGACGGCGTGGTTCTGGCAGATTCCGACAATGCACTGGTTCTCTATGCGTTAGATCTGACCGACGAGCAGGGCAGAGATCATTACTACTGGTGGCAGTGGGGCGCTGCGAAAAACCGCGAGGATACCTGGATAGGCGACGACTCAAACCTTCGGAACTTTTGGAGCCGGGTAGAGTTCGAAAATACCACATCAAACTTGCTATGGTACGCCCCCGACGGGGATATGCTTGGTATTGAAAATACAGTTACATTACGGTTTGGCCTCGAGTTTTCGGGTCCTGATTGCCACAACATCAGCAAGGACTTTGTCCTCCACCAGGGCAAGATCAGGCCGAAGCCAGGTGAATGCCAGGTGGGAAACGCCGGGAAGTTCGCGGTTGAGTGGATTGGTAATTATGAAGGGACTCAGTCTATCTATGGTATCTGCGAAGAGAGACGGCAGGACAGAGCGGGTTCGGCGGTCCTATGGACGTATTGCCTGACGGCAAGTCAGTTTTAGGCTGTAGTAGCGAATGCCGGAAACAAATTGGGGGACGTAATGCACGTTCCCGTAGCAGGATGAGTGAAGAGGCGATGAAAAAGGACAGGAGCAGGCTTAAAAAGATAGTGTCGGCCCCTTTACTCTCTCTTGCTATTCTGGGGTGTGCCCTTCTCATGGCCGGGTGTACACGAGCGAGGGGGAGCCTGGCAACGCAGCTCCAGTACCGACCCCTCCCACGTTCCAGCCCGATATCTTGGATAAGCCGATCATCAACGCTCCTGCTGGAAAGGAGGGGGCTCCTCATTTCCCCTTTGAGTTCGATACAGGGAACTCCTCGGGCTTCGAGGAAGTCAGGGCCGATCGCCCGGGTGCGCCGACACTCACTCTGGGATCGAATACATCAGCAACCCTCCCGATCATCGTCTCCTCGGAGGCCGATACCGGTGTCGGCATCAGGGTCATTCGGACCGACGGGCTGCCCGATGATGTATGCGTCTCCTATGTCCCGGACTCCTTCACCCTTCGGATGGGGGAGAAGACACGCCTCATGATGCACCTGGCCGCCCTGGACAATCGAACCCCGCCGGCAGAGGCGATCGTTGTCTGGATGGAGGGTGCGGGATGGGAGGTTGGGAGGGTTTTCTTCCTCGGACTGGATCATGGCGAGGCGTTGCCGGGAATGCCAGACAACTCCGGGGAGGATACCCCCTACATCGAGATTCACCGTGCAGGAGGCCTGAGCATCTTCCTTTACCCGGGAGACCGCGGGTATCCCGCCCTCAAAGCAGAATGCAGCGAGCAGATCCAGTGTATCTCTGCCCGGTATCAGACGGGGTTCTCGCTGGCGGAACTGAAGGCCATGAAACAGAACGGCACCTACATCGCGATGAACTTCCCGGTCCCCACGACGTTTGAGACCGGTTATATCGTTGACGGGTCGCCGAAGGTGGTCACGGTAAACGAAGTGATAATTTTTCTGGATCTCGAAAGTTATCCAGGGACCATGATCATCACGTGGGCAGATGATGGACCCGGGGTCAGGGACACATCGCGCGACCGCAAGGTACCCCGCGACCTGGTCACGCCGGACGTGCACGGGTTATAAGGACCGGGAGGAATCATCTCGATGCATGGCTTCCCGGCCACAGCGGGGGATGATCCAGAACTCCCACCCGGCCCCACCCATACCTATATACTCCTCTCAAAACCAAACATAGTTGCGTATGGCCATGAAACTCAAACTCCTGGAGTTGACTGACGAGAAGGCCCGGATCCTCTTTGAGGGCGAAGGCTACACCTACCTCGACGCACTCGCTGCCGAACTTCTTAACGATCCCGGTGTGGACGTGGCGCAGCGCAAGCAGGCATTCAAGTTCACCGACCCCGAACTTGTCGTCACCACCGTCGGCGGCCGATCCCCTCTTGATGCCGTCATCGATGCAGCAAAGCGGCTCTCCGGCTACGCCGGCGAACTCCTCCAGCAGATGGAAACCCTCCAGATTGCGTAAATAGTCATGAAAAAGAGCGCCGAAGGTTTCGCCCGTATCGCCCGTGAGGTCTTTGCCCCAGTTTACCCTGTCATCGCTGAGCAGGTGCTCGCGTGGTCCGGGATACGGGACGGTCTCTGCCTTGACCTCGGCAGCGGCCCCGGCCTCCTCTCGGTCGCGCTTGCGGAGAAGAGCAACCTCGCAGTCATCGCGCTCGATGCCGACCCTGCGATGGCGCGGATCGCGCAGGAGACCGCCGCCGGACGTACCGACCGGATAGCCCCCGTCATCGGCGACGTTCACTCCATGCCGGTCAGGGACGATACCGCATCACTCATCGTCAGCCGCGGCTCGCTCTTCTTCTGGGAAGACCGGGTGCGGGCGTTCCGCGAGATCGAGCGCGTCCTCAGGCCCGGCGGCGTCGCGTTCGTCGGCGGCAGTTTCGGGACAGCCGCGCTCCGGGACACAATCTTTGCCCAGATGCGGCGGCGCAACCCCAACTGGGATCGCGACGTTGCACGGAGGAGCGGGCAGGCGACCCCTCATCAACTCCGCCGGGAGCTTGCGGCAAGCGCTGTTGCCTGCTCCCGGATAAGGGAAGAAGAAGCAGGGTTCTGGGTGGAGATCCGAAAGGGATCCGGCTGCTTTTAACGGGCAGGGGTGAAGGGGGCGGAGCGGGAAGTCCCCACCGTTCACGATGGGGATGAAAGCGGAGCCGCCCTTCCTTCCTGCGATAGATATATCCTCTTGAGTATTCTATTATCATTCACCCAACATGAGGTATAAACTTGATAGGTCTGCACATTCGGTACAGGTACATCAGGACAGGTAAGCCTCGATGCGCTGAAGGAGTATGTTGACCCGCAGATGGAGAAGTAAATGATCGTTTCCTACAAGTACCGGGCGTATCCAGACGCAACCGTGGAAACACGGCTGAACACTGCACTTGATACCTGTAGGTGGCTCTACAACAAACTTCTCGAAGAATGCAACACGGCACGAGAGGGTGGGATCTCTACGACGATGCGGGGAATGCAGGCGCGGATCGTCACGCTGAAAGAGGAGAATCCTGCACTCAAGGACGTGTACTCTAAAGTGCTCCAGATGGTCAACTATACCCTCTGGAGCAACATCGCTGCACTCTCGCAGACAAAGAAGAGAGGACGGAAGATCGGCAAACTCCGATTCAAGAGTGCAGCCCGATACCGGACGC
>Ga0208823_1003264_pt1 | contig 11627 bp, 11 predicted proteins | sample AD_UKC075_MetaG_FD_184440 | JGI IMG/M metagenome (GOLD analysis project Ga0208823, IMG submission 184440) | Active sludge microbial communities of municipal wastewater-treating anaerobic digesters from USA - AD_UKC075_MetaG (SPAdes) (version 2) | ecosystem: Engineered > Bioreactor > Anaerobic >... | reverse complement strand
CGAGCACCAGGATCCGATGCCGCCGGCCGTCTCGCCCGACGATCTTGTCGATTCGGAGTCGGCGGAGAGCCCGTTCGGCAGCGGCGGCATCGCCCAGTTCGCCGAATGGGACATCCGCAGGGTGCCCCTCGACCTGGTGACCAAACTGCCCGGCAAGGCATCCCAGCAGCAGGTCTGGTTCAAACACCGCGACCCCCTGCCCGACGATCCGCTGCTGCACATCTGCGCGCTGGCTTATATGAGCGATCTCACGCTGCTGGGTTCCGCGCAGGTCCGCCACCCCGAGGAGCGCCCGCATCTGATGGTCGCCTCGCTGGACCACGCGATGTGGTTCATGCGCCCGTTCCGCGCCGACGAGTGGCTGCTCTACGACCAGTCCTCGCCGTCGGCGGGTGGTGGGCGCGCCCTGACCCAGGGCAAGATCTTCAACCGTCGCGGCGACATGGTGGCCGCGGTTATGCAGGAGGGCCTGACCCGCTACCAGCGCGGATACACCCCGCGCGCGGCGGAATCCCGGTGAGCGGCCCGAAGATCGGGGTGCTCGCCCTGCAGGGTGACACCCGTGAACACCTCGCTGCGCTGCGGGAGGCGGGCGCCATCGTCTCGACCGTGCGGCGTCAGTCCGAACTCGACGCCGTCGACGCCCTGGTCATCCCGGGTGGGGAGTCCACCACCATGAGCCTGTTGCTGCGCGAGTTCGGCCTGCTCGATCCGCTGCGGCGCCGTCTGGTCGACGGGATGCCCGCCTACGGCTCCTGCGCGGGGATGATCCTGCTGGCCCGTGAGATCCTCGACGTCGGCAAGCCGGGGCGGGAGGCGTCCCCGCTGGGTGCGATCGACATGACCGTGCGCCGCAACGCCTTTGGCCGTCAGGTGGATTCCTTCGAGGAGGACATCGACGTCCGTGGGCTCGACGGTCCGGTGCATGCGGTCTTCATCCGGGCACCCTGGGTCGAGCGCGTCGGTCCCGACGTCGAGGTGCTGGCCCGCGCCGGTCAGCACATCGTCGCGGTCCGACAGGGCCGCGTGCTGGCGACGGCGTTCCACCCCGAGGTCACCGGCGACCTCCGGGTGCACAAGCTGTTCGTCGAGATGGTGCGGTAGCTCCGAACGCCACTCGCACGCCCTCTGCGTGGTTCCTCAGTCGACGCGCGGTGGGCACACCGGGATCGCACAGTAGACTCAGGCCCGCACAAATCGGCAGGGACCAGGGAGTTGAGGGACCATGAGCGGCCATTCCAAGTGGGCCACCACCAAGCACAAGAAGGCCGTCATCGACGCCAAGCGCGGCAAGCTGTTCGCCAAGCTGATCAAGAACATCGAGGTCGCGGCCCGCACCGGCGGCGGTGATCCGGACGGTAACCCCACCCTCTGGGACGCCATCGCCAAGGCCAAGAAGTCCTCGGTGCCCAACGACAACATCGAACGGGCCCGCAAGCGTGGCGCCGGTGAAGAGGCCGGCGGCGCGGACTGGCAGAACATCACTTACGAGGGCTACGGGCCTAACGGCGTCGCGGTGCTCATCGAATGCCTCACCGACAACCGCAACCGCGCCGCCGGGGAGGTCCGGGTCGCGATGACCCGCAACGGCGGCAACATGGCCGACCCGGGGTCGGTGGCGTACCTGTTCGCCCGCAAGGGTGTGGTGATCCTGGAGAAGAACGGACTGTCCGAGGACGACGTGCTGATGGCGGTCCTCGACGCCGGCCCCGAGGAGGTCAACGACCTCGGCGACAGCTTCGAGGTGATCTGCGAGCCGACGGATCTGGTGGCGGTGCGCACCGCACTGCAGGACGCCGGGATCGACTACGACTCGGCCGACGCCAGTTTCCAGCCTTCGGTCACCGTGCCGGTGGACCTCGACGGGGCGCGCAAGGTGCTGAAGTTGGTCGACGCACTCGAGGACAGCGACGACGTCCAGGACGTGTACACCAATATCGACATTCCCGACGACGTCGCGGCCCAACTCGACGAGGACTGATCACCGGGCTGGCCTGCGGTTTTCGGCGGGCCCATTCATAATGCGGGGATGACAGCCGCCGAAAGCATCCACGACAGCGCGAAACTGCGCCCGCGTCACGTCACCATGATCACCCTCGGTGGGATCATCGGCGCCAGCCTTTTCGTGGGGTCCGGCAACGTCGTACGAACGGTCGGGCCGGCCGCGGTGCTCAGCTACCTCATCGGCGGTCTACTGGTGTTCCTGGCCATGCGGATGCTTGGCGAGATGGCGGCCGCGCGGCCGGTTGTCGGCTCCTTCATGGAGTACGCACGCGAAGGCCTGGGGGACTGGGCGGCCTACCTCGTCGGCTGGCTGTACTGGTACTTCTGGGTCGGCGTCATCGCGTTCGAGGCCGTCGTGGGCGGGGCGATCCTCAACGGCTGGTTCCCGGCGCTGCCGACCTGGATGTTCTCGGTGCTGTTACTGCTGATGTTCACCGCGACCAACCTGGTGTCGCTGCGGTCGTTCGGTGAGGTGGAGTTCTGGCTGGCCAGTGTGAAGGTGCTCGCCATCGTGGTGTTCCTGGGCATCGGCACGCTGTATGCCTTCGGGCTGTGGCCCAAGTCGCAGTTCTCGATCCCGAACCTCTGGCAGCACGGCGGATTCGCGCCGCATGGCGTCTGGCCCATCATCACCGGCGTCGCGCTGGTGATCTTCTCCTACTTCGGCACCGAGATCGCCGTCATGGCCGCCGCGGAATCGGTCGACCCCGCCAAGGGTGTGCGGCAGGCCACCAGCACGGTGATCTGGCGGATCCTGCTGTTCTTCGTGGGCGGCGTGCTGATCATCGCGACCGTCGTTCCCTGGAACACATTGCCCGACCCGAAGGAGAACGCGCCGTTCGCCTACATCTTCGGGCTGTTCGGGTTGCCGGGGGCTCAGGCGTTCATGACCGCGGTCATCCTCACCGCCGTGTGTTCGGTGCTCAACTCCGGGTTGTACTCGGCGGCGCGGATGTTCGCCGCCCTGGCCGACGACGGCTTCGCGCCGGGCGTCGTCGCCAAGCGCGCCCGCGGCGTGCCGTACATCGCGGTGCTCGCCTCGACGCTGGGCGGCTACGCGGCCGTCGCGGTCAACTACGTGGCACCGGAGACCGGCATCTTCGACTTCATCATGAACTCCGCCGGCCTGGTGGCGCTGTTCGTCTACGCGTTCATCGCGCTCACCCAGATGCGGTTGCGCAACGCCATGACCGCCGAACAACAGGACGCGCTCAAGCTGAAGATGTGGCTGCACCCCTGGATGGCGATCCTTGTCATCACGGCCGTCATCGGCGTCGTCGTGGTCATGCTCTTCGACGAGACCGGCCGGGTGCAGGTGTCGACGAGTCTCGTCTCGCTGGCGGTGCTGATCGTGTTCTGGCCGTTGGCCAAGCGTGCCGTGGCCAAGCGCACCACGCACTTCGAGGACATCGTCGACGATCTCGACTACAGCGGTCACTGACCCGAGGGCCGGATAGATTTCCGGGTATGCAGGTGAGGGATCGCGACGATGTGAAGTGGTCGGTGCGGCGGGTCTGGTGGCCGTTCGGGAAATGGCTGCTGGAGCTTCCCGACTGGGGTGGACTGTTCGTCATCGGCATGGTGCTGACCGCACCGCTGGTGTTGATCTGGCCGTTCTGGCTCCTGGCCCATGCCTTCGGCATGCCCTGGACCCTGGTGGTTCGCCGTGAACGCAAGGAGGTCCGGCGCGAAAAGGTGACCGGATGGACGGCCTCGAAGGAGCGGATGGCGGCCATCCTTGAGGAGGTGCGCGAGCAGGGCGGCCCGGCCATCCCGCCGGGCGTCACCGTGCACTGAACACGCTCATGTCGCTGCGGCCGGATGTCGTGGCGAGCCGCTACGCTATCGAACAGCTGTTCGTAGTTGGCCGGCGGTGAGAGGTATGCGTGTGCGGGTGATGGGTGTCGACCCGGGGTTGACGCGCTGCGGGCTGTCGGTGATCGAGAGCCGCGGCGGCCGCCAGGTGATCGCCCTCGACGTCGACGTGGTGCGCACTCCGGCCGACGAGCCGCTCGCCAAGCGGCTGCTGACGATCAGCCAGACGGTGGAGCACTGGATGGACACCCACCTGCCCGACGTCATCGCTATCGAGAGGGTGTTCTCCAATGCCAACGCCAACACCGCCATGGGCACCGCACAGGCCGGCGGCGTGATCGCCCTGGCGGCCGCGCACCGCGACATCGACGTGCATTTCCACACCCCCAGCGAGGTGAAGGCCGCCGTCACCGGCAACGGGCGCGCGGACAAAGCCCAGGTCACCACGATGGTCACCCGGATTCTGCAACTACAGGCCAAACCGACACCTGCCGACGCCGCCGACGCCCTCGCCCTGGCCATCTGCCACTGCTGGCGCGCCCCGATGATCGCGCGGATGGCCAAGGCCGAGGCCCTGGCCGCCGAGCAGAAGCGCGCCTACCAGGCCCGGTTGAAGTCCGTCCGCGCCGCCGGGGGTGTCCGGTGATCGCCGCGGTGCGCGGCGAGGTCCTCGACATCGCCCTGGACCATGCCGTGATCGAGGCGGCCGGAGTCGGCTACAAGGTGATGGCCACCCCGGCCACGCTGGCGACGCTTCGCCGGGGGACCGAGGCCAGGCTGATCACCGCGATGATCGTGCGGGAAGACTCGATGACCCTCTACGGCTTCGCCGACGGTGAGGCCCGGGACCTGTTCGCCACCCTGCTCGGGGTGTCCGGGGTCGGCCCGAAGATCGCCCTGGCCACACTGGCGGTCTATGACGCCCAGGCGCTGCGCCAGGCGCTGGCCGACGGCGATATCGCCGCCCTGACCAGGGTGCCCGGTATCGGCAAACGCGGTGCCGAACGGATGGTGCTGGAACTGCGCGACAAGATCGGCGCCCTGCCCGGCGGCTCCGGCGGTGCTGCGGTCGGCGGACACGCGGTTCGGGCCCCCGTGGTGGAAGCCCTTGTGGGCCTTGGCTTCCCGGTCAAGCAGGCCGAGGACGCCTGTGACAAGGTGCTGGCCGGCGATCCCGACGCCACCACCTCGAGCGCGTTGCGGTCGGCGCTGTCGATGCTGGGCAAGAAGTGAGCCGCTTCGACGACCCCGCCGAGGAGGACATCGGCCAACGGGAGGTCTCCGCGGCGCTGACGGTCGGCGAGGGCGATATCGACGCCAGCCTGCGGCCGCGGTCGCTGGGGGAGTTCATCGGACAGCCCCGAGTGCGCGAACAACTTCAGTTGGTGATCGAGGGCGCCAAGAACCGCGGTGGCACCCCCGACCACATCCTACTGTCCGGGCCGCCCGGTCTGGGGAAGACCTCGCTGGCGATGATCATCGCCGCCGAACTGGGATCGGCGCTGCGCGTCACCTCCGGCCCGGCGCTGGAGCGGGCCGGGGATCTTGCTGCGATGCTGTCCAACTTGGTCGAGGGTGACGTGCTGTTCATCGACGAGATCCATCGCATCGCCCGCCCGGCGGAGGAGATGCTCTACCTGGCGATGGAGGACTTCCGCGTCGACGTCGTGGTCGGCAAGGGACCCGGCGCGACATCGATTCCGCTCGACGTCGCGCCGTTCACACTGGTCGGCGCGACGACGCGGTCGGGGGCGTTGACCGGGCCACTGCGCGACCGGTTCGGGTTCACGGCGCATATGGACTTCTACGAGCCCGCCGAATTGGAGCGGGTGCTGACCCGGTCGGCCGGGATCCTGGGCATCGATCTGGGCCACGAAGCGGCATCGGAGATCGCCCGACGCTCCCGCGGCACCCCGCGGATCGCCAACCGGCTGCTGCGCCGGGTTCGGGACTACGCCGAGGTCCGGGCGGACGGCATCATCACCCGGGACGTCGCCAACGCCGCCCTGGAGGTGTACGACGTCGACGAACTCGGCCTGGACCGGCTCGACCGCGCGGTGCTCTCGGTGCTCACCCGCAGCTTCGGCGGCGGTCCGGTGGGGGTGTCGACTCTCGCGGTCGCAGTGGGGGAGGAGGCCACCACCGTGGAGGAGGTGTGTGAGCCGTTCCTGGTGCGCGCCGGGATGCTGGCGCGCACCCCCCGTGGACGGGTCGCGACCCAACTGGCCTGGACTCACCTGGGTTTGACCCCGCCGCCGTCGGCGACGGCTCTCGGGCAGGCCGGGCTCTTCGAGTGAAAGGCAGCCATCACCCATGCTCATCGTCGCGCTGACCATCGCCGGCCTCGCCGCTCTCCTGCACGTCTACATCTTCGTGCTGGAGTCGCTCACCTGGACCTCGCCGCGGACCCGCGCGGTCTTCGGCACCACCGCCGACGAAGCCGAAACCACCAAGCCGCTGGCCTTCAACCAGGGCTTCTACAACCTGTTCCTGGCGGTCGTCACCGCCGCCGGAATAGTGGCATTCCTCATGGGCCACAAGGGAGTTGGCGCCGCTCTGGTGTTCGCCGGGGTGGGGTCGATGCTGGCCGCCGCGGCGGTGCTGCTGGCGTCCTCCCCGGACAAGTCGCGTGCCGCGCTCACGCAGGGCGCCCTGCCGTTGGTCGGCGTCGTGCTACTCGGAATCGCCCTGACGACAACCTGACCGCGGCTCGGCCTACCGCAGCGAGGCGAGCACCTCGGCGAGGACGTCGAGACCCTCGTGCAGAAGCTCGTCGCTGATCGTCAGCGGGGGCAGGAACCGCAGGATATTGCCGAAGGTGCCGCAGCTGAGCACCAGCACGCCCTGGGCGTGGGTCCCGGCGCACAGTGCCTTGGTCAGCTCCGGATCCGGCTCGGCGGTGCCGGACTTCACCAGTTCCATGGCGATCATCGCGCCGCGGCCGCGGACGTCGCCGATGCGGTCGTCGTCGGCCTGCATCCGTCCCAGTCGATCCTTCATCAACCGCTCGATCTCCTTGGCGCGGTCGAGCAGGCCGTCCATCTCGAGGGTCTTGATGGTGCCCAGCGCGGCCGCGCAGGCCACCGGGTTCCCGCCGTAGGTGCCGCCCAGACCGCTGACGTGGGGAGCGTCCATGATCTCGGCGCGACCGGTGACCGCCGACAGCGGCAGACCGTCGGCGATGCCCTTGGCCGTCACGATCAGATCGGGGTCGATACCCTCGTCCTCGCAGGCGAACATGTGTCCGGTGCGGCCGAACCCGCTCTGCACCTCATCGGCGATGAAGACCACGCCGTTGTGGGTGCACCACGACCGCAGTGCGGGTAGGAAGCCGGGGGCGGGCACGATGAACCCGCCCTCACCGAGGATCGGCTCGATGATGATCGCGGCGAGATTGGCCGCACCGATCTGCTTGTCGATCACCGTCAGCGCACGTTCGGCGGCCAGTTCGCCGTTGGTGGCCCACTCCTTGTCGATCAGGCCGTCGCGGTAGGGGTAGGACAGCGGCGCGCGGTAGATCTCCGGGGCGAACGGACCGAACCCGCTCTTGTAGGGCATCGACTTCGCGGTCAGCGCCATGGTGAGGTTGGTGCGGCCGTGGTAGGCGTGGTCGAAGGCGACGACCGCCGGACGCTTGGTATAGGCCCGGGCGATCTTGATGGCGTTCTCCACCGCCTCGGCGCCGGAGTTGAACAACGCGCTGCGCTTCTCGTAGGAGCCCGGGGTCAACCGGTTGAGGTGCTCGGCGACTTCGATGTAGCCCTCGTAGGGCGTCACCATGAAACAGGTGTGGGTGAACTCGCCCACCTGGTCGCGGACCGCATCGACCACCCGCGGCGAGGAGTTGCCGATCGTGGTGACGGCGATCCCGGAACCCAGGTCGATCAGCCGGTTGCCGTCGACGTCCTCGATGATCCCGCCGAAGGCGCGTGCGCAATACACCGGCATGGTGACGCCCACCCCGTGGGAGACCGCGGAAAGCCGGCGCCGGGTCAGTTCCTGGGATTTCGGCCCGGGAAGTTCGGTGACAAGCTTTCGGCTCTGCTCGACGGTCATCACATCTGTGGTCATGGCATTCCTCGGTCCGGTGGGGCTGATCGAAAGCGTAGCCGGACCTCGCTACCTCGCATCGGGAAACCCTGGTGTCCAGCGGTCCCGCCGGGCCCGGTGAGCAGGGGCGGACCAGGCAAGCACGTCCGCCCCGGCAACTGCATGAGGGTTCCGTTTGTGGTCAATGGCACACTGGACGGCACACTTACCTGCCGCGGGCACTCTGTTCGGCGGTCTCCGAACTACTGGAAAGACACGATCTGCCATGGAACTGCTGAGCTTCCTGCCCCTCTTCATCATCATGGGAGCCTTCCTGTTCTTCGCCTCCCGCCGGCAGCGCAAGGCCATGCAGGCCACCATCGACCTGCACGAATCGCTGCGGGTCGGCGACCGGGTTTACACCACGTCAGGGCTGGCGGGCGATATCACCGCCATCACCGAGGACACCGTGTCGCTGGAGATCGCGCCCGGTGTGGTGACCGAATGGATGAAGCTGGCCATCCGGGAGAAGATCGACGCGGCCGACTCCTTCGAGACCGACTCCTTCGAGACCGATGATGTCGTCGAGATCACTGAGACGTCCGCGGAGGCTTTCGAGCCCTCCGAGGCCGACGCGAAGAGGTTGGCCTCGAAACGGCTGACCGACGACTGACCGTCCGCGCCGACCCGTACCCTTTCGGGAGCGCAGGGTGTCGCCCGGGCGGAATGCGGGACCACCGGGGTTGACTCACGGAGTTGACTGAGGTGCCTCGTCCGCCATGGAACACGCCCGGTGGCACGCAGAGCTCAACAGCACGCAGAACAGAACGCGCAGAACAGAACGAGGAGAATCCACAACGTGGCATCGTCATCGGCGCCGGTGCGGCCGTACCGCTACCTTGCGCTGTTCCTGATCATGCTCATCGGGGTGTACCTGCTGGTGTTCCTCACCGGTGACCGCGAGGCCAAGCCCAAACTGGGCATCGACCTGCAGGGCGGTACCCGTGTCACGCTGACCGCGCGCACCCCGGATGGTTCCAAGCCCACCCGCGACGCGCTCAACCAGGCCCAGCAGATCATCAGCGCCCGGGTGAACGGACTCGGTGTTTCCGGGTCCGAGGTGGTCATCGACGGCGACAACCTGGTCATCACGGTGCCCGGTAACGACGGCAACGAGGCCCGTAACCTCGGGCAGACCGCGCGGCTCTACGTCCGGCCGGTGATCGGCCAGCCCATCCCGGTCGAGGCGGTCAAGGAGCAGGCCAAGAAGGCCGCGCCGCCGCCGGGCGGGGCACCCGCTCCCGGCGCACCGGCTCCGGGCGGGGCTCCTCCCGGTGCCCCGCCCGCTCCGTCCACACCTGCACCTCCGCCAGCGCCGGCGCCCGCCCCTGCGCCGGCCCCCGCGCCCGCGCCCGCTCCGGCACCCGCGCCCGCCCCTGCCCCGGCGCCCAGCACCGGCGCCGTGGGCGAACAACCCAAACCTCAGCCACGTCCGTACCCGCTCGAACCGGGTCCGACGCCCTCACCGTCGCCGTCACCGGCACCCGCCGCCGGCGCACCACCCGGCGCAGGCCCGCCACCTGGTGCTCCTCCGGGTGCGGCTCCGCCGCCCGGGGCGCCCCCGGCCCCCGGCGCACCGAAACCGCCGGGCCCGCCCGATCCGCGCGAGGATCTCGCCGCACGGATCAAGTTCGAGAAGGATCTGCGGCAAAGCACCAACCAGACGTTGCTGATCTTCGCCGTGCAGTACGTCGCCGAACGCTGCGGCGAGGAGGACGTGCTCGCCGGTAACGACGACCCGAATCTGCCCCTGGTGACCTGTTCGGCGGACAACAAGGCCGTCTACATCCTCGACAAGTCGATCATCAGCGGCGACCAGATCAAGAACGCCTCTTCAGGCTTCGACCAGCAGAGCGCGACCTACGTCGTCGACCTGGAGTTCAAGGACGAGGCATCCAAGACCTGGGCAGATTTCACCGCCGCCAATGTCGGCACCCAGACGGCCTTCACCCTGGACTCGAAGGTGGTCAGTGCCCCGCAGATCCGCGAGGCGATCCCCGGCGGTCGCACCCAGATCAGCGGTGGTGACCCGCCGTTCACCCCGGACAGCGCCCGGGAATTGGCCAACGTCCTCAAATACGGCTCGCTGCCGCTGTCCTTCGAATCCTCGGAGGCCGAAACCGTGTCGGCGACATTGGGCCTGACCTCGCTGCGCGCGGGCCTGATCGCCGGCGCCATCGGCTTGGCCATGGTGCTGGTGTACTCGCTGGTCTACTACCGGGTGCTGGGCCTGCTCACCGCGTTGTCGCTGGTTGCCTCGGGTGCCATGGTGTTCGGCATCCTGGTGCTGTTGGGCAGGTACATCAACTACACCCTTGACCTGGCCGGTATCGCGGGTCTGATCATTGGTATCGGCACCACCGCCGACTCGTTCGTGGTGTTCTTCGAACGCATCAAGGACGAGATCCGGGAGGGCCGCTCGTTCCGGTCGGCGGTACCGCGCGGCTGGGCCCGGGCGCGCAAGACCATCCTGTCGGGTAACGCCGTCAGCTTCCTGGCCGCCGCAGTGCTCTACTTTTTGGCAGTCGGACAGGTTAAGGGCTTCGCCTTCACGCTCGGTCTGACGACGATCCTCGACGTCGTGGTGGTGTTCCTGATCACCTGGCCGCTGGTCTACCTGGCGTCGAAGTCGTCGCTGATGTCCAAGCCGGCTCTGAACGGGCTGGGTGCGGTCCAGCAGATCGCTCGTGAGCGGCGGATAGCCGGACAGACCGCGGTGGGTGCCGGGACGGAACGGGGATGATGACCGAGAACAGCAAAGACGTCGACGTGACCGCCGACGCCGAGTCCACCGTCTCCGCGGGGCAGCAGCTACCGCAGCACGGCTTCTTCACGCGGCTCTACACCGGTACCGGTGCCTTTGACGTCGTGGGCAAGCGCAAGCTGTGGTACGTCATCACCGCCCTGATCGTCGCGCTCGCCGGGGCCAGCATCGTGTTGCGCGGGTTCACCTTCGGCATCGACTTCCAGGGCGGCACCAAGGTGTCCTTCCCGGTCGCGGGCGTGAACGGCAACGCCAGCGTCACCGAGGTCGAGCAGGTTTTCACCGAGGCGATCGGCACCGCGCCGCAGTCGGTGGTCATCGTGGGCAACGGGCCCACGGCCACGGTTCAGATCCGCTCCGAGGCCCTCGACAACGCCGAGGCCGCCGACGTGCGTGAGGCGTTGTTCGAGAAGTTCCAGCCCAAGGGTTCCGACGGCAAGCCCAGCAAGCAGGCCATCAGCGACTCCGCGGTGTCGGAGACCTGGGGCGGACAGATCACCCAGAAGGCCCTGATCGCCCTGGCCGTGTTTCTGGTGCTGGTGACCATCTACATCACCATGCGCTACGAGCGCTATATGGCTACAGCAGCCCTGCTCTCCCTGGGCTTGGACATGATCACCGTCGCCGGCATCTACTCCCTGGTGGGTTTCGAGGTCACCCCCGCCACGGTGATCGGCCTGCTCACCATCCTCGGCTTCTCCCTCTACGACACCGTCATCGTGTTCGACAAGGTGGAGGAGAACACCAAGGGCTTCGAACACACCACCCGGCGCACCTACGCCGAACAGGCGAACCTGGCGATCAACCAGACCTTCATGCGTTCGATCAACACCAGCGTCATCTCGGTGATGCCGGTCGTGGCGCTGATGGTGGTGGCGGTCTGGATTCTTGGTGTGGGCACCCTCAAGGACCTGGCCCTGGTTCAGTTGATCGGCATCATCGTCGGCACCTACTC
>Ga0208823_1003253_pt1 | contig 11663 bp, 8 predicted proteins | sample AD_UKC075_MetaG_FD_184440 | JGI IMG/M metagenome (GOLD analysis project Ga0208823, IMG submission 184440) | Active sludge microbial communities of municipal wastewater-treating anaerobic digesters from USA - AD_UKC075_MetaG (SPAdes) (version 2) | ecosystem: Engineered > Bioreactor > Anaerobic >... | reverse complement strand
ATAAAGGTTCATTGTCAGATCTTTCTGTAACGCTATTCATATGATTTGAATTGAATAATCCAAGAACCTTATCTCCACTATAGCTATTTAATTCTTGCTTAGATGTAATATAATCAAAACCGTTTTCTTTAGCTACAGCTATTAAATCTTTTCCATCTTTCCTAGTAGTTGGATTAAAATTTTTTGAGCCGCCACCCAAAACAACTGACAAGTTACTATTTACTAGTTGTTCTGCGAGTTTATCCTCATCATCCCTATCCAATACGTGACCATAATAAGAAGCTGGTGTTGCGTGAGTAATTCTTGATGTAGCTATAATTCCGGTTTTATAACCTTCTTTTGCTAAAACTTCTGATATTGTTGAAACTATCTCACCGTTTGGAAGTATTCCAATCATACCGTTGTTTGTTTTATATCCTGTAGCTAATGCTGTTCCAGCAGCTGCTGAATCTGTGACATTGCTATCAGCTGAATACGTTAAAGCATAACCAGTATATGGTGCTTTCATCATAGTTAACTCATAACCTTCTAAATAACTTGCTAACAACATATGATTTGCTCCCATACCGTCGCCTATGAAAAAAATAACGTTATTTACTCCACTAGCAAAAGAAAGCAAAGAAACTAGAAAAACTAATAATACCAATAAAATGCTTCTTTTCTTCATCCTTATCCCTCCTGTAAGTTTGGTAATAATTTTGATTACTAGATTTATTATATAAATATAATTTATGGTATATATTAAATAATATAAAGAAATATAAAGCCATTTTATCCATAGTTTTATGTACTAAGAAAATAAAAGCAGCTTAAAAGATAGTCGATAAAGGGTTAAAATAATTAAACGATTTTATTATTAAGTAGAAAACAATTGATATGAAATAAATAAAAAATGATATAATGTACAAAGTAGGAAGTTTAGATTAAAAGAGGAGAAATACATGCTAGCTTTACTCATAATTATCTATATATCTTTTATTAGTCTTGGTTTACCTGATTCCCTTTTAGGTTCTGCTTGGCCAGTGATGTATGAAGAATTATCTGTTCCTGTTTCACATGCTGGGATACTTTCTATGATAGTTTCATTAGGAACAGTTGTGTCTAGTTTTTTGAGTGCAAAGTTAATAGAAAGGTTTGGAACTGGAAGAGTAACCTTAGTAAGTGTAGCAATGACAGCTATTGCTTTAATTGGTTTTGGATTGTCTCATTCATTTATCCCTTTGCTGTTTTTTGCAATTCCTCTTGGGTTAGGTGCAGGTTCAGTTGACGCGGCTTTAAATAACTTTGTTGCCTTGCATTATAAAGCAAAACATATGAATTGGTTGCATAGTTTTTGGGGTGTTGGGGCAACTACGGGACCTGTAATTATGTCTTTTTGGCTTGCAAAGAAAAATAATTGGAACATGGGTTATATAACAATAGGCATTATCCAAAGCTTTTTAGTAATTGCCTTAATGTTTTCTCTTCCACTTTGGAATAACTCTCAAATAGAAAAAAAGGGAACACAAAACAAAGATAATAAAAAAGATGATATTAAAGTATTGTCTTTACCAAAGATTTTTCAAATTCCTAAAGCCAAAATGGCTTTACTTGCTTTTTTTTCTTACTGTTCTTTAGAATTAACAACAGGACTTTGGGTAGGTAGCTATGCGGTAAATAATTATGGAGTGTCATCAGAGGTTGCTGCTTTTTGGACATCCATTTATTATTTAGGAATAACCATAGGTCGCTTTTTATCAGGATTTATGTCTGTTAGATTTTCAAATACCAAGCTAATTAAAATAGGACTGAGCGGTATTTTCATTGGAATAACGTTAATCGTTCTTCCTTTACCTGTTTGGAAAATTCCTATAGGTTTATCTCTTATAGGATTAGGATGCGCACCTATTTATCCTAGCATGCTTCATCAAACTCCTAGAATATTTGGTAAGGAGCTTTCACAATCAATGATGGGAATTCAAATGGCTTTTGCTTATATTGGTTCTACCTTTACGCCTCCCTTATTTGGTTTTGTTGCCGAACACATTGGTATTTCGTTATTTCCTTTTTTTCTTTTGATGTTAGCCTTTGTTCTTTTTTTTGCAACCGAAACCGTATCTAGCAAAGTTTTTGTTCATGAATAAAGATTTTTTATTTTATCCTTATAAGTACCTTAGAAAAGGTAGTTTATCGAAAAAGGCGGTTGGAAAATTATAGTTGTTCAAGGAATAGCTCCTCAACACTTTTTTAGCAGATGGCATCGAGTTGAGATTAGCATTAATGAGATTTCAATTTTTAGGAGGTTGAATCTTGAATATAAATAAAATTATTCTCGAAATAGAGCAATATTTAAAACTAATGATAAATTCTAAGGAAAGGTTGAATCACATATATAGTGTGGTAGATTTTTCTAATAAATTGGCAGAAGTACACAACATCTCACAAGAAAGGGTAAAAATAGCAGCACTAGGACATGACTTATTTCGTGATGTGAAGCCTTCAAAACTCATCACAATTGCAAGAATATATAATATTCCTATAACTCAGATCGAGTTAGCTGCTCCTATACTCTTACATGGAATGATCAGTGCGGAGTTTTTAAAGCGAAAATATGGAATAGATGAAGAAATTTATGAAGCAATATATTATCACACAAGTGGTTATGAATATATGGGAGATATTGGGAGAATCCTTGTCATCTCCGATTCTGCAGGAGATGACAGGGAATATAGAGGGGTGAAAAAGTTACGTCAAGAATCTATAAAATCTCTAAATCTAGGCTATAAACTTGCTATAAAAAATAAGATCCAGTATGCTATAAAGAAAGATAGGTATGTTTTAGAACAAACATATAAAACATGGAATAGAATATTATTGAATAAAGTTGAAAATTATTAATTTATTCTCCTCCAACACCGTATGCACTTTCTCTTTCATCCAGAACGTAAATATTGTTGCGAGATGGAAGTAGAACCAAAGGATCATAAAGCTTATCTTCTCGCCTAACCTCAAAATGTAAGTGAGGTCCAGTGCTAACTCCAGTACTTCCAACCCTTCCTATTAGTTGACCTTTTTTAACATATTGTCCTTTGTAAACGTTAATTTGAGATAAATGACCATAAATAAAAGTATTAGAATTTGAATCAATTTGTATCATTAGACCGTAACCGTTATTTTCTCCTACAAACTCAACAACACCATCTTCAGAAGCAAAAACGGGTGTTCCAGTAGGGGCGGCTATATCTACACCTTTGTGAAGCGTATACTCTTTTGATATAGGGTTTACTCTGTAACCATATAATGATGAAATTGTTCCATAAGTTGGCCAAATGATGCTTTTTTCATTATTAAATCCTTTACCAATTGCGCTATTTGGGATAAAGATTTTTTGACCTGGAACGATTGTACTAGAAGTAAGGCCGTTAATCTTTTTTATGTCTTCTACATCAGCAAAAAAAAGCTTAGCGATAGACGAAAGTGTGTCACCCTTTTTAACTTCGTATAAATAACCATCCGGTTGAGGTATTTTTAGTGATTGCCCAACTCTTAACGAGTTAGGTGAAATTCCCGGATTCCAATCCAAAATTGTAGAAATAGATACGTTATATTTGATAGAAATACTGAAAAGAGTTTCATTTTGTTGGATCTTATGAGTAACAACCGAATAACTTGCAAAAGAAGATACTAGCAAGATAAGATAAAAAAAGGTTAATATGCGCCTTTTTCTGGAATGACACAGATTCAAGCTAAATTCCCCCTTCCAAGAAAAAATATAATAATCAATCAAAACATTATAACACAAAATTAATTATTTTGTGTAGTGTGAAGTACAAGATTTTACAATATTTTATATATTACCCAAGAAAGCTTTAAATAATCTTAAAAAGGAAACTCAATATCGCTAAAATCGACGGCACTTAATTCTGCTTCAGACTTTGGTATAATAAGTTCGCCGTTTTTTACGATATTTTTTAGCATGACTAATTCTGCTAAAACTTCATTAGGGACAAGCCCTTTAGTATATTTCATTTGAGAAATACCAACGCCATCTTCTGCTAAGCCTAAAACCTGAACTCCTGATTTAAAAATACGATCTTCCTTAGCAGACTTGATTCCATTAAATGTTGCAACATCAACTTTTTTTCTAGAACTTACTAGAACATAACCTGGTGCCATATAGTCTTGATCCATATCGTATCCGATTACAAAATAACCTCGTCCTTTTTCAAAATAAGCATCGATTATACTGTTTAAAGGAGCATTATTATTCAATCCGTAGAAATAAGAACCTTTCTCTTTTGCGGCATCGATTACCGCCCCAGTAGTGACCCCAGTAAATATTATATCTGCACCGCGTTCATACTGTGAAAGAGCAATTTGTTTGGTTTTTGAAGCATCTGTAAAACTTCCAACATAACCTGTTATACATTCTACACTTGCATTTTTTATCTGGTTATATGCTTTTATTCCTGTTCTATATCCTATTTCATATCTCTTAACAGGAGGCACTTCTAACCCACCAATGAATCCAACTGTATTTGTCTTAGACATTGAAGCTGCTATATATCCAAGTAAAAATCCACCCTCTTCTTCCTTAAAAGTGTATAATGCAAGATTAGGTGGAACGTTTTGACCCGGAGATGGTTCGATATCAATTCCTATAAAATATGTATCAGGATATTGTGCAGCCACATTGAACAGTATATCAGACATTAAAAATCCCACGCCTATAACAACATCTGCCTGTTCAGCGGCTTTAGTAAGATTTTGTAAATAGTCTGTTTGTTCTTTAGAAACAAAGACGTCTCCTTCGACACCATCTAACTCTCTGATCGCCATTTGTATGCCTTCCCAAGTACCGTCGTTAAAAGATCTGTCTCCTAAACCACCAGCGTCAGTAACCATAATAGCTTTAAAACCGAAAGCAGAAACAATACAAGCAACTAAACAGAAGATCACTAGGCTTTTTTTCATTTTTTAACCTCCACTAGATGATATGAATAATATAGTGTTTATAAAATTACATACCTAATTATTATATCATTTTTCAAGCAAAATGTGAAAATATGAAAGAATCCTCAAAATTGCCACATAAACGATTTTAATCGTTTATGTTTTAGTATAATTAGTTATATTTAACTTTGACACAAGTTAAATAAAATGATAGAATAAAGAAACTTTTAATGTTTACTAATATTAAGATTATGGCTAGTGATTGAGAGAAAAGCCTATTATTGCTAGATAATATAGCAAAAGTAGGCTTTTTTTATTGATATTATTATTGATTTCTGAGGGAGGAACTTTCCAGGATGATTTTTTTATATATTATACCTTCTCTTTTATTAGGTTGGTCCTTAGGTACCAACAATGCTGGACATATATTTGGACCACCTGTAGTATCGGGGCTCGTTTCTTATAAAAAGGTAAGAATTGTTGCCTCAATTTTTGTTTTTATAGGCGCTATTATCGGAGGAGGTGCAGGTTTAAAGACACTGGGTCAATTAACAAATCTTGAAGTAGGATATCTTTCATTATCAATGTTTAGCGCTTTTTTGACTATGATGATAATGACCTTATTAGCTCTTCCTGCCTCTGCAACTCAAGCAGTTGTTGGAGCATTAATAGGGGCGAGTATTTTAAAAGGGCAAGTGAATCTTGGTTTATTAGTAGGAATATTTGTATCTTGGTTATTAACGCCTTTAGGTGCTATATTTTTTTCTTATATTTTATATAGAGTTATTGCTTTTTTCTTTAGAAAATTTTTAACTTTAGCAACTCAAGATATGTTTATAAGAGTGTTAACATGGTTTGTTATTGTCTATAGCTCTTATTCATTAGGTGCTAACAACGTAGCAAATGTTACAGGAGTATTTACCGATGTATTGTTAAGTCCATTGATTTTAAGCATAATAGGAGGTTTATCTATTGCAGTAGGTATATTTACAACAAATCAAAAAGTATTATATACTGTGGGAAAAGGTATTTTGGAGATGGACCACTTTTCATCTGCTATATCTATTTTTGGTGTTTCTGTGTCGTTATGGTTATTCTCACTAATAGGTATACCTGTTAGTGCCTCACAGGCAATTATAGGTTCAATCATTGGTGTAGGGTTAGCGACTGGTACTAAAACTTTTGACTATAAGCTGATATTAAAGATCGTATTTGGATGGATAGGAACACCACTTGCTTCTGGGTTAATATCAGTTCTATTGATAAGGGTTTTTAAATTATAGATGCTTAAAAAAGATTTTAAAGTGCGTAAATTTTTTTGGTCAGGAGGTTGAAAAATTGAACAAATATATATTATCAATCGATCAGGGTACAACAAGTTCAAGAGCCATCATATTTGATCATGAAGGAAACATAGTAAATTCTTCGCAACGTGAATTTTCTCAACTTTATCCAAAACCAGGATGGGTGGAACATAATCCTGATGAAATTTGGGGAACAACTATAGGTGTAATAGCAAATGTTTTAGGGGTTTCTAATATACAGCCTGAGCAAATATCAGCGATAGGGATTACCAATCAAAGAGAGACTACCATTATTTGGGATGCAAAAACTGGAGAGCCTGTGTACAATGCTATAGTGTGGCAAGACAGAAGAACATCGTCAATTTGTGATGGGTTAAGAGAAAAAGGTTATGAAGAATTGATTAGAAATAAAACAGGTTTATTAATAGATGCATATTTTTCAGGTACAAAAATCAAGTGGATTTTAGACAATGTTGAAGGAGTTAGAAAAAGAGCTGAAAATGGTGAATTGAGATTTGGAACTGTAGATTCTTGGATAATCTGGAAGCTTACAAGAGGGAAAGTTCACGTAACTGACTATACTAATGCCTCAAGGACAATGATATATAACATCTTTGATTTAAAATGGGATGATGATTTACTAAATATGTTAGATATTCCAAGATCATTACTTCCAGTGGTTAAAGAATCTAGTGAAATATATGGCTATACTGACTCAAGTGTTTTCGGTGCAAATGTTCCCATAAGTGGAATTGCCGGAGACCAGCAAGCTGCTACCTTTGGACAACTATGTTTTGAGAAAGGCATGGCAAAAAATACTTACGGCACAGGTTGTTTCATGTTATTGAATACCTCTGAGGTACCCGTCAAATCAAAAAGCGGTTTATTAACAACAATTGCTTGGGGATTAAACGGAAAAGTTGAATATGCATTAGAAGGATCGGTGTTTGTAGCAGGTGCCGCTATTCAATGGTTAAGAGATCAGTTGAGATTAATTGATACATCTGCTGATTCTGAATATTTTGCTACAAAGGTTGAAGATAATGGCGGAGTTTATTTTGTTCCAGCTTTTACAGGTCTTGGTGCTCCATATTGGGATATGTATGCAAGAGGAGCTATATTTGGGTTAACGCGTGGTTCAAGAAAAGAACATATAATCAGAGCCACTCTAGAATCGATTGCTTACAGTACAAAAGATGTTTTAGAAGCGATGGAAAAAGATTCGGGACTTTCCTTAAAAAAGTTAAGAGCAGATGGTGGCGCTTCAGAAAATAATTTTCTTATGCAATTTCAAGCAGATATATTAGGAATTGAGGTTGAAAGGCCTTTGATTGTTGAAACTACTGCTTTAGGTGCAGCTTTTTTAGCAGGACTAGCTGTAGGTTATTGGAAAGATAGAGAAGAACTGAAGAAGATATGGAGATGCGAAAAATGTTTTCAACCAAACATGATAGAAGAAGATAGAGAGAAGTTGTATGCAGGTTGGAAAAAGTCTGTAGATAGGGTTAAAAATTGGGAAAAATAACAGGTTAGTAATAATTATAATTATAGTAAAACGTTAATAATTTTGGGCGATTCGAGTTTGGTGGTGTTATTTACCTCGTTTCGCCCGCTTAGTTATTTTAGATTATCAATTATTTGATCTAGACTTATTTTTCCTTTTATGTTTCCTCGTACCTCGCTTCCTCCACCTTTTATATCATATTTTTCTTTTAATCTATTAATAAATTCTTTACAATTAATCTTCTTTGAAAAAATGATAAAAGTACTGTTTTCTTGATCTTCAACGATTAAAGTGTATTCATTTAAGTCAATAAGATTACTAATAAAATCAGCAATATCATTTTCTTTTTTATAATAAATAATTTTGTGTTCTTTTACAATTAAAGGAGTTTTAATTATTTCATTTACAATGAAAGGCGCGGCATACTCACAAATTTTTTTAATTTTATTTTTGTATTCCTTGTTCTCTTGGATTAATATCTCAATTTTTTCATCTAATTGAGAGATACCAGATGTAAGTTTCAAAGAGAGTTTTTCTATTAAGTTATGTTTTAAGGAGTAATCTTGTAAAGCCCTTTTTCCAGCCACAAAGTATATCCTAGTTAAGTTTCCTTTAACTTTCTCGGTATTGATGATTTTAAGTAAATTAATATTACCTGTATTTTTAACATGAAAACCTCCGCATGCAGACTCATCAAACTCTCCAATTTTTATAATTCTTACGGGTCCTTCTACCTTCTCGCTTAAAGGTTTTCGTAAAGTAAAATGATTTGCCTCTTCTTTACTCGTAGTTATCTCTTCAACTATGATGCATTCTGCGATTATTTTATTAGAAAGATTTTCAGCTTCGCTAAAAATTTTATCGTCAATATCTATTCCATTTAAGTCAATGGTGGAATGTTCCTCACCCATTTTAAAACCAACTGTTTTTAAATCAGCAATTTTCTCAAAAGCAGCTGATAAAATGTGTTGAGCTGTATGTTGTTGAGATATTTCAAATCTTCTATCTTCATCAATCTCAAATGCATGTTCTCCAATATTGATTTCTCTATCTAGCAACAATCCATCATCTCGTACCTCAACTATCTTAGCTTCTCCTACAAAACCTCTATCTCCAATTTGTCCTCCTTTTCCATCTGGATAAAATGGAGAATGGTTTATTTTTGCGAAATAGTACTGTTTTTCTTTTTTTACCTCAATAATTTCTATCTTTCCTTGCAAAATCATTACCTCCTTTTACCTAGTCACTGCCTACTTTAGAAATTCTAAAATCTTTTTTTTGGTACTTGTGTCAGGAAAGGAAAAGGGCTCTGCCCTAGACCCAGCATAAATTCAAAAAAATTAATTAATAATAGCGAACTTTTTTGGTACTTGTATCAGGAAAGGGAAAAGGGCTCCGCCCTAGACCCAGTATAAATTCAAAAAACTAATTAATAGTATTAATGAAATTTTTAACCAATTGATTTATTTTTATTTCATTTATATATTATAATACAATATAGAATAAAGTAATTACAAAAAAACCTTATCGTTTTTTGTTTATACGTATCGAAACAATTTTATATCAAAATTTTTAATATACAAAGTCAGAATTAAAAACTTTTTATGGATAAGGGGGTTAGTTAAATGGTTCTAAAAACTATTAAAGGCAGGATCATTTTAATTATTTCGGTAATGTTGGTATTCTTTGGTGTTACGGTTATTTTTAATATCTTTTCATTGATTAAATCGAACGATGGATTAGAAAGTTACACAGTCTTTTCTGATCGAACGGCTGTGATTTCCCAAGTAGAAATTAACTTTTTTAATGCCTCACTAGCTTTAAAGGATTATGTTGTTAGTTACGATAATCAAATGGCAAAAAGTTTTCTTCAAAGTATTTCATATGTTAAGGATGCTATTTCTAATTCTACAGGAGAAGCCAGCGAACTTCAAAATTTGATAGATAAAATAAATATTTATGAGAGTTCTTTTAATAGTATAGTTCAATTAAATAATGAAAAGGAAAGGCTCATAAATCAAGATTTTAGCAATATGTATATAGAATTATCTCAATATATAGCTGAATTTAAAGATTTAGCCCAGAAAAATTTTGTATCGACTTTAGTATTTTATTCTGACAGTTTCCTACAAAGTTTAGATAGTCTTGTTGAAGTTTCTTCTACATATTTTCAATCGAAGTCTCAGGGGGATAAAAATTCAGTTTTAGCAGCTTTTAATCAATTGGATTCATATTTGTTGACTATGCAATACGGTATTACTACAGACGATTTAAAACAAAAGTTTGCCGAAATTCAAGAATTTGTGACTCAATTTAAGAATACTTTTGAAAAGATTGTTCAAGCAATCGAATCTCAAGACCCAATAATCCAAGAAATGGAACAATTAAGGGTAGAAATACTAAACCTGTTAGAAGACCAAAGGGCTCAATTAAAAGAACAACAAGAAGCTTTAGGGTCTCAATTTATCAAGGAAAACAACAGATCAATTGTACTAACAATAATATTAACAGTAGTGGCCTTTGTAGTAGCAATAATCATGGTCATATACCTAATACGAAGTATAACCAAACCATTACTTGAATTAAGAAACAAGATAAACCAATTCAAAGAAGGAGACCTAACAGTAGACTTTCAAGTAAAAAGTAAAGACGAAATAGGACAGATGGCATTAGCCTTATCAGAGATGAGTAAAGAACTAAGGAACTCAATGGGATCGATAAGAGAAGCTTCAGACAAAGTACAAAAATCATCAGTTAATTTAACCAAGACCTCTCAAGAAAGTAGAGAAAACTCAGAAGAATTAAAACGACAAATGGATACGATACAGGCATATGCAGAAGAGACAGCAGGAAATGTAGAAGAAGTAACGTCAGGGGTAGACGAAGTAGCCAGGGCAGCGCAAGGGGTATCTCGAGATGCCCAAAGATTAAGTGAAGAAGCAGAAAATACAAACAAAGCAGCGCAAGAAGGAAGTCAAACAATAATAAGCATAAGTGAGATAGTAAAAGAAGCGGTAGAAAGGACAAAAGAAAGCCAAAAAGAAGTGACCCAACTAGCGACGAATGCGAAAGATGTCCAAAGCATAGTAGAAACGATAAACTCGATAACGGAACAAACGAACCTTCTAGCGCTAAATGCAGCGATAGAAGCAGCAAGGGCAGGAGAAGCAGGAAGAGGCTTTGCAGTAGTAGCGGATGAGATAAGGAAGTTAGCAGAAGAATCAAGAAATGCGACAGATGAAATAAGTCAAATACTAACAAACATAACGCAAGGTACAAAGAAAGTGAACGAGTCAACGAACAAGGTAGTAGACACGATAGAAGAAGTAAACGAAAAGATGGTAAATGTACTAAAAAGCTTTAACAACATAAGAGAACAAATAGAAAAGATGAATCAAGGGATAGAAAACATGACAGCGAGTGCAGAAGAACAAAGTGCAAGTGCACAAGAGATGAGTTCAGCGATAGAGCGAGTAGCAAGAGCAGTATCAGAAATAAGCGAACAACTAGAAAACTCAAGAAAGGTAATAGACAGACAACTAAATCAATCGGTAGAGATAAACGAAAGTGCAAAAGAGTTGAGCGAATTATCTTCTGAACTAGAGGCTTTAGTTAAGAGGTTTAAGATATAAAATAATTAAAAGAATAAAAGCCTGCATTTTTCTGCAGGCTTTTATTTTTAACTTACAATGAAATATTATATTAACGAGCTTTTGAAGAAGTTTTTTTGGCGCCTTTCTTTTTGTCTTTCATCATAGGAATAACAATAGGGCTTGCTATAAATATTGAGGAATAGGTTCCAACTACAACGCCCATAGTTAAACCAAAGGCAAACGAAGCAATAGATCTTCCTCCCATTAATAACATCAAAAATACAACAATAAAGGTTGTTATAGAGGTATGCAAACATCTTACCAAAACAT
>Ga0208823_1003249_pt1 | contig 11669 bp, 14 predicted proteins | sample AD_UKC075_MetaG_FD_184440 | JGI IMG/M metagenome (GOLD analysis project Ga0208823, IMG submission 184440) | Active sludge microbial communities of municipal wastewater-treating anaerobic digesters from USA - AD_UKC075_MetaG (SPAdes) (version 2) | ecosystem: Engineered > Bioreactor > Anaerobic >... | reverse complement strand
ATACCTACCACAAAGGTTATATTTCAACCTTCCACTGCTTTTATTATACCCTTATTCCCATACTTAAAACACATCTTCCTAAACAATCATTTAATAAGCAATGGCGCTCAGGTACTTTAAGCCGTCGTCAGGGAATACTGTTACCACATGTGCTAAATTGTATTTTTCTTTTATTCTTAAAGCGGCTATGAAGTTTGCCCCGGAGGATATACCTACTGAATATCCCTTGGCACTGAGCATTTTTACACCTTCCAGTGCTTCGTCTCCCGTCACCGCAATAATCTCATCCACTAGATCTCTATCAAATACAGTGGGTATGAAGCCTGCTCCTATGCCCTGTATGATGTGGCTTCCAGCTTCTCCGCCGGAAAGCACAGGAGATTCTGCGGGTTCCACAGCAATGATTTTTACTCTATTCCCCAAAGCTCTTCTCAGCGCTCTGCCTACGCCTGATATGGTTCCACCACTGCCTACGCCTGCAACGAAAGCGTCCACTTCCCAGTCCGTTTGTTTAAGTATTTCGGGGCCCGTGGTGAGTTCATGAGCCAGTACGTTGAAAGGGTTATTAAACTGGTCGGGAATATAAGCCTGGTACTGTTCCTGTAGCTGTTTGGCTTTCTCTATGGCACCTGGAATGCCTTCTTCAGCGGGTGTTAGGATAACTTCAGCTCCGTAACTTTGGGCCAACTTTACCCGTTCGGGGGTAACAGAAGCTGGCATGGTGAGTATGACTTTTATACCAACCTGTGAACCCAAGGCAGCTAGTGAGATCCCTGTATTGCCTGAAGTTGGTTCTACCAGGGTACCTCCCGGTTGTATCAAGTTTTCTTTTAGAGCATGCATGAGCATGAAATAAGCTGGTCGGTCTTTTATACTGCCTGTGGGGTTAAAGCGTTCCAGCTTTGCGTAGATACCATACGGCTCAATACATACCAAAGGAGTTTCCATAATGCCTATCATGCTACTACCTCCTTTATACAGTCCTGCTTAACTACTTTAGCAGGTACACCTACTACAGTACTGTAAGGGGGCACATCTTCCACCACAACGCTTCCTGCGCCGATACGTGCGCCATCTCCCACATTGATGGCACCAAGCAATGTGGCTCCAGCGCCAATAAAAACATTCTTTCCTACCTGTGGATGCCTTTTGCCTGTGGTGATGTTCTTGGCTCCCAAAGTTACACCATGGTATATCACCGCGCCCGAACCAACCTTGGCTGTGCTTCCAATAACAACCCCAATACCGTGATCAATAACTACGCCTGGTTCAATCTCAGCTGCGGGGTGAATGTCTACAGCATAGAGCACGCGGCTTAAGAAGTGAATAAGCGCTGATACATTTCTAAAACCTGCTACGTAGAAAGCGTGAGCATACCTGTAAAGACGTAAACTTCTAAAGCCTGCATGAAATCTAATATCTGCAGGGGTTTCAATGGAAGGATCGCTCTTTAGAAGAGCTTGACGATCTTCCCTAAGAGCGTTTCTTGCCTTTTTAAGTTCTGTTCCCAATATGTACAACCGCATCCCATTTCACGTCGCCTCCTAATGCTTTATGCTAGCGTACTAAGTCGCTCTGGTTTTGTTACGTAATAGTGTATACCCAATGGAGACTACTTGTATGAAAAACCAATGCTAAGCGAACAAAAAAAACGCACAATGTTTTTCTTAACATTTCAAAAAAAAGATGCAGCCTACCATTTAGGTAGGCTGCACTAGGCAAGTGTGAGGATGGTCTTTGTTTCTCTATTCCACTGTATCTTTCAAGCTGTTAAGGTACTCCATATCTGCAGGAGAGATTTCAAAATCCACATCAGCATTTTCTTTTATGCGGCTAGGAGTAGTAGATTTAGGTAGTGGAAGAGCGTTTCTCTGGATGACGTACCTGATGCAAATCTGTGCCACTGTTTTGTTGTATTTGTCAGCAATTACCTTAATGGCGTTATTTTCAATGAGTCTGCCCGTGGCTAAAGGTGAATATGCCTCAACCAGAATGCCGTTTTGCTGACAGAACTGGGTAATTTCTTCTTGCGTGTTTCCTATGAAAAACCTTATTTGGTTTACCATGGGTTTTATGCTGCAGTTATCCATGAGCACTTGAAGGTATTCCACATCAAAGTTGGACACACCTATGGCGCGTATGCGTCCACTCTTGTGCAGTTCTTCCATGGCATGCCACACTTCTATGTTCTCTTTCTTGTAGTCTTTGCCTTTTTCGTTCCAAGGCCAGGGCCAGTGAATTAAGTACAAATCTAAATAATCCATGTTCAGATTTCTAAGGGTTCTTTCAAAATAATCCAAAGTTCCATCATAGGTCTTTACATCAGCAGGCAGCTTGGAAGTAACAAAAATCTGGTCCCGCGGGATACCAGATTCTCTTATGGCCCTTCCTACGCTTTCTTCATTGCCATAGACGTAAGCTGTATCCACGTGTCTGTAGCCAACCTGAAGAGCATAAGAAACGGAGTTATAGGCCACATCTCCATTAGGGATCTGCCAGGTACCGAAACCAACCTTGGGAATTCTTACGCCGTTACTAAGCTCATACATGTCTGTAAGCACACTCATAACGTTTACCTCCCTTGTGAATGCGTATTTGTCTGTATGACAGTATTATTCATACCGCAAAATGGTAGATTATTATACTAGTTTGCACTGATAATTTGTAACAAAAAATTTACGCTTTTTCGGCTGAGGACTAAAATACTTTTCGAATGTTAATGTGGCTCTGTATAAGGCAGAGGAACAGCAAGGACGTACCGGACGCTAGGGTGCCGACAATTGTGAAAAGACATGGCCTTAAGAAGAGTATTAGATGTACACGGATGATGTAAACTGCTATAAGTGAAATTAGGGGGGATAGAAGAATGGGATTGTTTTCTGATGATGATGAACGAAAAAGAGAAAAGCAAGAGCGAGAACGAAAGAAACAGGAAATGTTAGCTTTATATGGTATGCAACTTCCATTTGTAAGTATAAGCACACCCTACGTAGAGGGCAACCTTGCATTTCCTCTAAATAGCTTTGTTGACTTGACTGGTTATGAAAAAGGCATCCTATTACACCAAGGTAGGCTTTTCGGAGAAGGCGTTAGTCAATTCATATACTATGATCACTTGGAACCTATCGCTATAAAGACCGAGGAGGAGGTGTATAGAGACGTATCTTTAGGAAAGCTTATATTATTCGGTCCGTTAGCCTTTGGCATGAAAAACAAGAGAGTAGAAAGGAAAAGGTATTTATTGCTCAGTTTTGATGAGTATTTCGGTATTTTTACTTGCGGCTTTGGATGTCCAACTTTCGTTCTGAATGTTAATGAAGCAAGAATGAAATACCTTAACTCTCTCAATAAAGAGGATGCTACAAGCTGACATGCTTTAGCGCTTCAACGATGCAATCGCCATTTGAAAATCAGCAGAATAGCGAATCAAATCATCTTTTTGCTTTTTCAGCATAGTTCTTATCGGTGTTTCCTAGTACAAATTTAAATCACTACTTACTTATAGGTGGCTTAAAGTGTTTTTCCCTTTTGAGTCTGGATTATGTTATAAACTTTCCACCTAAGTAGGAGGTGAGAGCAGATTGCCACCATCTAGAAGAAGAAATAAAAGCAAAGTGGTTGTGCCCATAGTTACCAACAAAAATGACGAAGATAAGTGGGTAAGGTGTGCCGAGTGTAAAAGGCTCATTTATTAAAAAGACCTTTTTGATAATTTGAAAGTGTGCCCTTACTGCGGTTATCACTTTAGGCTAACGGCTGGCGAGAGGATCGACATGGTAGTTGACCCGGGCACCTTTGAAGAGTGGTGCTAAAGCTTACTGCAAGAACTTTTTAGGGGAAGCTTGCTTCGTTTTCGCGCTTTATTACTTTCACGTAATGGGCAATGGTTGTTCCTATGTTGGTAAGGATTCGCATTCCACCTAAACTGTGTGAAATCTATTTCTTGTCATAGCAGTTTTTTTGGATAGGTTCCACTTTCTCAGCCTTACTGCCGAACTTTCAAGTACCACCGCTTCAAGCTGTCGTAAGGTACTGCGCCTGTGAGCGTGCCATCATTTGCTACTAAGGTGGGGGTTGCTTCCACGCCAAGCTCCAAGGCTCGGTCTATGTCAAGACGCAGCAAGTATTTAGCCTGTTCGCTTCTCAGGTCAGCGCTAAACTTTTCCACATCCAAGCCAAGTTCTCTGGCAATGTCGGTTAAAACATCAAAATCAGCAATGTTTCTGCACAGTGTGAGGTGTGCTTCTTGAACTTTATCGAAGTAATCCCAGTGCATTGCTTGACCACCTTGAAGCTCAGCCGCTTTGCAAGCCAATAGGGCTGGAGTGGAGTAGGGATAATCAAACTCTCTTTGCTCCATGAGTTCTGCGTTTATGCGGTGCTCATCATCATTCATATTGGCAGCTTTCCAATGCTGAAGTATGTCCCTTTTGCCTTTTTCTTTGCTGCCAAACATTTGGACAATGTCGTTTGGCTCTGGGGCTAAAGGAAAGCTACGGTGTATCACTTTAATCTCAGGAAATTCCTCTGTTAAGCGCCTTAAACGCGGAGAGAGGGCGTAGCACCAGGCACAAAGTACATCATGGAAAAACTCTATCTCCATTCAGTTCATGCCTCCTTTAAAAGGCTCAGCTGCTTCATACTTTACCGCCTTTTATGTAAGTTTATACTAAGCCAGCTGCCTGATGCCACTGCCCTCTGACCTTGTCTTATGCTCTTACTACCAGGGAGGAGCTGAAATCTTCAATAACTCGCGAAAGCTCATCCGTTAGCTGACCAAACTCGCCATGATCAGATGTTCTTTGCATAGTTTCCATGAGCACATCACCGACTAAGATGCCATCTATGTTGTCTGCGTCTTTTGTAAGTTTCTTAGCAAGTATGGGGTCTCCCAGCTCAATACCGAGGCAAAGAGGCAAGTTTGTGATTTGTTTTACTTGCTTTGCAAAGTCGTTAAGCTGACTAACGAATGCTGTTTCATTTTCCGCAGGTCCCATCATTAAGTAGACGAGTCCACCGCCGCTTGCTACAATAGCCTTTATTCTTTCTTGGGGTGCAGGAACCACTATGGGTACCAGCGGTACGTCTATGGCATCCAGTTTTGATTTCAAGATAGCATTTTCTTCAAGTGGCAGGTCGGGAACCACAACTGCGTCTACGCTTGCTTCTTTGCATGACTGCACAAACCTGTCTTCTCCATAGCCAAATATGGTGGTGTAGTAGGCTCTGAGTATGAGGGGCAGAGTAGTTTCTTCTCTGAGCTTGCTAAGAGATTGAAAGAACTTCTCCACAGTAAAACCGTTTTCTATGGCTTTCTTAGAGAGTGTTTGAACTACTGGAGCATCACCCACGGGATCTAAGAAAGGAATACCTACTTGCACCATGTTTGCCCCGCCATCCTCTAAAGCTTTAACGATGAGGCTTAAGCTTTCTAAACTGGGATATCCTGCCGTGATATAGGCGATGAGCACTTTTCTACCTTCATGGTTTATTTCCTCGAAAGTCTTTTGTATTCTGGTGTTTTTGTTTTCCATTACATGGCCCTCCTTCGTTTTCCACCTAAATTTCTTCAATGCCTTTCATCTTTGCCACTTGCTGCACGTCTTTGTCTCCTCTGCCTGATAGGTTCACAATGATGATCTGATCTTTGCTCAGCTTTGGCGCCAGCTTAACAGCGTATGCCAAGGCATGTGAGCTTTCTAAGGCAGGAATGATGCCTTCTACACGTGACAGAAGTTCAAAGGCTGCCAATGCTTCTTCGTCGGTGGCACTTTCATACTTGGCTCTGCCGATGTCTTTTAAGTAGCTGTGTTCAGGCCCCACACCGGGATAATCCAAGCCTGCTGCCACTGAGTAAGGCTCTGTGATTTCGCCATCAGGGCTTTGTAAGAGATAGGTTTTCATGCCATGAATGATGCCCACGGTTCCTCTGTTGAATGTGGCTGCGTGCTTGTTAGTGTCAAGACCTTTGCCGGCTGCTTCCACACCAATCAGCCCAACTTCGGTGTCCTGCACGAACGGATAGAATATGCCAATGGCATTGCTACCTCCGCCCACGCAAGCTAGCACGTAGTCCGGAAGGCGCCCTTCTTTTTGAAGTATTTGTTCCCTGGCTTCTTCTCCAATAACCTTCTGGAATTCCCTGACCATGAGTGGGTAGGGATGTGGTCCTACTGCTGAACCGATGAGGTAGAATGTGTTATCGATGTGTTCTACCCAGTCCTTTATGGCCTCGTTCACAGCGTCTTTAAGGGTAGAACTTCCAGAGGTTACGCTTCTCACCTTTGCCCCAAGAAGCTCCATGCGAAAAACATTCAGCCGTTGTCTTTGGACATCTTCTGCTCCCATGAAGATTTCACATTCCATGCCGAACAATGCTGCCACAGTAGCTGTGGCGACGCCGTGTTGCCCAGCGCCGGTCTCCGCAATGATGCGTTTCTTTCCCATGCGTTTTGCTAAAAGGACTTGCCCCAATGTGTTGTTGATTTTGTGAGCGCCTGTGTGGTTCAGATCCTCCCTCTTTAGGTAAATCTTGGCTCCACCTAACGTTCTGGTTAAATTTTCTGCATAGTAAAGTGGAGTGGGACGCCCATCATATTCCCGTAGGTAGTAGTGGTATTCTTCCAGGAACTGCTCATCGTTCTTTGCTCTGTTGAATTCATTTTCCAGCTCAATGAGTGCCTGCATTACTGCCTCGGGCACGTATTGCCCTCCAAACTCACCGAATTTTGCCTTTTCATTGGATATCATGGGTAAAAGACCTCCCTCTTATTAAAAGAATTAAGCCTAATTGGCTATGTGGTGTTCCACTGTATGCATTTGCCATGTACAGAGACAACTTCATGTTAGTGGAACAAAAGGTTCTGGAAAAGCCGCTGTTATGGGCCAAAGAACTAGTTCGTATGGGTAGTTTGTTGAAAAGAGCAGCGCTGAAGCATTTACCTGTTCTTGAGAATGTGAACGCTTCTAAGTACGTTTCAAACTTTTTATGAAAAGAGAAAATACTTTGCTTTTCTAATGGGGAAAAAGTACTATGCGCTGCGCCAGCGCCAAAGGAGGTGAGAAGGGATTTGCCACTTTAGAGTGGCCTCGGAGGAAACAATGGGGTTCTGTTGGGTAAAAATACTTCCTGCAGTCGAACATTTCTCTCTGCTTGCAAGTACTGATGTCCGCATTAAAGGTCACCTCCTAAAGGTTTATTAGAGCTACTATAGAACAAAATAGCCTTGAAATATCTTAAATGACGTTTAAGCATGGGCAGATTCATGCTGACACAGATATGGGAAAGCACGCCGATCATGGCTACAATACCTATTAAAATGGCCACTTGGTTAAAAATGTTGTTCACCAGAAAATTGATAAACGCAGCCATAACTTTTCACCCCTTTTCATGAGAATTGGAAACTCTTAATCAGCTGGGTTACTTCGCTCACCTCCTTTGCATTTCTTATGATAGTTACAGCTTCATCGCTGCCAAGTAGCTGAGCAAGCTCTGCAAGCATCTGTATGTGAGAGGTGTTATCAGTGGCACAGAATGAAACTACAATGTCCACTGGATCGTTCTCTTTGTTACCGAACTCGACGGGGTTTGCCAAGGTTACCAAACTCAACCCGGGCTTGGTAACTCCAGCCTCAGGCCTTGCATGTGGCATGGCAATGCCAGGTGCTATGACGCTGTAAGGCCCAAGCTGTTTTACTGTTTCTATCATAGCTTCTATATAACTTGGTTTGGCAAAGCCTGCACTTACCAAGAGTTCTCCGCCCATGCGCACTGCGTCTTGCCAATCCGTAGCCTGAGCTTTAAGACGAATCGCTTTTTCAGTGAGAATGTTTTCCAGCATTGTATACCTCCCAATGAAAGTTTGCCTATTTCAATTCTAACAGTGAAAGTATTGATGCACTCATACAAAGAAAGGGGCTTGCAAGTAAAGGCAAGCCCCTTTAGAGTATTTTTTTGCACATCTACTAAGTACTTGGGGAAGACAAAGTATGTTTTGCTCTTGCCTCGGAAGCAGTGGCAAACGTAAGCAAGAATAGTGCTACGCTTACCAAAACAAAAGCGATAATATTGGCAACTAAGGCTTTAATGGCGGAATCAAAATACAAAGAAACACTTAACATTGTGTAAGGCCTCAAGAGCTTGAAGAGGTTAATATCCCACAGTATTCTTGCAAGCGGTTTTAGATAGAGCGCCAGTTCTACTCCGTAAATTAGTATGCCTGATGCTAAAGGTACAATTACATCATCGCTTCTTGAAGAAATAAGGACTACTGCGGATGCAACGGCAATTAGGCCAAGTACGATCATGGCAAAGCAAAATAGGTAAAATGCCCCATTATTCATACTTATATCTGGATTTATTGTTTGAAAAGCTTTACTGCTTAGGTCGAGAGGTGTTCCACTTGCCAAAGATACAGCGGCAGTTACTAAAAAACCCGCTGCTGTAATGAGAATTGTGTAAAATATGGTGGCTTCTATTTTTGCTTTTTTCCTGAAAATTTTGCCATAAAAGCAGGTATCTGCGAGTTCTTCCATACCGTTTTTCTTGTCGCCAGCGAATATTGGCGCTGCATTGAGAAGTACAGCTACAAAGAGAAATGTAGGCAAGTAAAGGTTTACCATTGTAGTAAACAGGTTTCCATCGAGTACCTGCAACCACGTTTGTCTAAAGCTTTCAGAAAAATAAACGCTGCAGGTAAAAAACACGTAAACACTAAGCACAATCAATGTCCAATGATTGTTTAGAAGTGTTTTTAATTCAGCCATCATTAGGTTCTGGTAGCTTCCGCCTTTAGCCTTCATGCAGTTATCTCCTTCCTGTTGTAGAAAACATGGGTGAGAAAAAGAGCTACGACGAATATAACCGCTTGAGTAATCAGCGTAAGTATTATAGTGGGGATGACATGGTTCCCTATGATAAACACTTTTGCATTCCCCAAAACGTCCGTAAGTGACATAAGAGAGAACGTGCTCGCATCGGCGAATATGGTCACTTTAGAAGTGATGTACTGGCCTTCAAGATTCTGCGAGAAAAGGGCGCCTAAGGCAAAATAGATGCCTGAAATGAAGAAGCTGACTAAATTACTTCTGCACAGGGACGATATGCACAGGGTTACCGCCGTTAAGACGATGGCTCCCAGCAGAGATCCTGCAAGCTGGCAAAGATAGAACTCCAAAGCCCACATGGTATTTGGTCTTTTATAGAAGGATGTAAGGCTATTCATGGGAGTGTTTTTGAAGGGAAAGCCGTAAACATGCATGTGAAGAACCGCTGCTAAACTTTGGAATATGATTACAACCATTGCGGCAAATAAGCAGCTCGCCAGTAGCTTGCTCCAAAATAGTTTGCTTCTGCCGTTTTTGGTCGTAAGTAAAATGCCGTGCATTTTACTGGTGTACTCGCCCGTGTAAACACTGGCTACACCCAGTATTACCACAAAGGCTATCAATAATGGAAGCATAGAGTTGTTTATATCTATCCAATCATCCCAGCGTGTAAGATTTGGTTCCATCTTTGGCATGTGAGTATATTGCTGAAGCAAATACCTGTTTAGCGGTGTATCTGGCTTATTCTTTAGTTCTTGTATCATTTCATTTATCGTAACGTTTCGTTCAACTAAGCTTTCAATACGCACGGCTGCTTCATCCTTCAACTCTTTTGCAACGTCATAACCTTTGTAGATTTTCCCTTGGTATTGTTCAATAGTTTGTGCTATTTTGGGCGAAATGAGCGGCTTTAGCTCGTCAAAAGTAACGTTGAATCCATTTTTTATAACATACTCTTGTACTTGCGGATCATAAGCTGCGTCCATTATCTCTTGAAACACAGGCTGCAACGCTCTTTTGCTGTACACTACGGAGAAATTGTCACCAATGTTTAAAAACATGTACGCATAGAAAAGAGCGAGGAGTAGAGCCAGCACCCAGACGTACTTCTTTGAAACAATTTTTTTGAACTCTGCGCTAGTGAGGCTCATTCTGCTTGGCCTCCAAACACGTATATGAACACATCCTCCAAGGAAGGTTCTACTGCAGTTGCATTTTGAAGAGGTTTTGAGTCACTTGCTATACGTATCTCGAAATGGTCATCTTTCTGAAGCACATTGCCTATGGGAAACCGCTTTTTAAGTTCATTCAGCTCTCGATGTGTTACAGTGGCAAGCCATACCTTTCCTTCAACCATGTGACGCAAGTTTTCCGTGGTATCACAGTTTACGACTTTGCCTTCCTTCAGCAGAATGACTTGGCCTGCTATGGACTGCACATCGGAGACGATATGTGTAGAAAGTATGACAATGCGTTCTTCGGAAAGCTCGGAAAGGATGTTCCGGAAATGTACCCGTTCATTTGGATCTAAACCCGCTGTGGGTTCATCCAGAATAAGAATTTTGGGGTCATTTAGGAGCGCCTGAGCAATGCCGATACGCCTTATCATACCTCCAGAAAACTGACCAAGTTTCTTATTTTTCACATCTGCTAAGCCTACTAAGTCGAGAAGTTCATCTATTCTGCGGTTCGCGTACTTTGGGTCCAGTCCTTTGAGTGCGCCAAGGTACTGCAAAAAGCGCTTTGCCGTGAAATCTCTGTAGTAACCGACCTCCTGGGGCATGTAACCGAGGATGTCTCGGTATTTGGCTCCTAGTTCCCCTATGGTTACGCCATCCAGGGTGACTTTGCCTGAAGAAGGTGGCAAAATGCCCACCATCATGCGCATAAGCGTGGTCTTCCCAGCTCCATTAGGGCCCAGCAAACCGTATACACCGCGTTCAAAGTTTAAGCTCACATGGTCTACGGCACATCTATTTCCAAAGTTTTTTGTTAGGTTTTGCGTTCTAAGTTGCATTAACATGTACCTCCTAAATCCAATGTTGTCAATTGGCGGCTAAAGGCATGTAGCGAAAAAATAAACAGCATGGTACTTACTCCAAGTATGACGAGCAACGAGAGAAGTCTTATGTTGAGTAGCATCATAGCCAGTTCCTGCCTATTCTGGAAAAGCATGACAGCTGCGATAATCCACCCTGCAAGTATGCCCATTACTGGTAAGGACTGACCAAATTTTGTTGCAACTAGTAGAGCCAAAAAACCGATGAAGAACATCGTAGTGGAACCCGTAAGGAACATCTTTAAGGGGTTGATCAAGTTTTGCGATGTAAAAGTGGTGACTAAGGCTAATAATGCTACGTTCAATACTGTGCCGATCATGATCTTTACTACGTAGAGTTGATTTACATTGTATTTGCAGGCTTTTTCCAGCTCTACTACGGCTGGTGTTCTCGTGGTTATAACTTCTAGTAAGCTTAAAAGCAACGGAACGGGTGCCCCTGCAACAAAAATACCTACTGCAGAAAGCGAGGATTTAGCGCTACCTATGGAGAGTACGGTTATTACCATAAACGCAGCGCACGCAGCCCAGAAAACAATGGACGTTGTGGTAAGCTGCAAAATAGCGATATCCCATAGATTGATCCGTTTTCTTTCCACAGGTAGATAATCAGCAGCCATTTGTACCACAGATTCAATCTGCTGCTCTGGGATCTGTGGTATGTTCACACTTTTAAAGAGCTGCTCGATATGCTTTTCTTCGTTACTGCTCTTCTCCATCTGTCTCTTCCCCCTTTAGCAGTATGGAAAGCTTGTTAAGTCCGTACCGTATTCGCGCTTTAACT
>Ga0208823_1003244_pt1 | contig 11686 bp, 8 predicted proteins | sample AD_UKC075_MetaG_FD_184440 | JGI IMG/M metagenome (GOLD analysis project Ga0208823, IMG submission 184440) | Active sludge microbial communities of municipal wastewater-treating anaerobic digesters from USA - AD_UKC075_MetaG (SPAdes) (version 2) | ecosystem: Engineered > Bioreactor > Anaerobic >... | reverse complement strand
GAGCCCGGGGAAGATGAGCCCCCGAAAGAACCGCTGCCCAGAACATGGGGAGGCGGAATGCCTCCGGTGATGCTCTTTGCGGCGGTTTTAACGCTCATCTGCAGCGGGCTGTTCATCTCCCTTAACCGCCGGAGAGAAACCGGAATGTAACTGGAATAAGGAAGCCCAACACCTCCCCCCGCATATAAAGCGGGGGGAGGGCCTTCTTTTTACCTGCTTCCATGACTCCACAGAAAATCCTGTTTCTCTGTAAAAGCATGTCCGGGGATTTTACGGCATTTAGTGCTGTTTAAAGTGGGTTTTTTAGGAAGGGTGTGAAGGCATGAACAAATATTTGCCCAGGTGCTTGCTGCTCCTGGTAATTGTTCTATGGGTCATATTGATGATGTCCCCCTGGACATCGCCCGCGCAGGCGGCTGATCCCGATTTGATCATTACCGGAACGGGCTTGAAGAAGGATGTCATTATTTACCCGCATGACTGGGAAAATAATTATAACAAGGTAACACGATACTACTCATCTAACAATACTCTTAATTTTCATCATATCTGGAAGGTCAGGGGATACGACCTGTTTGATATTATTAAAACTGACAATTTAGTAGATGCAAGCAAGGACTATCTCCTGACTTTTGTGGCCAGAAATCGCGATGGCACAGAAACCAGAATATCTCGAACAATGAATGATCTGAAAAATCGCTATTATTACCCGCATTTTGATCCAAATGAGGAAATACCTGTTCCCCCGATGATTGGCTTTGAACGTGCCGATTTGTATGAGCATCAAGGCCTGCCGGTTCCGGCCGATGTAGTCTGGGGAGATAAGCCTTTTGAAAGAGATAACGATGCGCCTCGGCTTTACTTCGGCCAGGCGAAGGGCAATGTCAGCGATAAAAACATGACCTTTTTCCTGTATGGCCTGTTCAAAATCGTGGTAGGAGAAGAAAGGCCGCCCGGCGATGATGGGGATGATGGGAGCGAAGATAGTGATGGCAGTGGCAGCGGCGGGGGCGGCACAGGCACCACGACACCTCCCGGGGGCGGCAGTTCCGGAACGGGGACCACTCAGCCACCTGGAGGCGGCGGCCCCGGAACGGGGACCACGAAGCCGCCTGCTCCCGGCACCCAGCCTCCTGCACCCGAACCCGGCAAGGAGCAGGATCCGGGCGATCCTGACGAAGCAGAGGCAGATCAGCCTGTAGCCGGGCCCGGAAAAGAAACAGAAGAGCCGGGAGATGAAGAAGAGGGCGAAGACGATCCGGCCGCAAAACCGGAAGAAGAACCGGATCTCGACAATGAGACCGGCAGCAAAAAGCGGAAAGTCATTTGGCCCTGGATAGCGGCGGGAGCAGCCCTCGTTGCCGGTGGCGCGGGAGGAGTTTATTACTATATTATTTGCAGGAGGAGGGGTTAACATAAAGATGAACAGATGGAGACGGTCATTATTATTGCTGCTGCTATTGGCCCTGCTTGCGGCAGCCGGGTGCGCCGGCAAGTCAAAGGCGCAGGAGGCTGTCCTGGCCATTGAAGGCAGCGGCGTGGAAACTCCCGTTGAGGTGACTCTTGAAGAGCTGCAGGCGATGACCGGCGACCTGGTGGAAGACGATTATTTTTCCATCAATACCTACGGCACCGAAGAGTATTTTCACTTCAAGGGGGTTTGGGTCTGGGCCGTTTTGGAGAAGAAGGCTTCATTGAAAGGGGAGGCTACCAAGGCCAGTTTTGTAGCCGAGGACGGTTACACCGCGACCTACACCCTGGAAGAGGTCAGGCGGGACGACTACATGGACCAGCAGGATCCGGGGAAGAAATACAAGATGATCCTGGCCTGGGAAGAGAACCACCAGCCCTACGACATTTCCGAGGGCAGCCCCTTCCGCCTGGTAATCGGCCAGAAGGAGCCCGGCGACGTCAACAAGCCCTACTGGGTGCGCCAGGTTGTCAAAATTGTCGTAGAATAGCAAGCCCATTAAAAGATCGCGAGACTTTTTTAAAAGCGGAGCAGGATTCAAACATCTCTTCTATCCCGCTCCGCTTTTGAATTTGCATTTCTTCAATTCATGTAGTTTAAATAACATCCGGGCTCTCTCTAAATTATGCCGCCGCCGGCTGATTTAACATCATCGAGATGTTAAAGTTTACAGGTAGCCCAGTATTCTCAATGCGATGGGCAGCCAGATTGCAGTTATCACCGTCAGGGTCAATTGAATAAAGGCGGTTGATTTGGGCATTTCCCACATTTTATAATAGCCGGTCATATAGGTGATTATGGGTACAGTGTCCAGGGGCAATAGATAGCAGTTTGCTACAGCCAGCCCCAGCGTCATTAAAGGCAAAACAGGCGTCATATTCATATTTGCGGCCAGGCCGGCAAAGGGAACGGCCAGCAGGGGGATCAGCGCAGGAGCGACCGGCACGACAATCAGCATCAAGAATACTATAATGGCCACGACAAAGGTGACGCCCACGAGAGGCAGGTTGATGCTGCCGGGGAAGAAGGTGGCGATGAGCCACTCGGTCACCTCGTTGGTTATTAAGGCGTCGCCGATGGTGATAATGCTTCCCAGTAGGAAAAAAGCCGGCCAGCTGACGCTTTCGACAAATTCATCCCATGACAGCACCTGGAAGCCGGGCACGAACAAGAGAGCGAAGCCTACCAGGATGACCACCGTAATATTAAACACGGGGTACCATGAACTTAGGACCCAAAAAATGAGCATGAGCAGCACCAGGGCGATCACATATATTTCCTTGGCATCCATCTTTTTTGGAACGTCAAGGCCTTTTACAAATTGCTGTATCTCTTCCGTGTTCAGCTCGGTTAGGCCGTACACTTTAATAATGATAAGCCAGGCAATGGGCAGAATCACCGCTACTATGGGTATCCCCATGAACATCCACTCGACAAAGGAAACGCTGATGCCCGAAAGCCTTTCCAGGTAGCTCAGAGTGAGCAGGTTCAAGGAAGAGCCGGCCGGTGTAAGCATGCCGCCGATCATGCCGGCCACGGGCAAACCGATCATGAAAGCTTTTCCAGTTTTTCTCCTATCCTGTTCGCTGTCGTAAATATTGAGGAACGTAATCACGATGGCCAGGAATACTGCGGTGGCGGCCACGTTGGAAACGACAGATGATATGAGCGCTGTCACGATCATGAAAACCAGCAGCATTGTTTTTACGTTTCTGCCAAAGAGATTCATCAGTGTTTTTAGCAGCCTGCTTGCCAGCGGAACTTTGGTGATAGCCCTGGATACCCCGAATGACGCCAGGACAAAAAATACTATGGGATTGGTAAAGCCGCTTAGCGCCGCGGAGACATTAGGAACTACGTTAAATATCACCAGCAGGGGAATGCTAAAAAGGCAGGTTATACCGATGGGTATGGGCTCTGTAATGAGGAGCACTATAACGGCGATTAAAATAGCAATATTATTGATCGCACTTCGGGAAAGCAATTCAGAGGCAGGTAAAAAATTCATCAAAATCAGGATGGAGACGGCAATAATTAATCCCAAATATTGCGACTTTTTCAAATTCTGTACCTCCTGCTTGATTGTTTTCTGCAGCTTTTGATGCGTTTTTATAAACCTCAATTTCTGCAATTATAACAATCGAATTAAAAAAATGTCAAATGCAGGCATTGCTGAAGCCGTGAAGCTAGCCTGTATGGGCGGACGGTTAATCGGCTGTGGCTTCCGAGTCCATTCCCATGAGCGCCTGGACCCCTTCCATGAATGCGTGCCAGTTTACGTCCTCCATGTAATGCATGAACAGCACTTCGTTAATGCCATTATCCTCAATGAACTGGAGAATGTTCTTGCCGGTGGCGCCGATGCTGTAAAAGCGCGAGTCGACGATGTATATCTCCTCGTAGTGCGGCAGCAAGAATGGCACCAGGGCGTTCCCGAAAGAGTCCTTTATCACCAGGATTCTTTGGCCGTTCTTCACTGCCGTTTTAATCACGCTCCAGGTTCCGACACCGGTGCTGATAAAGACGAGGTACTTATCCGTTTTGCTGTCGGCATACTGGAGATCGATAACCTCGGCTTCCCTGGCCTCTGTACCGTCATAGACAATGAATTCATGCCCTGTAAAGGGGATATAGACCGATACGGTGTCGGGATTCTCTTCGAGGCTCTTGTCGAGCGTCTTCGTATAGGAGCTGCCGAGAAATCCTTCCAGGTCAAGCCTCCGGTATCTCTCCAGCGGAACGGGATTCTCGCCCCTGGCATCCATGAAAGCGCAATAGCCGTAATAGGCGCCCAGGGCTGTCCAGTGATGATCCGTGCGGAAATAGATATACTCGTCGGTGTGGAGGTTCAAAGCGTCGTATACGTTGATTGTAATAATGCCGGGGTCCAGTTTGCCTTTTAAATAGTTCAAGGCCTCGTTTTGCGAATCGGTAATCCCCTTGTACCTTTTAAGCTGCACAAATTCGCTGTTGGAGGGAGCGATCATGGAGTAGATCTTTACCCCATAGCCCAGCTTCGCTTTATACTGGTTAAGTATGTCGGCATAGTAGTCAAAATTTTCCTTGTTGAATTTGAACAACTGGACCGCCTTGCCGTCTACAATGAGCCAGTAGCCCACATTTCGATCGTCGCCGTCGTCCACCGGCGGCATCTCGGGAGTTTTATCCTGCGGCTCTTCAGGCTCACGGGGCTCTTCTGAAGGCGGTCCCTCTTCCGTTGCCGGCGGCTCCGGCAGCTCTTCATAACCGGTAACTATTGATATACCGGGTCCCAGGATGGAAAAGGCCTGCCGGAGCGTCCGGCTTGCTTTAACAATGCTGTCACGGAAAATAAAGGTGTCGCTATAGTAATTTTCATAGCTGCGAAAGTATGCGCCGCTGAAAAGCGCCTGCGCGCTAAACTCCGGCCGTTTTTCCAGAGCTCTGTTTTCAAGCTCTGAAACGGTGGGTTTATCAGTGTTAAGAAAATTGATCAGTCCCAAAAGCATAATAGATACGATAAAAATTATGGTGTCTATCCGCAGCTTTTTCATCATCTAACCCCCAGAAATTACCTTATTCATGTCCTGAGCGAAGCGAAGGATCTCCAAGCCGGTCTTTCGCTACAAAACCAAGATTCTTCTCTATGCTCAGAATGCAGAGTATGCTTAGAAACTAAAATCTAAAATATAAAAAGGGGTTATACGTTTGCCCTACCAGGAAAATCAACGAGAGAACCAGCACGACAATGTTGGCCAAAGGCATTATCACTTTGCCGATCACGGAAATCCGCGACGTCTTTCCGGGAATGTGCCCTTTAAGCCGGCTGCCCATTTCTTTAATCAACGGGGTGCAGCCGGCGGCGGCGACAAGCAAGAAGAGGGCATTATTCAAGAAGTGAATGGCCACTTCCGGCCCGGTAAAGGCGGCTGCATTCACCCCAAACATTATGCCGAGTAATTGCAGCGCTTCTCCCAGGTCCAGGTGATAGAAAAAAACCCAGCCCACCAGGACCGCTGTCCACAAGTATACCCTGGAGAAAATGGCCGGCAGCTTCTCGAACAGCCGCAGGAGAAATTTATTCTCCAACAAAATAAGGACAAAATAGTAAAGGCCCCAAATCACGAAATTCCAGCTTGCTCCATGCCACAGGCCAGTCAGCGCCCAGACCACGAAGAGGTTTCGAACCTGGTGCCTCTTGCCGCCTCCCAAAGGTATGTAAAGGTAGTCCCTGAAGAAGCTGCCCAGGGAAATGTGCCAGCGCCTCCAAAATTCGCTGGCGGACCTGGAGATATAGGGGTAATTAAAGTTCTCTTTATAGGTGAAGCCGAACATTTTCCCAAGCCCGATGGCCATATCGGAATACCCGGAAAAATCAAAATAAATCTGCAGCGCAAACAGCAAGATGCCCAACCAGGCTCCAGTAACGGGCAATCGCGAATAATCAGTTCCCAGGAAATTTTCGCAGATTTGCCCCGCCGTGTTGGCTATTAATACTTTTTTACCCAGGCCCATAATGAAACGGCTTACCCCGTAATTAAACTGCTCCGGGGTTTCCACCCTGTGCTCGATTTCCCCGGCAATGTCCTTGTATCTTACAATGGGCCCCGCCACCAGCTGGTGAAAAAGAGAAACAAAGAGCAGCAGTTTGAAAAAGGACGGCTGTGCATCCGTCTCGCCCCTGTATACGTCCACTACATAAGAAATAGTCTGGAAGGTATAAAAGGATATGCCTATAGGGAGGCCAAAGGAGGCGATCTGCAGCTCTGTGCCAAGCAGGCTGTTCAGGTTGTCCACGATAAAGCCGGAATATTTAAAGAAGCCGAGTATGATCAGGTTTCCCGCTACCGATATGACCAGCGCAGCTTTGCCTTTCCAGTTGCCGCGGTTCCGGCCCGCTATCAGCGCATTGTAGTAATCAAAAAGAGTGGAGAATATCAGGAGCATAACCCACACCGGCTCGCCCCAGGCATAAAAGAGCAGGGAAGTGATGATCAGCAGCCAGTTGCGGTAAGTTCTATTTTTAATTACATAATAAAGGATCAGGTTCAGGGGCAAAAAGACACAGAGGAAAAAAAGGCTGGAAAATACCACTTACATGGCCTCCCCATGGATGTTAAATTCTCTGCGGATGCATTCATAACTGTGTTTAGCTGTGCCTGGGGAGCGTTAAGTCGCAAGGAACTGCGGACAGAACCCCAAAATTAACTATTGTTGGGCCTGCTGAAAAGGGCGCCGGACGCGGCCGCCTCTTTTAAATAAAAACCCCCCCAAGTAGACTTGGTGAGGGTTATTTTCCGGTCTGGTAATCGCAATATTCCACAGTCACAGATAAGCCTTCTTTGCCGCGTTGAGTTCATTAAGTTAGTTGACCATAATAAAAGTCTACTATATTTATAGCCGCATGACAATGGATTTTTCGGTAAAAGGTTAACAGTAAATTACATTTTATGAGCTGCTAGATTACCAGAGGCAACTCTCTTTTACAGGTTCTCCTCCTTCAGGGCGTCGATGATATTGTCGCGCTTCAGCCTGGAGCCGGCATGGAGCATGGTCACAAAAACAATTATGAAGACGCCGGCTATGCAAATCAGGATCTCCTTCCACGGCAAGAAGAAGGCAAACTCGAACATGTGGCCGAAGCTGTTGTGCATCCACAGGCTGACCAGGATGCCCACCGGCAGGCCGTAGAGCAGGGCTTTCAGGCCGTAGAAGATGCTTTCGTAGTTGATCATCTTGTTAAAGCCCTCCGGTGTCAGCCCTACCGATTTGAGCATGGCAAATTCGCGGCGGCGCAGGGCTACATTAGTGCTGATGGTGTTGAAGATATTGGTGACGCCGATGAGGGTGATCAGGGTGATGAAGCCGTAGAGAAAGATGGAGAATGCTGTTTTGATACGTTTTGTTTCCTGCTGCATGGCTTCCACATCTTGGATGTATATTCGGCTGTCCGTGTAATTTTCACAAATGGTGTGGACTTTGTCCGCCAGGCCGGAGCTGCTCTCTGCGATTAGATAAAGCTGCAGGTGCTCGTGGTCGTCATACATCAGGTGTTCGCTCTGCTCCAGCATTATCTGATCAATTACCTCGAAGACTTCCTCGGAGACAACCAGGTTGGCAGCTCCCATGTCGGGAGAGGAAACCCCAAGGGGAAAGTTATCGGTTACGGCGCCGATCTCCATGGTGACAGCAGGAGGGACAATATCCGGGTTATTAGGCTCTACAAGCACTCCTGTCAGTGCCAGCTCATCGCCCTCTTTTAATTTCAGGGGCTCATACTCGGCTATGGGCGCTTCCGGCATGTAACTATCGCCTTTATTTACGAGAATTCCTCTGAAGTTTTCAGTGCCCCGGAAACTATCGGCAGCGAGCCCATTTTCAGCAGCATATCTGTTAAATTCATCTTCGCCAAGTGTCACCAGCGGAAAGTAGAATTGATAGCGGCCTTCCCTGGTTCGCGTAAAATTCTCGAGGTAATTCTCTTGCAGGTAAGGTCCGAACTGCTCCCGCTCCAGCCAGGATTCAGTATGAATGCTCCTGATGGCGGCGCATCTTTCCACTCCTTCAAGGGCGCGCACCTGCTCGTAAATATTTCTCTGCGCTTCCGGTGTGAGGTCATAGACATCAGCCATGATATCGAAGGGGATGTCCCTGTAGTAAAGGCCGGTGCCCAAAAAGGCATAGTTGACGAAAGTGGAGAAAGAGATGAAGAGCACGATGCTGATGCAGAGCGATAAGACCGTGGTCCGGAAGCGGCGGCGGTTGCGCTTCAGGTTTTTCAGGGCCAGCTCTCCCGCGATGCCGAAGAGGCGGCGGGTCAGCGGGGAGGTTTTCACGGTTTTCCGATCGATCTTGATATCGGAGCTCAGCCGGATCGCCTCGATGGGCGAAGTCGCCGCGGCCCTTTTGGCCGGGATATAGGCGGAAATGAAGATGATCAAGGCTACAAAGGCGACCGTAGCCGGGACGGTAAGGGGCGAAACAATGAGCCGGAGGGCGATATCGCCGCTGTACATGGAGTCGGCCAAGAGGCGGTTGACCACGGAAAGGGTTGCCCCAATTCCGCCGATGCCCGAAAGGAGCCCCAGGGGGATGCCGATCAGCGACAGGATTGCCCCTTCAAAAAATACGCTTCTCCGGATCTGTCCGGGGGTGGCGCCGGTGGAGGCCAGCAAGCCAAACTGTTTCTTCCGCTCGTTTACCGAAATGGCGAAGGCGTTGTAAATTACCGTCACAGAGCCCACGATGATGAGGAGGATTACGATGGCGGCGACGGAGTAGAGCATGTTCACGGCCCGCTCGTTCCTGGAGATGCCCATGTATTTTAAAATCTCGTTGTTGTAAGCGTAGTCTGTCACCCCGGCGGCTGCGGCCATCTCCGGCACCCGGTCGTAAACCTGGCGGGGATTTTTTCCCAGGATGGAGACATTGACCGCATCATCTGCGCCGATTGCGGCTGGATCCAGGTAGGCCACTGCTGTAAATCCGGGAATGCTGCTAAAATGTTCAAAGTGCGGTTTTTCAATATAGCCGGTAATTGTATAAGCCCTAGTGGACGTGCTGACGAATTGTTCTGTTTCATCAAAGGGTTGATCCGCGGGCAAAGGCTCTTCCTCCGTGTCGGTACGCTCTCCAAAATCAAAGGCGATCGTTTCGCCGATGCGGTAGGCTTCTCCGCCGCTCTCGAGCACCTCCTCTGAGATGAGCAATTCACCGGCTTTTTCCGGATAGCGACCGGCAGTCAGCTTGATCGGCATATGCCTTAAGGCCGTCGCGTCATACTCTTTGAAATAGAAATACGGGCGGTATTCCCTGGTGGACTGGTCAAAACGGGCAAAGCCGAGATTCCGGCTAAGCATGGACACTTCGGTATAGGCGTTATCGGAGATGTATTTAACCTGCTCAGGGTTGACGTCATAAAAGGTGGCATGAAAATTCCCGTCGGTTGATTTCGCGCTTTGCACGAAAAGGTCCTGGAAGCTGGCCGCGATGGCGATGGTGGCGCAGATCATCGCCGCCGAGAGGATTATCCCGATGATGGTGGCGATGGTGCGCCGTAGATTGAGCTTCAGGCTGCGCCGCGTGAGCGTGTTCAGGATGTTCACGGCCGGATCACCCCGTCCTTGACGATGCGTCCATCGGCCAGGGTGATGATGCGGTCGGCCTGCAGGGCGATCTCGTGGGCGTGGGTGACCAGGATGAGGGTCTGGTGGTAGCGCCTGTTGGACAGCTTCAGCAGGTCTATGATCTCCTTTGAATTTTTACTGTCCAGGTTGCCGGTGGGCTCGTCGGCCAGGACCAGGGCGGGCCGGTTGATCAAAGCCCGGCCGATGGAAACCCGCTGCTACTCCCCGCCGGAAAGTTCGTTGGGCAGGTGGGAGGCCCTCCCCTTCAGATTTAGAGTCTCCAGGAGTTCCTCCAGGAACTGGGGGTCAATTTTTCTCCCGTCAAGCAGCAGCGGTAGGGTGATGTTTTCTTCCACGTTTAATATGGGCAGCAGGTTGTAGAACTGGTAGATGAGGCCCACCTGCCGGCGCCGGAAGATGGCCAGGTTGGTCTCGTTCAGGCTGTATATGTCCGTATCTTCGACGAAAACCTTTCCGGAGGTGGGGCGGTCCACGCCCCCGATCATATGCAGCAGGGTCGATTTGCCGGAGCCGGAAGCCCCGACCACGGCGACAAATTCACCCCGATTCACGCTAAAGGAGACGCCGTCGATGGCTTTGACCTGCGCGGTGCCGCTTCCGTAAACCTTGGACAGGTTTTCCACCCTCAAGATTTCCATAAAACCAGCTCCTTCTCTTTTGCTGTCCTGCATTTTACCTGCCCCGGGTGACTCTGCGGTGACAATTTTGGTGACATTTTAGTCACCCGAACCCTGCTAAAGCCCCCGGCCCTGCTCGCCAGGTTTGTAGGGGCGGCCCATGGACCGCCCGCTTTTGACCCGGCAAAAGAAACAGGTAAAGGCCGTGGGACAATGTGGGACAATGGGGACGTACCTGTTTGTCCCATTTTGGAAAGCCTTTGCTGGAAATGATTTTATCTGTATTAGTGCAGGCATAGCGTGTACGGGCCGGTCATGACCGGCCCCTACAACTATAGCCGGGTTTTTAGCACATTTGGTGCGGTGCTTGTTAAGGATTCTTTTAGTTGTCACCGGTTCTTCCAGTATAAAACTTTATCGTAAATTCTGAGCCGCGGCCCGGTTCGCTGCTGACGCTGATGTCGCCGCCATGCTTCTCCACGATGGCCCGGGCCATGGCCAGGCCGATGCCGACCTGGTCGGCGGCGGCATTTTTGCCCTTGTAGAAGCGGTTGAAAATATAGGGGAGATCCTCCGGCGCGATCCCGGCGCCGCTGTCTGCAACCGTGATCGCGGTATAGAGCGGATTTTGCGCAAAGGAGATCCGCAGTCGTCCTCCCTCCGGGCTGTGCTCGATGCAATTCTTGATTATATTGATCAGCGCTTCACAGCTCCACTCCAAATCGCCGGTAAAGCTGACCTCTTCATTGCCCTCTATGCAGATCTGAAGCATTTTAACCTCCAGCGGGATGGCCAGCGTAGCCAGCGCTTTCTCCACGAGGGCTCTTACCGGAACCTTCTCTTTTTTCATGGTCACGGCCCCTGCATCCAGGCGGGACAGCTTGAGCAGCGAGCTTACCAGCCATTCGAGCCGCTTCAGCTGTGCCCTCATCCGCTCCAGGAAGAGGGTCCTTTTTTCGTCGGCGGGGTTCTCCGATAGGAGATCGGTTAAAACAGAAATAGAGGTCAGGGGAGTTTTCAGCTGGTGCGAGATATCAGCCAGGGAATCGGCCAGGAGGGCCTTCTCCCGCTGCAGCGCTGTAGCCTGCTCTTTGAGCAGGGTGGTTATTTTATAGATCTCGTTTTTCAGGATGCTGAGATCGCCTTCGCGGTTATCCCTGATATCGAGAGAGTAGTCCCCGGCGCTTATCCTTGCGGCGTAACGGGTCAGCTCCCTGATCTGCCCGTACTGCTTCCTTAAGAAGAGGATAGTGGTCAGGAAGAAAGCGCCGCCCGCGAGAAGGGCAAGCAGTAGATGGGTGAGCAAGCTGCGGCGGAAATATCTTTGCAGCAAGGGGGTCTCCAACCGCGGGCTGCTGCTGTCAAGGCCGTACTTTGATAGAATCTCCCTGCCCCTGGAGACGGCCTCTTTACCGGGATCCATGATTTGCCGGGCCAGGTCCTGCTCCGCTGCGGGATATTCTTCAGCCAGG
>Ga0208823_1003240_pt1 | contig 11693 bp, 14 predicted proteins | sample AD_UKC075_MetaG_FD_184440 | JGI IMG/M metagenome (GOLD analysis project Ga0208823, IMG submission 184440) | Active sludge microbial communities of municipal wastewater-treating anaerobic digesters from USA - AD_UKC075_MetaG (SPAdes) (version 2) | ecosystem: Engineered > Bioreactor > Anaerobic >... | reverse complement strand
CTGAAAGTCGGCGGATCGGGCGTTGAGTTTGCTTTCCAGAACGGGCATGTTCATCCTCTTGTGGTGGCGCTCCATCATGGCGCCAGGGTGCAAGCATAGGAACAGGGAATGCCCTGTGGCCGTCAGCGAGGTTGCAAATCCTGCCACGATGTGGCAGCCTTGGCCCGTGACAGCCCCTGCCCTCCCCACCCCAGAAGCCTTGCCCGGTGCGGGTGCTGCGGCGACACCCATCGCCTTTGCCCGAACCATCGCCGCGGCCTACCGGCGTGCCGGCCGCGACCCATCCGGTGCGCTTCAGCTGGCACAGATTCCGCCAGCGCTGCTGCAGGAGGCCGACGGCCGCATGACGGCGCGCCAGATGGAATTGCTGTCTGGCACCGCGATGCAGGAACTCGACGACGAGGGCCTGGGCGCCTTCTCGCGCCGCCTGCCCTGGGGCAGCTACGGCATGCTGGCGCGCGCCTCGCTCAGTGCGCCGGACCTGGGCGTGGCGCTCAAGCGATGGTGCCGGCACCACGGCCTGCTGACCGGCGACATTCGCTTGAGCGTGGTGAGCGCCGGCGCGCAGGCCGCCATCGTGATCGACGAGCCCGCCGACCTAGGCACCGCGCGCGAGTTCACGCTGGTGCACGTGCTGCGCAACATCCACGGCCTGGCCTGCTGGTACGTGGACTCGCGCATCCCGCTGCAGGAAGCCCGGTTTCCGTTTCCGGCGCCACCGTATGCCGAGGTCTTCCCGATCCTGTTCGCGCCCACGGTGGCCTTTGGCGCCCGGCGCGCCGAGCTGCGCTTTGACGCGCGCTACCTGGCGCTGCCGTTGCGCCGCGACGAAGCGGCCCTGTCGCTGATGCTGCAGCGTGCCCTGCCGCTGACGGTGCTGCAGTACCGGCGCGACCGCCTGCTGGTGCAGCGGGTGCGCCAGGCGCTGGCCACGCAGCCGTTGCAGACCCACAGCGCCGAAGCGCTGGCCGCGCTGCTGGCCGTGTCGTCTCGAACGCTGCACCGCCAACTGAAGGACGAGGGCGCCACCCTGCAGGGTCTGAAGGACGAGGTGCGCCGCGCCCGAGCCACCGAGCTGCTGCTCCGCACCACGCGCCCGATCAAGCAGGTGGCCGCGGCAGCCGGTTTTCTGAACGAAAAGAGCTTCATCCGCGCCTTTCGCAGCTGGACGGGCCAAAGCCCGGCCGAGTTCCGCCAGCAAGCGACACCCCCGGCATGAAGGCCCACCTACACTCGGCGCCATGATCACCCTGCACCACTGCGTCAGCGCCCGCTCGTTCCGCCCCCTGTGGCTGCTGGAAGAGCTGGGCCTGCCCTACACCTTGCGTTTGCTGCCGTTTCCGCCGCGGGTGCATGCGCGGCATTTCCTGGCCGACAACCCGCTGGGCACGGTGCCGCTGTTCGTGGACGGCGCCCTGCGCATGACCGAATCGGCCGCCATCTGCCAGTATCTGGCCGCGCGCCACAGCCCCGGGCGGCTCGATGTGCCGGTGGACGACCCGGCCTATGGCGCGTACCTGAACTGGCTGCACATGAGCGACGCCACGCTTACCTTCCCCCAGACGCTGGTGCTGCGCTACACGCACATGGAGCCGCCGGATCGCCTGTCGCCGCAGGTGGCCACGGACTACGCCCGCTGGTTCCTGGCGCGGCTGCGCGCGGTGGATGCGGCCTTGCAGGCAAACGATTTCCTCTGCGCCGGCCGCTTCACCGCCGCCGATGTCGCCGTGGGCTATGCCCTGCTGCTGGCCGAACACCTCGGCCTGGCCGTGCAGTTCCCCGAAGCGGTCACTCACTACTGGCAGCGTCTGCAGGCCCGGGACGCCTTCCAGCGTGCGCTGGCGGCTCAACACCAGGCCGCGCTGGACCAGGGTGTGCCGACGACGCCGGCGCCCGACGTGCGGCTGCCCGCCTGAGCCACGGCAAGGAACTCCTGAATCCATAGCGTCTGGTGACCCATCCGCGACGGGATGGTGCCTTTTTGGCCCGATTTTTCACAGCCAAGGCCTGCTGCCGGCGTTTGATCCCCAGCTTCTGTGGACAAGTCTGTGCAGGGCACCCGGGACAAGCCGCCGAAGCCCCATCCGGCGCGGCCTGCGACGCGGTGCCTGCCAAACAGGCAGCGCCGATCCTGCGACCGGCAGCGCCGATTCAGCCCCCGGCCAGCAACGCGGCCAGCTCGCCCATATGGCCAAGCAGCCGGGTGGCACCAGCCGCCTGCAGCGCGCTCGCCTGCGCGGGCACCGGGCACAGGGCCCAGACCGTGGCACCGGCCGCCACACCGGCCGTGATGCCGGTGGGCGTGTCCTCGATCACCAGGCAACGCGCGGCGGGGGCGCCCAGGTGGTCGGCGGCGGCCAGGTACACGTCGGGCGCGGGCTTGGAGCGCGGCATCTCGTGCCCGCTGAACACCCGGCCGTCGAAATACGGCAGCAGGCCCACCTGGGCCAGCTGCATCTCCACCTTGAAGCGGTCCGCCCCGGAGGCACAGGCGATGCGCCCGCCCACCCGGGCATGGGCCGCCGCCACGGCCTCATGGGCGCCGTCGATCGCGGCCAGCCCCTCGCGCAGCGCCTGGTTGCGCCGCGCGTAGAAGGCGGCCATCCAGTCGTCGGTGACGGGCCGGCCGGTGCGTGCGGCGATGAGGGCGCGCTCGTCGCGCACCGCCTTGCCGACAAAGGTGGCCATGCAGTCGGCCAGCGTCATCGCCCAGCCGGCTTCTTCGAGCAGGTCGCGCAGCACGCCGTTGACGATGGGCTCGCTGTCCACCAGCACGCCGTCGCAGTCGAACAGGATGGCTTCAAATTTCATAGCGATTGATGACCCACCCACGCCGGGATGGCGCTGTTTTCATTCAAGAAGATCACCATCGAGGTAACGCCAGCTCGCCACGCCATCGACCGGTTCGCGCACGAAGCGGCTGCGCTCGTGCAGGCGCACCGCCCGCCCGCCGACACGCTGGCGCGCGACAAACTCGACCTCGGCCGTGTCCACCCCGGTGACGCGGTGGTCACGCACCTGCAGGCCCAGCCATTTCGCGCCGGGCTCGAAATCCAGGCTGGCCGGGCGGTGCGCCGGATGCCAGGTGGCCAACAGGTAGTCGGCCCGCTGCCGCACAAAGGCGGTGTAGCGCGAACGCATCAGGTGCTCGGCGTCGGGCGCCGGGGTGTCGCCACCCAGGAAGCGCCCGCAACAGGCGGCGTACGGCACGGCGCGCCCCTTGGCATCCAGGCGGCCGCAGGGGCAGGCGTCGGGCACGCTCACCGCGCGCTGCTCACTTGGCCGGATGCCGGCGTGCGCGGTGTGCCTCGTAGGTCTCCACCGGCGCGGCCAGCTTCACCCACTCGGCAAAGCCGCCGTCGATGTGGGCCACGTTGGTCATGCCCATGTCCTTGAGGGCCTTGGTGGCCAGCGCGCTGCGCCAGCCGGCGCCGCAGAACAGGATGTATTCCTTGCCTTCGTCACCGAACACCGGCTTGTAATACGGCGAGGCCGGATCGACCCAGAACTCCAGCATGCCGCGCGGTGCGTTGATGGCGCCGGGCACCGTGCCCTCGCGCTCCAGCTCGCGCACGTCGCGGATGTCCACGATCTGCACGGCGGGGTCGTCGAGGCGTGCTCGCACCTGCTCGACGCGGTAGGTGGTGATCTGCGCCGTGGCTTCGTCCACGAGCTGGCGGAAGCCTTTGGTGATCGGCATGGGGGTCTCCTCGTTCGGTGTTCGGGCGCTGATTTTCGCCCACCTTGGCGCCCGGCGCGCTCAGCCTGCGTGTTGCTGGCGGAAGCGGTGCGGGCTCACGCCCATGCGGCGCTTGAAGAAGCGGCAGAAATACGCCGGATCGTCAAAGCCCAGCTCCGCGGCGAGCCGGGCCACTGGCGCGGCGATGTAGACGAGGCGGCGGCAGGCCTCGCGCGTGAGGCGGGCGTGCAGCAACTCCAGTGCGTTGCAGCCGGCCTCGGCCTGCACCAGGCGGTTCAGGCGCGGCACGCTCAGACCCAGCAGCGAGGCATAACGCGCCACCGGCCAGTGCTCCAGAAAGTGCTGCTCGGCCAGCAACGTGAACCGGGTGAACAAGGCCTGGTGGTGGTGCGCCCGCTCGCCCACCGACTGCAGGCCCTGCGCGCGCGCCTGCGCCAGCCGCCACACCACCGCACGCGCCAGCCAGCCCGGCACCGGCGCCTCGGCGGCCCCGGGCTGGGCAAATTCGGCCGCCAGTTCGGCAAACAGCGCGTCCAGCCGCCCGGCCAGTGCGTCCTCGTCCTCGAAGCGCAACACGCCGGGGGCCGAGAACAGCGCCCTGAAGGCCTCGCCCACCGACTGGAATTCGCCTTCGACCAGAAAGCGCGCGCTCAGCGTCAGCACCAGGCCATCGGTGCCCGGTGCAAAACGAAAGCCGTGCACCACGCCCGGCGGCACCACGATGGCGGCGCGGCCCTGTGCCGCCTCGCGCCGCTCGTCCAGCACCACCTCGGCCGCGCCCTGGCGCACCCACAGCACCTGGTACAGGCCCTGGTGCCGGTGAGGTTCGATCTCCCAGCGGTACAAGCTGCTGCGGGACTGCACTTCCTCGATGTGCAGCACCTCCTGCCCCGGGCTGGCCGCCTCGCCGTAAAGTGCAAACGTCGGAATTGCAGCGCTGCCCCGGGCAGCCCGAAATCCAAGGGTTTTCCCTGATTTTTCATCGGCTTCGGCGAGATCCAGGGTCTTTTCAGTTTCTGGCATGGCTCCTGCATTTTGAATGAAAAGTACCATTTTTGTCTGCACTTTTTACCGTGTCGAAAGCCCCCCGGACGCCTACAGTCACTCACCGACAACCGAGGAGACCCGCCATGTTCAGTTTTGACCCGTATTCCCCCGCGGTGGACGCGGACCCGTTTCCCTCCTACAAGCGCCTGCGCGACGAACACCCCTGCTTCTGGAGCCCCGAGGCGCAGATGTGGATCCTGTCCCGCTATGCCGACATCGTCTCCGCCGGTCAGGACTGGCAGACCTATTCCAGCGCCAGCGGCAACCTCATGACCGAGCTGCCCGGGCGCGCCGGCGCCACGCTGGGCAGCTCGGACCCGCCCAAGCACGACCGCCTGCGCGGCCTGATCCAGCACGCCTTCATGAAGCGCAACCTGCTGGCGCTGGAGGAGCCGATCCGCGCCGTGGCGCAGGAGGTGTTCGGCCAGCTGCAGGGAGCAACGACCTTCGACTTCAAGGACGTGTCCTCGCAGTTCACCGTGAAGGTGCTGATGGCCGCACTGGGCCTGCCCATGGGCGACGAGGCCCTGGTGCCCGAACAGGAAGTGCGCGAGAACGCGGTGCTGATGGTGCAAAGCGATGCGCGCACCCGCGCCAAGGGCCCCGAGCACATTGCCGCCTACAACTGGATGCAGGACTACGCCGGCCGCGTAATCGCGATGCGCCGCGCCGAGCCCCGCAACGACCTGATCAGCCACTTTGCGCTGGCCGAGATCGACGGCGACCGCCTCGACGACCGCGAGGTGCTGTTGACCACCACCACGCTGATCATGGCCGGCGTCGAATCACTCGGCGGTTTCATGATGATGTTCGCCTACAACCTGGCCAGCTTCGACGAAGCCCGCCGCGCCGTGGTGGCCAACCCGGCGCTGCTGCCCGACGCGATCGAGGAAAGCCTGCGCTTCAACACCTCGGCCCAGCGCTTCCGCCGACGGCTGATGAAGGACGTCACGCTGCACGGGCAGACCATGAAGGAAGGCGATTTCGTCTGCCTGGCCTACGGCAGCGGCAACCGCGACGAGCGCCAGTACCCGAACCCGGACGTGTACAACATCACCCGCAAGCCGCGCGGCCACCTGGGCTTCGGCGGCGGCGTGCACGCCTGCCTGGGCACGGCGATTGCCCGCCTGGCGGTCAAGATCGCCTTCGAGGAGTTCCACAAGGTGGTGCCCGACTACCGCCGCGTGGCCGACCAGCTGCCCTGGATGCCGTCGAGCACCTTCCGCAGCCCGTTGGTGCTCGAGCTCACGACCGCTTGAGCCCGGGCCCTTACCATCGCGCCATCCGCTTGCGGCTGGCGCCTTTTTTCATTCGGAGACCTCCATGACCCAGATCACCTACATCGAAGCCTCCGGGCAGACCACCACCATCGACCTGGCCGAGGGCTGGAGCCTGATGCAGGGCGCCACCACCCACGGCGTGGACGGCATCATCGGCGAATGCGGCGGTTCCTGCGCTTGCGCGACCTGCCACTGCTATGTGGACGAAGCCCGCCTGGGTGACCTGCCGCCACCCAGCGAAGGCGAACTCGCCATGCTGGAGAACGTGGCCAGCGAGCGCCGCCCCAACAGCCGCCTGGCCTGCCAGCTCAAGGCCAGCACGGCGCTGGAAGGCCTGGTGGTGCACCTGCCCGAGACGCAGGAGTAAGCCCCATGACCGCCACCGCCACGGAAGGCGACATCGTCATCATCGGCGCGGGCCAGGCCGGCGTGCAGGCCGCCGAGGCCCTGCGCGCGGGCGGCTTCACCGGCAGCATCACCCTGATGGGCAACGAGCCCCACGGACCCTACCACCGCCCGCCGCTGTCCAAGGCCTGGCTGGCCGGCGAAATGGACGCGGCACAACTGGTGATGCGCGCCCCCGAGATGCTGGCGCGCAAGGGCATCACCCTGCGCACCGACACCACGGTCACCGCCATCGACCGCGCCACGCAGACCGTGCACCTGGCCGACGGCAGCGCCCTGCCGTATACGGGCCTGGTGCTGGCCACCGGCGCCACGCCGCGAAACCTGCCCTTGCCCGGCGGCAACGCGCCCGGCGTGCTGGCCCTGCGCGGGCGCGACGACGCCAGCGCCATCGCAGACCGCATGGCCTGGTGCATCGAGCAGCAACAACCCATGGTCGTAATCGGCGGCGGTTTCATCGGCCTGGAAGTGGCCGCCACCGCCCGCAAGAAGGGCCTGACGGTGACCGTGCTGGAAGCCGCGCCGCGCCTGCTGGGCCGCGTCCTGGCGCCGGTGCTGAGCGACTGGTATGCCGAGCTGCACCGCAGCCACGGCGTGCAGCTGGTGCTGGGCGCGCAGATCGCCGCGCTGGAAACCGGTGCGGACGGCACCGTTGCCGGCGTGCGCCTGGCCGACGGCACGGTGCTGCCCGCCGGCCTGGTGGTGGTGGGCATCGGTGTCGTCGCCAACGACGAGCTGGCGCGCGCCGCGGGGCTGGACTGCGACCGCGGCATCGTGGTGGACGCGTGCGGACGGACCTCCGACCCTCGCATCGTGGCCGCCGGCGACTGCACCGCCCGCCGTCTGTCCGACGGCAGCCTGCTGCGTCTCGAATCGGTGCAGAACGCCACCGAACAGGGCAAGTCTGCCGCCGCCGCGTTGCTGGGACAGGACCGCCCCTTCACCGCCACGCCCTGGTTCTGGAGCGACCAGTACGACAAGAAGCTGCAGATGGCCGGCCTGTCCACCGGCGCCGACCGCTGGGCCGTGCGTGGACCTATGGGCGGCGACATGGCCGCCGGAAGCTTCTCGGTCTACCACTTCAAGGGCGAGCGGCTGCTGGCTGTGGACTCGGTCAGCGCCACCAAGGACCATCTGCAGGCGCGCAAGCTGCTGGACGCGGGCGTCTCGCCCTCGCCGGCCCAGGCCGCGGATGCCGGCTTCGACCTGGCGAGTCTGCTGAGCGCCTGAAAGGCTCGGCCGCGCCCGCGCCTGCCGACCGGGCGCCCAGGGTTAACGCCGCGACGGCGCAAACCCGACCACGATGCCCGCCACGACGGCCGGCAGCGCCAGCCATTTCATCTTGGCCGCCCAGGCCGCACCCACACCGACCACGCCGCCTGGAAACAGCACCGCCAGCACGGCGGCGGCCAGCACGGCGATGGCCAGGCCCGCCAAAGCCCCAGCCACCGGACTGCCGGTGCGCGCCGCCCAATAGCCGGCGAAGGCGCCGAGCACCGACGAGGCCGCCGCCATCACCGCGACCCCCGCAGCCGTCAACAGGAACACGCCGGGCGCCAGCAGGTCCATCGCGCCGGTATCCGCCGAGCGTGTGCCGCCCGGGCGCGGCTCCAGCGCGTACCAGACGACCGCCAGGCACACGAAGACGACGCCATGGACCAGCGCCCCAACGTGCACGCCCGGAACCTGAAGCCAGCGTTGCAGATTCATCATGGGAAGACCCCCTTGCCAATCAGGTTGAAGCGTCCAGGACGCGATGATGCCCCGTCGGGCGCACGCCCTCAAGCCTTGGAAACCCGCGAGCAAAGGGCAGGTTCCAACGCACGACGCAAATACACAAGGGCCTGCGACTGCTAGACTTTGTCGCATGAAAGCCTCACTTCAACCCATCGAGCATCTCGGCCGGTTCGAACGCCTGCAATTGGTGGAGGACCTGTGGGATGAGTTTGCCGCCGAACGCGGCATCGAGACGCGGCCCGAAGTCCTGGACGAACTGGAACGCCGCGCCGCATGGCGTGACGCCCACCCCGACCAGGGCAAAAGCCTGGCTCAGATTGCGTCATCGCTCGGCGTCAAGCTGTGACCTGGCAGGTCGCCTTTGAAGCGGCGGCCCAAGCCGAAATCGCCGAGGCCTTTGCCTGGTACGAACAGCAGTCCTACGGTCTGGGTGGCGATTTCTTGCGCATGCTGGCGGCGGCCGAAGAACAACTCACGCGCAACCCGCAGGCTTTCCCGCCCACACGCGGCCGGTTCCGCCGCATCCTGATTCGCCGGTTTCCCTATGCCCTGCATTTCGAACTGCTGAGCGACCGGCGCGTCTCCATCCTGGCCTGCCTGCACCACCGCCGGGATCCGGCGAAGTGGCCGGGGATTTGACCGTTACCCGACAAACCGTCCGCCGCCCGAACATCGAGAGGATCTACGGATTTCCCCAATTCGTCCGACGGCTGCACAGCACCATTGCGCCTTGAATTCATGCACGTCAAGATGAATCAGTGTCTCTTCCAGTCGCGGGTTCGGAAGATGTCTTACAAACTGCTTGGCCGACTTTGAGGACCCCGTGATCACATCGAGCCCGATTCGGCCGTCATGAGTCTCATGAACGGCGCACCTGACTCATTCGCCCCAATCACAGCCCCCGCTGAATGATGATCTTCTGCACGTCGGACGTGCCCTCATAAATCTGGCACACCCGCACGTCGCGGTAGATGCGCTCGACCGGGAAATCGCTCACGTAGCCGTAGCCGCCCAGCGTCTGGATGGCGGCGCTGCAGACGGCCTCGGCGGTTTCGCTGGCGAAGAGTTTGGCCATGGCGGCTTCCTTCAGGCAGGGGCGGCCGGCGTCGCGCAGGCTGGCAGCGTGCCAGATCAGCTGGCGCGCGGCTTCCAGCCGCGTGGCGCATTCGGCCAGCCGAAAGCCGACGGCCTGGTGGTTGATGATGGCGGTGCCAAAACTCTCGCGCTCTTTGGCGTAGGCAATCGCCACGTCCAGCGCGCTGCGGGCCATGCCCACGCTTTGCGCGGCGATGCCGATGCGCCCGCCTTCCAGCGCGGACAGGGCAATCTTGTAGCCCTCGCCTTCCGCGCCGATCAGGTTCTCGGCCGGGATGCGACAGTGGTCGAAGTTGATCTGCGCGGTGTCGCTGCTGTGCTGGCCCAGCTTGTCTTCGAGGCGCGCCACCACGTAGCCGGGCGCGCGGGTGGGCACGATGAAGGCGCTCATGCCCTTCTTGCCCGCGCCCTTGTCGGTGACGGCAATGACAATGGCCACGTCGCCGTTCTGTCCGCTGGTGATGAACTGCTTGACGCCGTTGATGACGTACTCGTCGCCCTCTTTCACCGCCGTGGTGCGCAGCGCCGACGCATCCGAGCCCACATGCGGCTCAGTCAGGCAGAAGGCGCCGAGCAGTTCGCCCTGGGCCAGGCGGGTGAGCCACTGTTTCTTCTGCGCCGCGTTGCCGTAGCGCATGAGGATGGCGTTGACCGGGCAGTTGGTGACGCTGATCGCGGTGCTGGTGCCGCCATCACCGGCGGCGATTTCTTCCAGCACCAGCGCCAGCGTCAGGTAGTCGAGGTGCGCGCCGCCGTATTCCTCGGGCACGCAGATGCCATAGGCGCCGAGTGCCGCCAGGCCCCGGTGCACGTCCTTCGGGAAGTGGTGTTCCTTGTCCCACCGGGCGGCGTGGGGCCACAGCTGTTCGGTGGCAAAGGCGCGCACCGCGTCGCGGATCATTTCCTGGTCTTGAGTCAGCAGCATGGGGTCTTTCGTCTCGTGGGTTGTGGTGGGCCGCTACCAGCATGCGTAGGGCGTGCCGTCGTGTTGAAGAAAGCGGCCGCGATCGGCCGGGGTCAGGGCATCGAGCGTGCGGATCATGGCGCGCACGCTGTCGGCGACGCCGATTGGTGCGCCAGCGCCGCCCATGTCGGTCTGCACCCAGCCGGGGTGCATCGCCACCATCGTCACGCCGGGGTAGCTGGGCTGGGCGGAGGCCACCGCCATGTTGAGTGCCGCCTTGCTGACGCGGTACAGCCAGCAGTCGCTGCTGGCGACGGTGCCGATCTGACCCATCACACTGGACAGGAAGGCAAAGCGCCCGCCCCGGCCCTGCTGCGCGGCGGCCACCAGCGGTGCGACCTGCGGGATGACCTGCATCGCGCCCAGCACGTTGGTGTGCAGGACGCGGTCGAACTCGGGCGCGGTGGGCGGCTCGGTGGCGCTGGCGCGGCTGATGACGCCGGCCACGTAGATCGCGGTATCGATCGCTTCACCGTCCAGCTGCCAGGCCAGGCCGCTGACGCTGGCGGGCTGGGCCACGTCCACCTTCAACACCTGCGCGCCCAGGGCTTGCAGCTGCTGCCGCGCCGCGTCGTCGCGCACGGTGGCAATCACCCGTGCGCCGGCCTCCAGGTATTGCCGGACGAACTCCAGGCCGATGCCACGCGAGGCGCCGATGACCAGAACGGTGCTCATGGGCCAATTCTTGAATCAAAACAGGACCATCCCAGCGTGGAATGGTCCCATTCAGCTATCAATTTCAAACCAGCTCCAGCGCCACGGCGGTGGCCTCGCCGCCGCCGATGCACAGCGTGGCCAGGCCTTTCTTCAGGCCGCGTGCCTTCAGCGCGTGGATCAGCGTGACCATGATGCGCGCGCCCGAGGCGCCGATCGGGTGGCCCAGCGCGCAGGCGCCGCCGTTGACGTTGACGATGTCGTGCGAGAGGTTCAGCTCCTTCATCAGCGCCATGGGCACCACGGCGAAGGCTTCGTTGACCTCCCACAGGTCCACGTCGGCCACGCTCCAGCCGGCCTTGGCCAGCGCCTTCTGCGTGGCGCCCACGGGGGCGGTGGCAAACCATTCGGGCTCCTGCGCGTGCACCGCGTGGCTCACGATGCGCGCCAGCGGCTTGAGGCCGAGCCTGGCCGCGGTGGCGGCGGTCATCATCACCAGCGCGGCGGCGCCGTCGTTGATCGAGCTGCTGGAGGCGGCGGTGATGGTGCCGTCTTTCTTGAACGCGGGCTTGAGCGTGGGGATCTTGTCGAGCTTGACCTTGCCAGGGCCTTCGTCAATCGAGATCACGACCTCGCCCGCACGGCCCTTGACCGTCACGGGGGCGATCTCGGCGGCAAACGCGCCGGTCTCCGTGGCCGCCTTGGCGCGCTGCACGCTGGCGGTGGCAAAGGCGTCCTGCTCGGCGCGGGTGAAGCTGTACTTGGCGGCGCAGTCTTCGCCGAAAGTGCCCATGGAGCGGCCGGGCTCGTA
>Ga0208823_1003222_pt1 | contig 11749 bp, 7 predicted proteins | sample AD_UKC075_MetaG_FD_184440 | JGI IMG/M metagenome (GOLD analysis project Ga0208823, IMG submission 184440) | Active sludge microbial communities of municipal wastewater-treating anaerobic digesters from USA - AD_UKC075_MetaG (SPAdes) (version 2) | ecosystem: Engineered > Bioreactor > Anaerobic >... | reverse complement strand
CCTGCTACAGGCAAGGACGTACAGGTGACAGGTTCATGGAGTATGCAAAGACAGGTGAGATCCAGAACCTCTGCCAGCCTAATGCTATCTTGACATTTAAAGAATACCTTTTAGACTACGCGTCTGAGAGCACAAGAAAACTGGGTGAGGAGGCTATTAAAGCACATCTTGAGATGATTCCCTCTGAGAGGATCCGAAAGCAGACGGAAAAGCGCCTTGCCAGGCTGGAACAAGGTGAGCGGGACTTATATCTGTAATTGAAGATGGGCCACCCATATGGCAAGTGGTTTCCGGCAGCCCTTTCTTGCGCGCCTGGGAAGTGAGACCGGTGGGAAACGGACACAAATAATGGACCTTTCACTCGTCGGAGATGGTTTGCAGGAGATTACTTACCATGGATGCGTTGTCGTGGGCGGATTGTGGTGGATGCAATGTTGTGGACCCATTGTTATGGATGTATTGTCGTGGACCGTTTGTTACGGATATTTCCTTTTAGATGCAGTGTCTTAGACGAAGTTTTTCAGATGTATTGTCTTAGATGAAGTGTCTTAGATGAAGTGTTTTAGATGAAGTGTTTTAGATGTATTGTCTTATGTGCATCGTTTTCGATACATTGTTTTCCATGGATTGTTGGGGATGATTTGCCATGGACGGGTTGCTTTGGATGACGAGAGGAGGGCTTAGATGCAAAAGACGCCTAGAAGCAGCAGGCTTCAAATCGCGATTCTAGGACGACGCAACGCCGGAAAATCGAGTTTGATAAACGCCTTGACAAATCAGGAGATAGCTCTTGTTTCTGATGTTCCCGGAACCACCGCTGACCCGGTATATAAGGCCATGGAGATCCCTCCGATAGGGCCTGTGACATTAATCGATACTGCGGGAATAGATGACGTAGGAGAACTGGGCACGCTGAGGGCGGAAAAGACCTGGCAGGTGCTGGAACAGGTAGACCTTGCGATTCTAGTCATAGATGCGGTTTCCGGCATCGGGACGCCTGAGCGCTCCGTCATTGAGAGGCTCTCTGAAATGAGGGGCATGGGCGCCGGAAGTACCGGAAAAGAAGGGGACGCCGGAAGCGTCCCTGTAGTCGTAGTGGCAAACAAGATAGATCTTGCGCCTTTTGCTTCAGTCAGCGAGTGGGAAGAGGAACTGGGAACTGAGATCACGAGGGTAAGCTCACTGACTGGAGAAGGCATAGAAGCAGTTAAAGAACGGATTATTGCCTCTGCGCCTACTGACTGGGAAGGTCCGTCCCTAACCGGCGACCTTGTCTCTCCCGGTGATCTCGTGGTCCTCGTGACACCGCTGGATATTGAGGCGCCTAAAGGACGGCTGATCCTCCCGCAGGTCCAAACCATCAGGGATCTCCTTGATAATAATGCCCGTGTTATGGTGGTGAAAGAAGACGCTGTCGGAAAGTCTATTGAAGATTTGAAGATCTCTCCCAGCCTTGTGATAACAGACTCTCAAGTGTTCGAAACCGTGTCAAAGCAGGTGCCTTCTGATGTCAGGCTGACGTCTTTCTCAATCATCTTCGCAAGACACAAAGGAGACCTTACGACCCTTACGGAAGGAGCCCGGCAAGTTTCCGATCTCAAGCCGGGCGACAAAGTCCTAATAGCCGAGGCGTGTACCCACCATCCTGTGGGAGACGACATAGGACGCGTGAAGATTCCAAAGTGGCTGGAGAAGCATGTCGGGGGCAAGTTAGACTTCACATGGACATCAGGCGCCGGATTCGCGTCTGACCTTAAGGATTACGATTTAGTGGTCCATTGCGGTGGATGCATGATAACCAGAAGAGAGATGCTACGGCGCATCGCCAAGGTGAGGCAGGCAGGCGTTCCCATTGTGAACTATGGTGTGCTGATTGCTTACTTACACGGGATAATGGAACGGGCTCTTAGGCCCTTCGAAGAGATAAGCATATCTTAGCGCATGAGAACGCAAGATATTCCGGAGAGGTGTTCTTTTTTGCGACGAATCCGCGTTCTGGAAGTCTTGCGTCCTGCTTTAGGAGGTATGAAAAAGCACGTCCAAGGGCTTATCCAGGGCCTTGACAAGGATAGGTTTGAAGTTTTTCTTGCAGCACCGGAGGATGAAGTAGCTCAAAACGGCTATGGAACTTCTGGGAACGAGAGAACTGTGCAATGGTCGCGGAAAGAATGTGTAGAACACATTCCTCTTGAGATATCAGGGAGGATCCTTGCACCCGGTGATGCATTTGCCTGCCTGCGGCTGAGGAATATCATAAAGGCTGTTGGGCCTGACATTTGCCACTTCCATGGATTTAAGGCTGCAGCAGTGGGCCGTGTCGCTGTTGCCACCTCAAGTGGGCCGAAGGTGGTCTACACAGCACATAATTCTGTATTGTCACGCTCAAGTGTTGAGCTCTCACATCCAAGGCATTTCACTGACTGTTCTCATAATCGTTGCGTGCCCGAAACAAAAGACAGTACTTCGAGAGGCAGCATCCCCGAAGACAGCATTCCCAAAGGCATCTTTCGCCAAGACCGCATTTTCCAGGGCGGCATTTCGCAGAATAGCGTTCCTACAGGTAGCATTCGTACAGACACTGTTTCCTCACTTAAGCACCTGTCTCATCTATGTAATCCGCATCCCTTATTTCTGTTTCAGGGGATGACGTGGTTTCAGAGGACAGCGTGCCTTTACATAGAGCGTGTTCTCGCGAGATTTACTCACAGGGTTATTGCCGTATCAAAGAGTCTTTATGAAGAATACTCAGACATTCCCGGTCTTGGGCCGGAGAAAGTCAGGTATATTCCAAATGGCATACACCTTGAGGCATTCTCTCGGGTTGCCCGTTTGGGTGATGAGGAACGCAAAAGAGCAAAGCGAAAGATGGGTTGCGCCCGGGATGCTCCTGTTATAGGTGTTGTAGCCAGGTTGATTCCGCATAAAGGAGTGCAGACTTTTCTCCGGGCGGTGGTGCTACTTCGGGAGGCAGGATTTCTCCCTGAAGTGCTTATTGCGGGTGACGGCCCTTCCAGAGATGAGTTGGAAGCTCTTTCGCGGGAACTCGGACTGGGCGGCCGGGTTAGATTTCTGGGATTCGTCGAAGATATGGCCTCCTTCTATGCAGCTTTGGACCTATTCGTACTGCCTAGCCTTTCTGAAGGAATGCCTCTTGCCTTGCTTGAGGCTATGGCGGCCGGCGTCCCGATCGTCGCAACAAGAACAGGCGGGATAAAAGACTTGATTCTAACAGCGGAAGACGTGGTCAATTTGGACTCAGCCAGACTGGTGCCTCCAGGTGATCCTCTGGCGATGGCTACATGCATTCAAAGGGCTTTACTCTGTCCTCACGAATCCCGGGCCCTTGCGGATAAGGCAAGATCTCATATCCTGAGGAACTTTTCCATTGAGCGAATGGTAAGAAGAACCGAAGAAGTGTATGAGGAGGTCCTTGCTTGTCGAAGCTGAAAAGGCCTTCAGTCGGGAAAAGATACCTAAGGCTCGTATGCCGAGGGCTGTTGGTTGTCCTCATAGTTTTCTTAGGGGTGGGCTCCTTTGCCGTTCGCGACGATACACATCACCAAAGCCCGCTACAGGCTGGCTCCTCAGCGAAAACAGTTGTCATGTTAGTTATAGATTCCTTATCAATCAGCGACATCAACCATGAAACGATGCCAAACTTGACGGGGTTGACGGAGACAGGTTCCATCGGGCTGATGAACACGAGGACCGCAAAAGGCAGGCAACCTGAGCACGCTTATGTCACAATCGGTGCAGGGACAAGGGCACAAGGCCTGCAGAGTGCAGGTTTTTTCTTTAACTCTCTTGAGGGTTTTGAAGGTGCAAAGGCGTTTGAGGTCTACATACGGAACACAAATCAACCGGTTCCTTCCGGAAAAAGCATTGTGAACCCTTTTATATCTGCGATTATCAGCGTGAATAGAGACTCTGACTATGAAATCGTCCCAGGCGCACTGGGCGAAGCCTTGCGGAAGGCAGGGAAGAGGACAGCTGTCTTCGGAAACTCAGATACATACGATAAGCCTTTTAGATATGCAGCCTCAATCGCCATGGACACACACGGGGTTGTTGATATGGGTGATGTCAGTCGTTCCGTAACCTTGGAGAGGCCTGATTTCCCCGGAGGGATTATCTCTGATGTCAGCCGAATATCTCAAGGAGTCAGGGACGCCATAGGAAGTGCAGACTTTATTGTTGTTGAATCCGGGGATACAGCTCGGGTTGAGCGTCTTTGGCAATCGGGAACGATAACGAAAGATGCGTACTTACGCTCGAGGCGAGAGGCCTTGGCTGCAGCAGACACCCTTATCGGAGCAATCCTTGGATCAGTAAGTCTCGAAGATTCAGTCCTGATGGTGGTTGTGCCGACACCGGGGCAGGATGCATCCGGGGAAGGGTATCTTCTCACACCGATAGTCGCAGCGGGAAGAGGGTTTTCTGGAGGCGTGTTGACTTCGCAGTCTACCAGACGGCGAGGTTTGGTAACCAACACAGACATCGCTGCAACTGTACCCGGCTGCCTGGGGGTTCCTGTGCCTCCATGGATATTAGGGTCAGGCATGGCATCAGTCTGGGATCCTAAGCCAATCCAGACAGTTACGGACCTGCTTTATCGGACAGCGTTTGTAAACCGCATCCGCACCCCTCATCTTAAGACATACGTGTCCTTCTTGATAATCGCAGGGTTAGGGATTCCCATTCTGATTGTGGCAAGAACAGTGATGAAGGCCAGATGCAAGACTGTAACGAGGGGATTAGCCTACTTGGTGGGAGAAAAGGCGGTTTGTGCAGTTGATTATGTGGTGCTAATCCTTTCAGCTATGCCTCTTGTGTGGCTAGCCATGCCGCTTCTCACTGTTTTTTTGCAGTCTACCTCCGTTAATCCATCCTTTGCCGGATCAAGTATGGGCGCCTTTTTGTTTTCTCAGCAGGGCCTGACCATGAAGGCGCCCTCTTTCACTACCGTCTCCTCTTTCTCAACGTTAGCCGGTAGTCTCCTTGAAATGATCCTCACCCGAGTAATGATCCCCATGGGAGTGATGATTCCTGCCGGAGTGATGACTATTGTCCTGGCTTTCATAGTCGTGTATATCGTCAGGGCAGGATTTGCGTCGCTGGAAGCTCAGTTCGCAGCTATCTGTCTAGCAACCGGAGCCGGAATAATCGTAGATGCACTGGCTGGGGCGGGTCTTATGAAATACTCGGTCCTAGGTTACGATCCTGTAGGCGGTGCAAGGTTCTACGGTATCGGAAATGAATACATGGGCGTCCTGATGGGATCCCTGATCGTAGGATGCGGACTGCTCCTAGATTACGTGAATATGCGCGCGGAAAGCCGGGTAGGCGAAAGGTGGCTGTCGTTTCTCATTCTCCTTACCTTCGGCCTCGGTCTGATTGTGCTGGCTTCACCAAAGATAGGCGCAAACCTCGGTGGGACATGTACTGCAATAGCGGGCTTCGGCGTAGCTTATACCTTGTTTAACCGAAAGTCTTTTACATGGGTTCGAGCTGCAAGCTCAGCCGGTATCGGGATCCTTCTCATTATGTTAATAGCGTCGGCAGATGCTGTGCGTGCAGGAGGCCCGTTATCCCATTGGGGAAAGACCCTCCTTTGGGTGTATGGAAGCGGCGCTCGTGTTTTGGTGGATGCTGTCAGGCGTAAAGCATCCATGAACCTGAAACTCATACGCTACACGATATGGACAAAAGCCCTTTTGGTGTTTACAGGAGTCCTTGCTTTCATCAGGATCCGTCCTCAGGGGTTTGCGAGGAAGATACTTGGTGCACGTCCCGGGTTCACCTCTGCCTTATCTGCATGTCTTGTGGCAGGCGCGGTGTCACTTGTAACTAACGATTCCGGGATAGTCTCAGCGGCCCTCATAACAATGTATCCGGCATTAGTCCTCCTAGGCCTTACATGGCGAGAGACTGTGTGATTATTCGGTGCCCTCCGATAAGCGGGGTAACAGTCATATGTCTTCCAACAGACGGTGAGACTATTCTATGTCTTCCAACAGACGGTGAAACTATCCTATGACTTCCATTAGTGTTAGAATAATGGTAGCCTGTAAACAGGTGGTGTTCGCCTGCAACTCTACCTACCTGCCGTAAGGAGGGACAACCGGTGATTCGATGTCTTCACTTGGCAGACCTGCATCTTGGTTGGTCTCCGCAAGATAATGATTTCCCCAAAGACAAATGCAGACTCCGTCAAGAGGAGCGGAATTCCGTGTTAACACAAGCGGTAGACTTCGCAAAGGATCCCCAAAACGGTATCGACCTTGTTATTATTGCAGGAGATCTGTTTGAGACCCATACACCGGAACCTGCCTTAATAGAACACGTCTTAAGCAAACTAAGACAACTGGATAACGCAGGGATACCTGTGATCACAGTCCCAGGCAACCACGACGAGATTACATACCACAACTCCGTATACAGGCAATATGGGACCGGCCGCACCTGGCCAGGCGTACTTGTTCAAACCCCCATGCCTGAGCTGGTGTTCCGTCATGAGATTAAAGGCGTTCCCGTGTTTATCTACTCTCTTGCTTACACCGGAGGCTTAACTAAAGTTAATGAGCTTAACGAATTCCCTCGCTTGGATGAGCCCGGCTTACACATAGGTGTGTTCCACGGTTCTTTAGATTGGAGCGGGGCAGGGGATCGCAGCCTTCCTCTTAGTTCGGAAAGGCTGGTACAAGCAGGGGAAGGCAGAGGATATGACTATTTGGCATTAGGCCATATCCACAAATACCAAGAGATGCGGGCAGGGAAGACAGTTTCCGTCTATCCGGGGCTGATAGACTCCAAAGGATTCAGCGACCCCGGTGTTGGATACATGACAATAGCGCAGTTTGAATGCGAAGGGGATCCTGGAGGCAATTCAGGTTTCCGGGTAAACCTCCGGCGTGCCAATGTCCCCGTCAGGGAGCATGCAGTTGTTGAGATTGACATATCAGCTAAACCGGATCTCCAGGAGATTGCAAGTGAGTGCAGGAGCAAAGCCGGTCCTGATGCCATGGTAAAGGTCATTCTTTCAGGAGTTCCTTCTTTCAGCGTGGATCTTGAACGATTAAGAGCGGCCCTTGGGGAGCATTTCTTCTGGGTGGAAGTTGAAGATGGGAGCAGTTTCTTAGAATCAAGTGATATTGCAAGATTTGAGAAAGAGCCGACAATCCGAGGGTGCTTTACCAGAAGAATGCTGGAAAAACTGAAAAACTCAACTTCGGACCAGGAACGAGAAGTCATCATGATTGCCTTGCGAAAAGGCCTGGCAGCTTTTGAGGGGAGGTGAGGCAAGTGGCAACTGTCTTGTTCAGGAGATTTAAAATGTCAGGGTTCGGACCGTTTCGAGACACAGTCACTTGCCGGCTGACCTGTGGAGTCAACACCTTAATTGCCAGAAATGAAGCGGGAAAATCATCGCTTGTAGCGGGCCTGATGGCTACAATCTTTGGGCTTCCTGCAAAGAGCGATCCCGGGGAGTTTGGGCATCGGCGTTTTAAGAACTGGTACGGTCCATCCCGCTTTGAAGGTGAGCTTGAGTTTGAGGCAGACGGAACCGTATATAAGATCTGGCGGGATTTTGAAAGCCACAAGATCTCCCTCTCCGTATTTGATAATGGGAAACAGAAGAATCTTGTAAGCGGTGAACACAATCCTCTGGCGACAAAGAGGAACGTGGAGTACGAAAAATGGCTTAAGGAATTGTTCGGGATCATGTCGAGGGAGCTCTTTGAATCGACTTTTTGCGTGACTCAGCCTCTTCCGGAGAGCTTAAAGAAGGGTGGACAAGGCCAGAAAGAGCTGACTGAGGACGTACAGGAGCTTCTGTCCGGCACAGGAGTGGCTTTTGCCCGGGCACAAGATGTGCTCTTTCTTGACTTAAAGAAACACACAAGGTTTACGCGTGAGAGGCTTTCTATCGGTTCCAACCAGAGAACAGACGGGGAACTAGAAAGGATAGACGAAAGAATTGCTAAGCTGTCCACGAGCTTAGGTGAAGCGAAGCGCATTGCTGATTCTCTTGAAGTTGTGCGGAGGAGACTAAGCTCGCTCCAAGTTAAGCTCGACGCGAAAGCGGATGAACTAAAAAGCAAACAAGATACTCGAAACGCCTTGGCTGAATGGAAAAGGCTGAAATCCGAGTACGACCAGGCTGTGCATGAGTTGACTCGCGTCAAGAAGGCACGTGAGGAGGCCAAGTCCCTTGAGAGCGAGATCACCAAAGAATCAGAAGAGTTGCGGTCGCTTTATCCTGAATTCGAAAACGCGCCTGAATCGATAGATAGAGACTTGGACGCTCTTATTGCTCTGAGGCAGGAGCTCACTTCGCTTTCGGAGACTATCTCCCGGATCAAGTCGCAACTCGATGAACGCAAAGAGGAGAAAAAGAAGCTCGAAATAGAGGTCTCATCCCTCAGAGATTGGGGAAAGCTTGGCAGCACCCCTGAAGCGGAAGTGAGAAATAGAAGACGCATCGCATCTGACTTGATGGATGAGTGGGAGAAGTTTGAGCGAGACATGGCGGAACAGGCAGAATGTGAGAAGCTCCTTAACGGGGAGCTGAATGTAATAGATAAAGCTACTGCCGAGGAGCGAGGAGCCCTTGAAAACTATGAGGCAAACCTTGCCAGGCTGGAGAAGGAAAAGAGCGAGGCTTGGCAGAGGCTTCAGGAAGTAGAAACCAAGATCCGGGACTCTGAAAAAAGCCGTTTGGAATTCAGCGAAAAATACCAAGATCTTGAGTCTCTTCCTGATGATGCATTAAGCATTCTAGGCAAGAAGCTTCAGCTTATGCGATCCATAGAGTCAGAGAGCAACAAGGCTGCGGAGCTTAAGAAGAAGCTTTCACCTCCTCTCTGGGCGCGTGTCGGTCTCGCGCTGATATTTGCGTTACTTGGATGGGCGATAGGCCGATTGGAACCGATAGTAAGTTTTGGAATGGGACAGGTTTCAGAAGCGGTAGGCACGGGATCCGTTGCTTGGATACCTATAGTGATCGCTGCGGCTCTTGGAGTTACGGGGTGGTTTGTGGCTGCGCCTATATGGGCACTGGCACATCCGGGCGTGCGTAAGGAAGAGCAAGAGGCCTCATCTTCTATAGCAGCCTTTAAGTCAGAAATGGAAGAGATTGACGCATCTTTGGGAGAGCAGGTATCTTCCGCTGATGAGATGGAATTAGGAAGGCTTCAAGAAAGATTAAGCCAGCGCAACCGTGAAAAGATGCTTCTTTCGGAGAAGGAAAAAGGACTTCCGTCTGAAGAGGAGAGAAAAGAGGCTGAAGATGCTTCGCGCAAGGCACAGAAGAAGTATGATGAATTCATGCAGCTGACTGCTATGTTTAGGGAGCTGTTTCCAGATATCGGCGCTGCTTATGCCAAATGGAATCATGTGAAAGCCAGACGGGCTGAAGCTGCCAAGCGGGCGTCAGCGTTTGCCATGGAGAACTTCGGGTGCGATCTTACGGCAGTACATGCATGTGCCGTATTGTCAGAAGGTGTATCGTCCAAGTGGCGAGAAGTTGCTGAGCTCGTAGGCGTAACAGCGCCGGAAGAAGATATTGATACTGTAGGAAAGCTTGTGGAGTTCCTTAGGAATGCAGATGATACATGGTGGACAAATATTCAAGGTGAATCAGAAAAGTATGAAATGCTTCAAAGACAAGCTGAACAGCTTTCAACTCTTATACGCGAAGGAGAGGCGAACCTCTCCCGGAGGCAAGACGAGGAAAAACAGAAGTATGAGCACTATGATGACATCTCATCAACTCTGAAACCTATATTAGACGCAGCCGGTGGAGACCCGAAACTTGCTAAGGAAAGATGGTCTTCGCTGCGTGAGGGGACTTTCACCCTGGAGAAGAAGAAGGAGGTCCTCAAGAAAACCCTGAGTGACCATAAAGTCAAGTCCTTAGATGAACTGAACACTGTTGTAACGAAGTGCGAAATGAATGCACTTGGCGCAGAGAACAGGTGGGAGAAGCTAATCCAAGAGAAACCCGGGCTTCCTCAAAAGCAAGCAGCAGATGACCCTGAGAGAGTTGACAGGCATGTCAGAGCCTTAGATGCTGCAATCGAGAATCTAGAGAACGAGGTAGCCAAACTTCAAGGTGAACGCACAGCGTGCCTTGATGAACTGCGTGATCTTGAGCGAGAGAACCCCATTAACATAGCCCAGGCTGAACTGGAGCTTGAAGCGATGATGGCAAGAAGAGAAAGGATTAGGCTGCAGGCGGATGCCTTAACTCTGGCTTATCTTGAGCTTAACGAAGCTATCAGAGAGTTCCATGCGTCCCACAGGATTCGTTTGGAAGAGGCTGCGATGAAGTACTTTGAAAGGATTACGGGGATTCCCGGCCGTGTCGTCATAATAGACGATGATTTCAAAGTACGTCTAGATGTTAATGGCGAGAATTGCGATATCGCTCAACTGAGCAAAGGTGCTCAAGACCAGCTTTACATCGCTCTTAGGCTTGCCATTGCAGATCTTTTGTCAGCTGACATCAACTTACCTCTTATCTTCGACGACCCGTTTGTTACATCTGACAGTGAGAGGCTTGAGAAGATCGGTGTTGCGCTGTCTCATCTTGGAGAAGAACGGCAGATAGTTGTCTTATCACATAATGAAAACCTTCGTGATTGGGGAGTTCCCATTGTGTTGGAGCGCTCGTAGAAGCCCAACGAAAGTCTGCACCTATGTCAACAACTCATCAAAAACAGTCCGCAAGGCGCCCCGGCGCATGAAAAGATGAGCATTTCGGGGCTTGCCTTGCGGATTTCCTTATTTCATTGTAGGTTAGGCGTTACCAATCGGTCCACTGGTAGGAGACTTGGTAATATCAACATGAGGCTCAAAATTGGTCTCATTTGTATAGCCACTGGTCAGGTTGACCTTGCTACCCTGCAAGGCCTGGCTGAAACCGGCGGTCAAGCCACTTGTGGCCTGCTGGGTAAGGGACTGCTGAGCCGCAGCTATCATGTTGCGCACCATCTGGCCTCCGATTCGTCCAAGCACTGCAGAAGGCAGGTGTCCCAGGTACCCACCGTTCTGGTTCATATCAACTCCGACCTGGCTAGCAATTTCGTACTTGAACTTGTCAAGAGCCTGTCTTGCCTGAGGAACCACTATCTGATTTCTTCCTCTACGAGCCACATTAGTCACCTCCTTAGGTTCCACAACTACTTTTCCCGAATTAGACCGGTCGACATACTAGCACATATCGGGAACAATCCAGAAGAAAGGGACAGGAGGTGAAAAAGATAGAAAACAGGGTAGGATTGGTTTGATTGCCTGACCGAACGGAGCGCGGCACCTATATTCAAATTACTTTAGCAATCAATTGAATAAAATTAAAGTACTTTCCACCTTCAGCTTGCATCATTTTAATATCCTCAGCTACAATAAGATGATAAGCGGTGAGACATTCTTCCCAAGCCTGTCTACAACAAGACATCTCGCGGCTGTCAACTATTTCAATGCCCTGTGCTTTTGTCCAGAGATCTTTCCACCAATCGAGAGAGTGCAGCGTTCTTTCTATCTCGCTATTCCAAAAGGGTTGCATCTCATTGGGGACATTTTTCCCGAATTCGTATTTTGAACCCGGGATAGCGACGGCAATATGGCCGCCTTTTTTCACAAACGGGATGAGCGATTGAAGCATTTCCGCGGTATCACCGAAATAGTGATAGGCGTCAATGGACAACATCAAGTCAAAGTACCCGTGTGCAAAAGGCAAGCCTTTAGT
>Ga0208823_1003218_pt1 | contig 11760 bp, 8 predicted proteins | sample AD_UKC075_MetaG_FD_184440 | JGI IMG/M metagenome (GOLD analysis project Ga0208823, IMG submission 184440) | Active sludge microbial communities of municipal wastewater-treating anaerobic digesters from USA - AD_UKC075_MetaG (SPAdes) (version 2) | ecosystem: Engineered > Bioreactor > Anaerobic >... | reverse complement strand
CAGGGGCGTGCTGGCTGTCGGATCGACATCGCGAATCACCCGACCCACATAGCGCGGGCAGTCCGCCGGCGCCTGCAGGGTCACCGGAAAGGTCGCTTCCAGCCGGGGTGGCATCGGATCATCCGGCAGCAGTTGCAGCGGACAGCGGTTGAGCGTCGCCACCTCGCGGGCGATGCCCTCCATGCTCAGGCAGTCGCCACGATTGGGTGTCAGCTCGATTTCGATGAGCTGATCATCCAGCTGCAGCAGCGCGCGCACATCCTGCCCGGGCCGGCTGTCCGGCGGCAACGGCAGCAGACCATCCGAGCTTTCCGCCAGACCCAGTTCCTTGGCCGAACAGAGCATGCCGTGCGACTCGATACCGCGCAGCTTGGACTTGCGGATGGTGAAGCCCCCCGGCAGCACCGCACCGACCAGTGCCGTCGGCGCACACATGCCCAGGGCTACATTCGGCGCGCCGCAGACGATCTGCAGCGGCGCGGCGGTGCCCACATCCACGGTCGCCACCCGCAGCCGGTCAGCGTCGGGATGCTGGATCAGATCCACCACCCGGCCAACGACCACCTTTTCAAACGGCGGCGCGGCTGGGACAACGCTGTCCACTTCCAGACCGGCCATGGTCAGTTGCGCCGCCAGTTCGGCACCGGACACTGCAGGATCGACCCAGTCCCGCAGCCATTGTTCGCTGACTTTCATACTGAATTCCTCACTGCCGCCTTACTGGAACTGCCGCAGGAAGCGCAGATCGTTATCGAAGAACAGCCGCAGGTCGTTAACGCCATAGCGCAGCATGGTCAGACGCTCGACCCCCATGCCAAAGGCGTAGCCAGTGTAGCGCTCGGGATCAATGCCGACCTTCTCAAACACCGCCGGGTGTACCATGCCGCAACCGAGCACTTCCAGCCAGCCGCTGTGCTTGCACACCCGGCAGCCCGTGCCGCCGCAGATCACGCACTGGATATCGACCTCGGCCGAGGGTTCGGTGAACGGGAAATAGGACGGGCGAAAACGCACCGCCAGATCGCGCTCGAAGAAGTGCCGCAGGAAATCGTCCAGCACACCCTTAAGGTCGGTGAAACTGACATCCTCGTCCACCAGCAGACCTTCGACCTGATGGAACATCGGGCTGTGGGTGACATCCGAGTCGCAGCGGTAGACCCGCCCCGGGGCGATGACCCGTACCGGCGGCGCCTGCTGTTCCATGACCCGGATCTGCACTGGCGAGGTGTGGGTGCGCAGCAGGGTGCGGTCGTCGAAGTAAAAGGTATCGTGCATCGCCCGCGCCGGGTGCTGCGGCGGGATATTGAGTGCTTCGAAGTTATGAAAATCGTCCTCGACTTCCGGCCCTTCGGCGACCGTGAAGCCGATGCTGGTGAAGAAGGCTTCGATACGCGCCAGGGTGCGGCTGAGCGGATGGCGGCCCCCGGGCTGCTGGCCGCGGCCCGGCAGGGTAACATCAAGAGCTTCACTGCTGAGGCGGGTATCCAGCGCGGCCTGTTCCAGGATGGTCCTGCGCGTAGCCAGCGCCGCTTCCAGGAGCTGCTTGGCCTCGTTGATCGCCTGGCCGGCGCTGCGTCGCTCCTCGGCTGGCAGGCGGCCGAGTTCCTTGAGGCGCTCGGTCAGCACACCTTTCTTGCCCAGATAGTGCACGCGCACCAGATCCAGAGCGGCGGGATCACCGGCACTGGCAATGGCGGCCTGAGCCGCCTGGATGAGTTCGGGCAACGCTTCCACGCCAAATGGTCTCCATTGGATTCGAGACAGGCCCACCAGAGAGGGCGGGCGCAACATGCGGGATCGACCGCAACCGCTCAGGGGAACCAATGAAAAAGGGAAAGACCACGGCCTTTCCCCTTCCGGAACCCCGCAGGCCGCCGAACCGGAATTTCCGATCCGGCGGACGCTTCAGGCGATGCCGAGCGCGGTCTTGGCGCGGTTGGCCAGTTCGGCGAACGCCGGCTTGTCGAACACCGCCAGATCAGCCAGCACCTTGCGGTCGACTTCGATCGCGGCCTGCTTGAGGCCGTTGATCAAACGGCTGTAGGACAAGCCGTTGTCACGGGCGCCGGCATTGATGCGGGCGATCCACAGCGCACGGAACTCGCGCTTCTTGGCGCGGCGGTCGCGATAGGCGTACTGGCCGGCCTTGATGACGGCCTGCTTGGCAACGCGGAATACCTTGCTGCGGGCACCGTAGTAGCCTTTAGCCTGCTTCAGGACTTTCTTATGACGGGCGTGGGCGGTAACGCCACGTTTTACTCGGGGCATGGTCTAGCTCTCCAGGTCCAGCGACATCAAGCAACTTCAATCGTAGGGCAGCATCCGGCGCACGGCTGGCACATCCACCGCTGCCAGAGTAGTCGTACCGCGCAGCTGCCGCTTCCGCTTGGTGGTTTTCTTGGTCAGGATGTGCCGGTGATGCGCGTGCGCGCTCTTGTACTGGCCGGACCCGGTGCGGCTAAAGCGTTTGGCCGCGCCGCGATTGGTTTTCATCTTGGGCATTGCATGACTCCGCAATTTCAAAAGGGTAAGTTCGGGTATCGCCTCGGCAAACCGCCGCGGGCCGTTGATCGCCAACCACCGGGAGGGGAGTTACTTCTTCTTGACCGGCGCGATGGTCATGACCATCTGCCGCCCTTCCATCCTGGGCCGCTGCTCTACCGAGCCGTAGGGCGCAAGGTCGTCCTCGATGCGCTTGAGAAGGCTGATACCTAGGTCCTGGTGCGCCATTTCACGGCCCCGAAACCGCAGCGTCACCTTGGCTTTATCGCCATCGCTCAGGAAACGGATCAGGTTGCGTAGTTTGACCTGATAGTCTCCCTCGTCCGTGCCCGGACGAAACTTGACTTCCTTGACCTGAATCTGCTTTTGCTTCTTCTTCGCTTCCTGCTGCTTCTTGGCCTGCTCAAACCGGTACTTGCCATAATCCATGATGCGGCAGACCGGCGGTTTGGCATTCGGGGAAATTTCCACCAGATCCAGCTCGGCATCCTCGGCGAGCCGTCGGGCCTGGATCAGGGAGACGACGCCCATCTGCTCGCCGTCCTGGTCGATCAGGCGCACTTCGCGCCCGGTAATCTCCTCGTTGAGCCGGAGTTCATTGTTCGCGGCGATGTTGCTGTCCTCCACTCATGATTCAGTTCGTCCGCGCCGGGCAATATCGGCCTGCAGGAGCTCGGCGAAAGCGGTCAGGTTCATAACGCCCAGGTCCTTTCCGGCGCGGGTGCGCACAGCGACGGTCTCGGTTTCCATCTCACGGTCGCCGACGACCAGCAGGTAGGGAACACGCTGCAGGGTGTGCTCGCGGATTTTAAAGCCGATCTTCTCGTTTCTCAAGTCAACCGCACTGCGGAAACCTTGTTGCATAAGGATTTTTTCGACCATGGCGACGTAATCGGCCTGATGGTCGGTAATATTGAGCACCACGACCTGCACCGGAGCCAGCCAAGCGGGCAAGGCGCCAGCATACTGCTCGATCAAAATACCGATAAAGCGCTCCAGCGAGCCGAGGATGGCACGATGCAGCATGACCGGTACCCGCTTGCTGCCGTCTTCGGCGATGTAGTGGGCATCGAGCCGCCCGGGCATGGAAAAATCCACCTGAATGGTGCCGCACTGCCACAGCCGGTCCAGGCAGTCGCGCAGCACAAATTCGATCTTCGGCCCGTAAAAGGCGCCTTCGCCGGGCTTGAGGGTCCAGGGCTGGCCGGAGCGGTTCAGCGCCAGTTCCAGCGCCTGCTCGGCCTTATCCCACACCTCGTCGTTGCCGACGCGCTTTTCCGGCCGGGTGGACAGCGCCAGTTGCACCTCATTAAAGCCAAAATCGGCGTAGATCCGGAACAGCAGGTCCATGAACGCCGAAACCTCGGCCTGGATCTGGTCCTCGGTGCAGAAGATGTGGGCGTCGTCCTGGACGAAGTTGCGTACCCGCATCAGCCCGTGCAGGGTGCCGGACGGTTCGTTACGGTGGCAGGAACCGAATTCGGCCATGCGCAGGGGCAGATCGCGGTAGCTGCGCAGCCCCTGATTGAAGATCTGGATGTGACAGGGGCAGTTCATCGGCTTGACCGCATAATCGCGGTTTTCCGAGGCCGTGGTGAACATGTCGGCGCGGAATTTTTCCCAATGGCCGGAGCGCTCCCACAGACTGCGGTCGACAATCTGCGGGGTGTGCACTTCCTGATAGCCGCACTCGCGCAGCACCTGGCGGATGTAGTGCTGTACCTCGACATAAATCCGCCAGCCGCGGTCATGCCAGAACACCATACCCGGCGCTTCCTCCTGGGTATGAAACAGGTCGAGCGCCTTGCCAATCTTGCGATGATCGCGCTTTTCCGCTTCCTCCAGGCGATGCAGATAGGCTTTCAGGGCCTTCTGATCGCTCCAGGCCGTGCCGTAGATGCGCTGCAGCATGGCGTTGCGTGAATCACCGCGCCAGTAGGCCCCGGCTACCTTCATCAGCCTGAAGGCCTTCAGCCGGCCGGTAGAGGGCACATGCGGGCCGCGGCACAGATCGATGAAATCGTCCTGCCGGTACAGGGAAATGTCCTGATCGGCGGGAATATCGGCGATGATCTGCGCCTTGTAGTCCTCGCCCATGCCCAGGAAGAAGGCCACCGCCTCGTCACGCGCCATCAGGGTGCGCGCCACCGGGATGTCGCGCGCTGCCAGTTCCTCCATGCGCGCCTGAATCCGTTCCAGATCGTCGGGCGTAAAGGGGCGCTCGTAGGCGAAGTCGTAGTAGAAGCCGTTGTCGATCACCGGACCGATGGTAACCTGCGCGGTCGGGTAAAGCTGCTTGACCGCGTGCGCCAGCAGGTGGGCGCTGGAATGGCGCACGATCTCCAGTCCTTCCGGATCACGCTCGGTGATGATGGCCAGCCGCGCGTCTCCGGTGATCACATGCGAGGTATCGACCAGGCGATCGTCAAGCCTGCCGGCCAGCGCAGCCTTGGCCAGCCCCGGGCCAATCGCGGCAGCGACCTCACGGACACTGACCGGGTTCTCGAAGACCCGCTGACTGCCATCGGGGAGCGTGATGATCGGCATCGCTGCAATTCTCTTGGTCTGTTCGTTTCGCCGGGGCAAATAGTAAAGGGCGCGCCATTAAACCCTTCTTTTGGAAGGAAGGCGCGCCCTTTTGAAGACCGGTCTATTACGCAACTCAACAAAAAATGTGGTAGGCGCGATTGGACTCGAACCAACGACCCCCACCATGTCAAGGTGGTGCTCTAACCAACTGAGCTACGCGCCTAAGCGATAGGCGCGAGAGATTAACGAAAGATGATCGGCTTGGCAAGAGGCAGGTTGAAAAAATTACCCGACAGCTTTTCCATCCAGCCCTTTTCAGCCGGCGGCAGTGGCCGGCAGCGCCACTTCAAGGATTGCCAGCAGCCACAGTGTGCGTTCACCGCTGGAAAAAGCCTGCACCCGCAGGCCGTGGCAATGGCCATCGGTGGTCAGCCAATCACCACCATCCGTACCGGCCAGGGTCTGGACTAGGGGCGCTGGCAGTACTGCATCCGCGATCTGCCCGCACAGCGCCTGCCGCGTCTGGCCCAGCACCCGCTCGGCGGCGGCGTTAACCCGCACCAGGCGCCTGCTGTCCGCAGTCAGGATCAGCAGTGGCACCGGCAGGTGCTCGACCACCGCGTCCAGGAAGCTGGCGTGGGTATTTAAATGCAGGCGGGTACTCCAGCTCTGGCACAGGGTGCGGGCCAGCGCAAAGACTTCATCGCGATTGAACGGCTTGCGCAGCAGCACCACGTTGTGGCCCAGCGCCGATTGGATCTCATCGGGATCGTGATCGGCGTAGGCAGTCGCGATAATGACATATACGGTTGGATCGAGCGCCCGCAGCGCCACTGCGGTGCGCAGGCCATTCCAGCCCGGCGGCATGCGCATGTCGATGAAGGCCAGGGCAAAGGGCTGTCCCTGAGCCAGGGCGGTAGCGGCCAGGCTCACGCCTTCCTGGCCCTGGGTGGCAGTGGCAACCTCGAACGTCTCGCGGACCGGCGCGGCCTGCTGATTGAGCAGCGACTGCAGCAGCGCCGATCCCAGCGGCTGCGGCTGCAGGATGCTGCGATAGGTTTCGCGGATGGCGGCGTCATCGTCGATCACCAGCACCCGGCGATTAAACGCTTCGGCAATCACTGTTGTAGCCTCGTTGCGAATCAAAAGTGAAGCGGAATATTCAGAGTAGCGCCAGAAACGGGCCCAGGTACAACGGCAAGTCGGCGCGGCAGTTCCAGCAGCAGGGCCGCGCCCTGGCCGCGCCCGGCGCTCTGCAGGGCGATGTGGCCGCCAGCCTCCTGCACGAACAGGGCGACGGCATGCAGGCCAAAGCCACTGCCGCGCGCCTTGGTGGAAAAGCCAAAACGGAACACCTCGGGCAAGTGGGCTGCCTCGACCCCGATACCGTCATCGGTCACCGTCAGCCGTACCCGATCCTCGGCGAGCGCTTCAGCGCGCACTTCGAGATGACCGCCTGAGCACTGTTCCTGATGCTGCCGCTCGCTGATCGCCTCGCTACTGTTCCTGAACAGATTGATCAGCGCCTGCAACAGGCGGTTGCGCGACAGAGTCACTTCATCGGCGGCCGGGTCGATACGGACCGTAACCTGAATCCGGTAGCGTTCGAAGAACTCGCCCTGTAGAGCCAGGGCATCCTCGACGGCCTGGCGCAGGCTGAAGGTGCTGACCTGGCCACCCGGCAGGGATGCGCTCTGCTGGATGCGCACGATGTCGGTGATATGCTGGGCGCTGGCACCGATGCGCTGGCTGCGTTCGCGCAGCGTGTCGCGGCATAGACGCTCCAGCACCGCCGCCACCTCGCACTGCAATCCCAGCAGCCCGTCAACCACGCTGCGCTCGACCCGGGGCTCCTCAGGCAAGGCGGCAGCGGTATGGGCGGCATGCTGGCGCAACAGCGCGGCGATGCGGTCCAGATCGGCGCAGGCCTGCCCGAGCAGCACGGCGTCATTGCCCAGGGTCGTGATGGCATTGCCGATGTTGTGCAGCACCGAGGTATTCATTTCAGCGATGCCGGCCTGGAAGGCGCCAAAGCGCTGCAATTCCTCGGCGCGGCGCTGCTCGGTGACATCGCGCAGCGTGCCGGAGGTGCCGACGATGGCATCGCCGGCATCCAGGGTCAGACGGGCATGTACTTCGATCCAGCGAAAGCCGCCATCGCAGGTCAGGTAGCGGATCTGATGGTGGCAATAGTCTTTGCGCCGCTCGATCAGCGGCTGGAACAGGCGGGCGTTACGCTCGCGGTCATCGGGGTGGATGTAATCGAGAAAGCAGCGACCCAGACTGTCGGCAACGGCAAAACCGGTGATCTCGGCCCAGGCCGGATTGAGAAAGGTCCACAAACCGGCGGCATCGGTCTGGAACACTACCTCGCGGATGTGATTGACTACCGAGCTGTAGCGGGCCTCGCTCTCGGCCAATTGCCGGGCACTTTCGCGGCGCTCGGTAATATCGCGGACGATGCCTTCAACGCCGCCAATCGCGCCGCTGCCGTCGTACCAGTAGCTGGAACTGGCCGCCACCCACACCGTGTGGCCGGCGCGGTGGCGCATCGCGACTTCAAAGCCCTGCAGATGACTTCCCGCCGCTGCCAGTGCAGCGAGAAACGAGCGCCGACCGGCCGATTCGCAGTAGTAATCCTCCAGTGGCGTACCTATTAGCTCTGCCGGTTCATAACCGAATAGGCGCTGCACCGAGGGCGAAACGCGCAGGATGCGCCCGGCCTGATCGGTGCGGTAATAGGTGTCCTGCAGGTTCTCGAAAATGCTTTCCAGTTCGCGCTGCGACTGTGCCAGCTCGCGCTCGGTGCGCTTGTTATCGGTGATATCCAGATAGAGCCACAAATGACCGAGCAGCGCGCCATCGGCAGCGCGCACCGGGGCATAGTCGCGCAGCAGCACCCGGCCATCCGCCAGGAGCAATTCTTCATTACGCGACGGACGCCCCGCATTGAGCAGTTCGGCCACCCGTGTCAGAAAGCTTTCGGGATCGGCAAACAGGTGCTTGCTGCATTCAGCATCCGCGGCGCAATCGTTGCCCAGCAGCAGGGTCGGCGACGGCACCCCGAACATCTCGCAAAACGCCGCATTCACATGCAGCACGCGCCGCTCGGCATTTTCCATCAGCAGGCCCAGCGGCAGATTACCGGCCAGGGCGGTAAAACGCGCCAGGGTTTCCTGGGCTACGGTATCGCCAGACAGCCTAGACAGCGCCCCGACCTGCGCGACCGGATCGACTCCTCTTGCACTCATGTATTTTCCCCCTGCCCTTGACCGGTACTCAAGGGCGGTTCACCGAGCAGCGCGCCCAGATCCGGCTCCTGCTGTCGCAGCGCTGCGATCCGGGCCGGCGACATGGGCCGACTGAGCAGAAAACCCTGCACCAGATCACAGCCGTGGCGGGCCAGGAAGCGCAACTGCTCGGCGGTTTCCACACCCTCGGCCAGAACCCGCATGCCCAGGGTATGCGCCAGGTCGATGATGGCGCGGACAATCGCGGCATCGGCGGGATCGCGCTCCAGATTGCCAATGAACAGCCGGTCGATCTTGAGTACGTCAAACGGATAATGCTTGAGATAGCCGAGACTGGAATAGCCCGTGCCAAAATCGTCCAGGGCCAGGCTCACGCCCAGCGCCTTGAGGGTGCGCAGAGCGGATGCCGCCGCATCGGGCTGCTCGATCAGGGTACTTTCCACCAGCTCCAGTTCCAGCCACGCGGGCGGCAGACCGCTGCGGGCCAGCACGATGCCGACATCACGCGCCAGCGCGCCCGAGACGACCTGCCCGGAGGATACGTTCACGGCTACGCGCAGCGGCTGTCCCTGATCGAGCCAGATACGGGCCTGATGGCAGGCGCTTTCCAATACCCAGCGTCCTAATGACTCGATCAGATCGCAGCCCTCCGCCACCGGAATGAAGCGCCCCGGCGGCATCACCACGCCATTATGCCGCCAGCGGATCAGCGCCTCGACACCGATCATGCGTCCGCCGGCCAATTCGATCTGCGGCTGATAGTCGAGAAAGAATTCATCGCCGCTCAGCGCCAGGCGCAGGGCATTCTCAACCCGGAAACGTTCGATGGCATCGGCGCTGTGCCGGGTATCGTAGAGGCAGGCGCGATTACGACCGGCCTTCTTGGCGCATTGCAAAGCGTTTTCCGCATTGCGGATCAGCGCCTCGGCATCGGTGGCATCCTGCGGATACAGGGCGATGCCGATGCTGGCGGTAATGGTGATTGGCGCGCTGGTATCGAGCAGCAGCGGTTCGCAGGTCTGCACCAGCAGCGACTCGGCGATCGCCAGGGCCGCCTCGGCATCCTCGGGATCTTCCAGAACCGCTACAAAATCATCGGCGCTCACCCGCGCCAGGGTCACGGTCGAGGGCAGGTTTTCCAGCCAGCGCTCCGCGATGCACACCAGCAGGCGATCGCCGTTGTGCTGCCCGAGGCTTTCATTGAGGCGTGCGAAGTGATCCAGGTCGATAAACAGCACCGCTACCGCCTCGTTGCCGGCGCGGCGCAAGGCATGGCGCAGGCGCGACATCAGCAGCAGGCGATTGGGCAGATCGGTCAGCGGGTCGTAATGGGTCAGATGTTCGACCTGCGCCTGCGAACGGCGAATCGCGGTCAGATCGGAAAATACGCCGACGTAGTATCTGACCTGCCGGTCAGGACCCCGAATTGCGTTGATGGTCAGCCAGTTGGGATACAGATCACCATCCTTGCGCCGGTTCCAGATCTCGCCGCGCCAGTGGCCAATTCGGTTGATATCATGCCACATGCGCTGATAGAACAGCGTGTCGTGACGCCCCGAGCGCAGCAGCCGCGGTGTTTGTCCGCAGACCTCGGCATCGGTGTAGCCGGTGATATCGGTGAAGGCGCGATTGATCGAGAGAATATTCTGGCGGGCGTCGGTGATCAGCACGCCCTCGGTGATGCTCGCCAGTGCCGTTTCCCACAGCTCCAGCTTTTCCTGATGCTGCCAGCGTTCGCTGACATCGCGAATCAGGCTGAGAAAGCCCAGAAAGCGCCCCTGCCGGTCGTGGATGGCGGTGCCGACGGTCTCGCCGGGAAAGGTGCTGCCATCGCAACGTCGGTAGTGCACGACATAGGGCCGGTTGGTCTGGATCGACTCGGCGAGGTGGCAGCGGACCTGCCCCTGCTGCTCGTAGTCGGCCACATCCTCGTAAAGCAGGGCGGTGCTCTGGCCGATCATCTGCCTGGGCGTGTAGCCAAACAGCTGCTCCAGGCCAGGATTGGCCATGATGATGTGGCGTTGGGCATCGGCAATGATCAGGGTGTCGGGAATGCTGTGCACCACGGCATCAAGCAGGTCCTTCTGCTGCAACAGCTCGCGTTGCGCGCGGCTCTGCTCAGTGATGTCCTGCACCACGCCAAACACGCACAGCGGGCGCCCGGCGACATCGCGCAGCAGCCGGCCACGGCTGACCAGAATACGCTCCTCACCATCGGGGCGCAGGATGCGATATTCCTCATGGTAGTCGCCGACGCCATGCATGGTGCGCTGCAGGGCGGTGGTGACACGTTCACGGTCGTCGGGATGCACGGTCTCACGAAATACGGCGACCGGCGAGACCGCGCCCGGTTCCTGGCCCCAGATCCGAAACCATTCCTCGGACACCAGAACGGTACTGGTGGCGATATCCAGTTCCCAGTTGGCGACATGCGCGAAGGCCTGCGCCGTGCGCAGCCGTGCCTCGCTGGCCACCAGGGTCTGTTGCGCCGCGTGCTGGGCACTGCGGATGTGGTCGGGTGCGGCGGTACCGTCTTCGTACAGGGTCAGCAGATAGCGGCACTCAGCGTGCGCCTCGCCAAGATCAGTGCAGTGCAGGCGCAGTTTGAGCGGCGTCCGGTCGGTGGCGCGGTCCAGAATCACCGTGCCGGCGCCCGGCGTGGCGCGCAGTGTCGCCCAATCCAGCGCTGTGCCGGTGCTTTCCATCCGCAGCGGGCAGGCGCTTTCGAGGTTGCGAAACAGCAGCCCGCTGCCGAGCAGCGCCACCGCTGCGTCATTGACGCGCTGGATGCGGCCCTGTGGATTGCAGACCAGCAGGGCCACTGCAGCGTGATGGAAAATTGCCTGGCTGAGCGATTCGGTCTGCAGCACGTCACTGGCGATGCGCTCATCGAACAGCGCCAGACGCAGCGTCCCGGCTATCGGCAGGGGTAGCGGACGCAGATGCAGCAGCGTCGTCTGGCCGCGACCAGGCGCCGGCTGCAGGGTCACGGGCGTGGTGCCAGCGCCGGCAACCAGCAGGGTTTCCACGCTGGCGCGATGGCTGGCACCCAAGCACGCCGCCAGCGGCTGACCGGTCAATTCGGCGGCCTTGCAGTCCAGCAGATAGGCTGCCGGGGTATTGGCGCGCAGAATGATGCCCTGCGCATCAAGCAGCAGCGCGCCCTGCGCGATTTGCTCAAGCAGGCATGCAAGCAGCCCAGGGGCAGCCGCCGCGATGCACTCTTCTACCGGATGCGGCTCCCGGTTTGGGTCATGGTTTGGTTCATGGTTTGGGTCACGGTCAAGCATGGCCCACTCCTGCCGGACGCAGTGCGCTCGCCAGTGCTGCCACCAGCGCCTCGGCATCGATTGGCTTAGTCAATAGCATCACCGTAGCCGGTAGACCATCGGGCATCGGTTCACCATAGCCGGTGACCAGGATCACCGGCAGGCCCGGCCGGCAGGCCTGCAGGCGTTCGGCCAGCTCGATCCCGGTC
>Ga0208823_1003201_pt1 | contig 11806 bp, 11 predicted proteins | sample AD_UKC075_MetaG_FD_184440 | JGI IMG/M metagenome (GOLD analysis project Ga0208823, IMG submission 184440) | Active sludge microbial communities of municipal wastewater-treating anaerobic digesters from USA - AD_UKC075_MetaG (SPAdes) (version 2) | ecosystem: Engineered > Bioreactor > Anaerobic >... | reverse complement strand
TGCCTACGGCCGCGTCAAGACGATGAAGCTCGCCTGGGATGCCGTGGGCTCCGAGTTCGGCTCGCGCCATGTGCAGTACGAGATGTTCTATGCCGGCGCGACCGTGTTCCAGCGCGCCGCCGCCTACCGCAACTTCGACTGGGCCAACGCCACCGGGCTGGTCGATGGCGTGCTGTCGACCTACGACCTGCCCCTGTCGCAGCGACCGGCTGCATGACCCCCAACCCCACGAGCAAGGACGCTTCCGCATGAACCGAAGACTTCTGATGCAGCAGCTGCTGGCGCCGATGTGGCTGGCTGGCGCCACGGCGCCCGCCGTGGCGCAGGCCTGGCCGGCCCGGGCCGTCCGTCTGCTGGAGCCCAACGCGCCGGGCAGTGCCACCGACGCCACGCTGCGCGCCCTGGCCCCGGCGATGCAGGCGACCTGGACGCAGCCGGTGGTCGTCGACAACCGGCCCGGTGCCAGCGGCAACATCGTGATGGAGGCGCTGCTGGCCTCGCCCTCCGACGGCTACACGTTGGCCCACGCCACCAACAACATGCTCAGCGCCAATCCGCACCTAATGGGCAGCGTGCGGCCAGCGCCGCTGGGCGATGTGGTGGTGGCCGCGCCGCTGTCCAACGTCGGGCTGGTGCTGGTCGTGCGGCAGGACAGCCCCTGGAAGTCGCTGGGCGACCTGCTCGATGACGCCCGCCGCCACCCGGGGCGTCTGTCCTACGGCACACCAGGGGTGGCCACGCCGATGCACCTGCTGGTCGAGCTGGTCAAGCAGCAGACCCGGGCCGACCTGGTGCACGTGCCCTACAAGGGCGGGCCGCTGATCCTGAACGACCTGCTGGCCGGCAACCTGTCGGTGGGCGTGCTGGCCTACGGGCCCTCCGCCGGCCTGGTGCAGCAGGGACGCCTGCGCGTGCTGGCCAGTGCGGGCAGCATGCGGCTGTCGATGTTGCCCGACGTGCCGGCGGTGGCCGAGACGGTGCCCGAGGCCGGCTTCGGTGCCTGGACCGCGCTGCTGGCGCCCAAGGGCACGCCCCGCGAGGTCTGCGAGCAGCTGACGCGCCAGGTGCGCGCCGCGCTGGCGCGGCCGGAGGTCGTCGAGCGCCTGCGGCCGATGGGCATCGAGCCGCTGGCCGGCACGCCAGAGAGCGTGCTGGCGTCGGCGCGGGTGGAGCACGCCCGATTCGGCGAGCTGATCAGGCGTCTGGACCTGAAGGCCTGACTGCCGGGCCCAGCAACTCCGATGCCACCTCGCCCAGCATGTCGAGGAACATTCCGGCGCTGACACCGAGCTCCCGGTGGCGCGGCCACACCGCCCCGACCGGCACGGCGATGCGCGGGACAGTCACCGGTAGCACCTGGAGCCAGCCCAGCTGCACGTAGTGCCGAGCGAGATGCCGGGGGTAGACGCTGAGCGCCTCGGTCTCGCGCAGCAGCGTGTTGATCGCGGTGATCGAGCCGGACTCGGTGAGCGCACCGCCGACGGACAGGTCCAGCGCGTCGAGCGTGCGCTCCACCATCGTCCGGAACACGGTGCCGACGGTGGGGATGACCAGGGCATGGGCGGCCAGGGCCGACGTCTCCACGCGCGGCAGTGCCGCCAGCGGATGGTGCGCGCCGCAGACCACGACGACGCCTTCTTCCTCGGCGAACACGCGCTGGATCAGGCCGGACGTGGATGAGGCCGGCGGCACGGTGCCCACGACCAGGTCGAGCTGCTCCTCGTGCTGCATCTGCAGCAGGCGGTCCACCATGGCCTCGTGCAGCACCACGCGGCAGCTCGGTGCGCGTTCACGCAGGCGCATCACCGCGCGCGGCACCAGCACCGGCGCCGCCACCGGCAGCACGCCCACCCGCACGCGGCCGCCGGCACCGTGCTGCAGGTGCCGCAGGCGCTCGCCGGTGGCTTCCAGCCGCTGCAGCGTGTCGCGGCTGAGCGCCACCAGGCACTCGCCGTACTCGGTGGGCACGATGCCACGCGCGCCGCGTTCGGACAGGCGCAGGCCGAGCCCGCGCTCGATCTCCGACAGCGACTTCGAGACGGCGGGCTGGCTGATGTTGAGCAGGTCGGCCGCACGTCCGACATGGCGCATGTCGTCCAGCGCCACCAGCAGCTGCATGTGGCGCAGCTTCAGGTTGGCGCGGATGGACCAGTCGAGCCGGGCCATGCCGGGTGTTCTCGGACGGTCGTGGCGTTGCGCTCAGCCCGGTCCCGTCGCCGGCGCGATCGCCAGCAGCGCGCCGGCGCTGCACAGCGCCATGGCCGCCGCGATGGCGACCATCGCCGTGGCGGGCGGGCCGGCGACCGGAGCCGGCCCGGCCAGTGCACGTCCGCGCGCACGCGCGACGCCCTGCATCCCGGCGGCTGCGGCCAGCAGCAGGACGCCGAAGCCCACCAGCAGGCGGTGGTCGCCGACCAGCCCGGCACGCAGCAGCAGCAGCGCGTTGACGAGCATGGCCAGCGCCGTGCGGCTCCAGGCCAGCGCGGTGCGCTCGGGCTGCAGGCCGGGGTCGCGGGCCACGTCAGCGGGGCCAGACGGCCACCGCGATGGCCGCGGACACCAGCCCCGCCAGCAGCGCCAGCAGCGGGATCGCGATGCTCGGTGGCAGCGGCCGGGCGTGGCGCATCGCGATCTCGTTGGCGCGCCACTGCCGATAGGCGGCCAGGCTCAGCCCTCCGGCAAAGGCCGCCAGCGCGATGGCGATGGCGGCCAGCAGCCAGGGCGGCGCCAGCCGGGTGGCGAACTGCACCAGCAGCACCGCACCGGCCAGCAGGGCCAGCGCGCTGCGGATCCAGGCCAGGAAGGTGCGCTCGTTGGCCAGCGAGAAGCGATAGTCAGGCTCCTGGCCCGAGCGGCGCCACGCGGGTTCCCACATCGCCGTCGGCCTCTCACCACTGGCCGTAGAACACGCCGGCCTTCTTGTGCGTGTCGGTCCGGCTGGCGACGAACTCGTCGCTGACCGAGGTGCGGTGCTTGCGCCGGGCCAGGAAGTCGAGCAGGCGGTCGCGCAGCTGCGCGCGCAGGCCGGCGCTGCCGGCATCGCGGCCCAGGTCGGCGAACTCGTCCGGGTCGGCGCGCAGGTCGAACAGTTGCTCCGGCAGGTCCAGCCAGTTCACGTAGCGGTGCGTGGCGGTGCGAATCGAGAAGGCACGCGCTTCCTGCGGCGTGCGGCCCAGGCGCAGCCGCGCGCCCTTGAAGCCGTAGTCCAGCTCGCTGTAGACGACGTCGCGCCAGGCCGGCGTCTCGCCGCGCAGCAGCGGCAGCAGGCTGCGGCCCTCGATGCGGTGGCCGGGGATGGGCACGCCCAGCGCCTCCAGCACCGTGGGCACCACGTCGACGCCTTCGACGAAGCGGTCGTCCACCGTGCCGCGGGTGGCATCGGCGGCGGCGCGCGGGTCGGCCACGATGAAGGGCACGCGCTGCACCGTGTCGTAGAACAGCTCCTTTTCGCCCAGCCAGTGGTCACCCAGGAAGTCGCCGTGGTCGGCGCAGAAGATCACCAGCGTGTCGCGGCTCAGGCCCTGGCGGTCCATGAACTCGAACAGCCGGCCCAGGTGGTCGTCGAGCTGGGTGATCAGGCCCTGGTAGGCCGGGCGCACATGGCGCACGACCTCGTCGCGGGCAAAGGTGGCGCTCTCCTCGTGCTGGCGGTAGGCCGCCACCGCGGGGTGCGCGTCGCGCAGCTCGGCCTCGCGCTTGACGACCGGCAGGCACTGGTCGGCCGTGTACATCGCGTGGTAGGGGGCCGGGGCCATGTAGGGCCAGTGCGGCTTCACATAGCTCAGGTGCAGCACCCAGGGCCGGTCGCCACGCTCGCGCATGAAGTCGATCGCCCGGTCGGTGGTGTAGGCCGTCTCGGAGTGCGGCTCCGCCACCCGCGCGGGTAGGTGCACGTTGCGCATGTGCCAGCCGCTGACCACGCTGCCGCCCTCGTCGACCGCCGAGATCACGTAGTCCGACCACGGCGTCGGGCTGTCGTAGCCCTGGCGGCGCAGCCAGCCGGAGTAGCCGTCGGCGTCGCGCGTCTCGTGGTGGCCGTCGTGGCGGTCGATCTCGCGGAAGCCGCCGCTGCGCAGCAGGTGGCCGAGCTCGCCCTCGGCCTCGATCGCCAGCCGCGCCAGGCCGTCGTCGTCGGGCAGCACATGGGTCTTGCCGGCCAGCCACAGGTCGTGACCGGTGCCGCCGGCGCGGACGTACTCGCCCAGCGTGCGCTCGCCCAGGCCCAGCGGCACGCGGTTCCAGGTGGCGCCGTGGCTGATCGGATAGCGGCCGGTGTAGTAGCTCATGCGGCTGGGGCCGCAGACGCCGCTGTTGACATAGGCCTGCGAAAAGCGCACGCCGCGCCGGGCCAGCGCGTCGAGGTTGGGCGTGCGCAGGTACGGGTGGCCGGCGCAGGACAGGTGGTCCCAGCGCAGCTGGTCGGCCATGATGAAGAGCACGTTCATGTCAGATCACCAGGGTCGAGACCGTCTTGGTGTTGAGATAGCTCTCCAGCGACTCGGGGCCGCCTTCGCTGCCATGGCCGGAGTCCTTGACGCCGCCGAACGGCAGCTCGGGCCAGGCCGGCGCCGGCTGGTTGATCCACAGCATGCCCACCTCCAGCCGCTGGGCCAGTGCATGGGCGGTGCGCAGGTCGCTGGTGAAGGCGTAGGCAGCCAGGCCATAGGGCAGGCGGTTGGCCTCGGCGATGGCCTCGTCCAGCGTGTCGTAGCCACGCACCGCGGCCACCGGGCCGAAGGGTTCCTCGTTGAAGACCAGGCTGTCGCGCGGCACATCGTCCAGCACGGTCGGCAGGTAGAAGTGACCGGTGTGGCCGAGCCGCTCGCCGCCGGCGGCCACCTGCGCGCCGCGTTCGACGGCATCGCCGACCAGCCGCTGCACCGCGTCGAGGCGGCGCGGGTTGGCCAGCGGGCCCATCCTCGTGGCTGCTTCCAGGCCATGGCCCAGCTGCAGGGTGCGCGCCGCAGCGGCCAGACCGGCGACGAAGCGCGCCTTCACCGGCTGCGCGACCAGGAAGCGCGTCGGCGAGATGCAGACCTGGCCTGCATTGCGGAACTTGGCGGCAGCGGCGATCTTCGCCGCGCGGTCGACGTCGCAGTCCTCGGCCACGATCACAGGCGCATGGCCGCCCAGCTCCATCGTCACCCGCTTCATGTGCGCACCGGCCAGCGCCGCCAGCTGCTTGCCCACGGCAGTGGAGCCGGTGAAGGTGACCTTGCGGACCACCGGGTGCGGGATCAGGTGGCTGCTGATCGCCTCGGGCCGGCCGTAGACCAGGCCGATCACGCCGGCCGGCACGCCGGCATCGACGAAGGCACGCACCAGCTCGGCCGGCGACGCGGGCGTTTCCTCGGGCGCCTTGGCGATCACCGAGCAGCCGGTGGCCAGCGCGCCGCAGAGCTTGCGCACCAGCTGGTTGATCGGGAAGTTCCAGGGCGTGAACGCGGCCACCGGGCCCACCGGCTCCTTGAAGACCTGGGCGATCTGGTGTTCGCCGCGCGGCGCAACGATGCGGCCGGCGACGCGCTGCCCCTCGGCGGCGAACCAGTCGACGATGTCGGCGCCGAAGCGCACCTCGGCCTGGGCCTCGGCCAGCGGCTTGCCGTTCTCCAGCGTCAGAAGACGGGCGATGCCGTCGGCGCGCTCGCGCAGCAGGCGCGCGGCGGCCTGCAGCCGCTGGGCGCGTTCAGCCGCCGGCACACGGCGCCAGAGGGCGAAGCCGCGCTCGGCAGCGGCCAGCGCCTCGTCGAGATCAGCGGTCTCGGCCACGGCCACGCTGCCGATGCGCTGGCCGGTGGCGGGGTCGTGCACCGGCAGGGTGGCGCCGGCGCGGCCGGCGCGCCACTGGCCGTCGATGTGCAGCAGCACATCCGGGTAGTCATGCATGGCGGTGTCCTTCAGATGTCGAGCACCAGGCGCCGCGTCTTCGAGCGCGAGCAGCACACGGTGATGGTGCGGTTGGCCGCCTTCTCGGTGGCGGTCTGCACGTGGTCGCGGTGGTCGGGCATGCCGTCGATCACCCGTGTGACGCAGGTGCCGCAGACGCCCGACTGGCACGACATGCGCACGTCGATGCCGTGGGCGATCAGCTGGTCGGCGATGCGCTCGCCGGGCTGCACCTCGAAGGTGACGTTGCTGCGTGCCGCCACCACGGTGAACGGCGCGCCGTCGGTGTTGACCTCGGCGCCGAAGCGTTCCAGGTGCACCGTGTCGTCGGCCCAGCCCAGGCGCTGTGCGGCGTGGGTGACGAAGTCCATGAAGCCGTTGGGCCCGCAGACGTAGAGGTGGCGGTCGGCGGCCGGCGCGGCGAGCACCTGGTCGATGTGCAGGCGCTGCGCTTCGGGGCCGTCGTCCAGGTGCACCTGCACACGATCCCCGAAGGTCTGCAGCTCATCGAGGAACGCGAGCCGCGCGGAGCTGCGGCCGCAGTAGTGCAGCTCGAACGACCGCCCGGCGGCCTGCAGCGCATGGGCCATCGCCAGGATCGGCGTGATGCCGATGCCGCCGGCGAACAGCACCGTGTGGGCCGCATCCAGCCGCAGCGGGAAGTGGTTGCGCGGCCGGCCGATCTCGATGATCTGGCCGACTGCCAGGCCGGCATGCACCGCGGCCGAGCCGCCGCGCGAGTTCGGGTCCAGCAGCACGCCCAGCCGCCAGCGGCCCAGCGCGCCGGGCGGGTTGCACAGCGAGTACTGCCGCAGCAGCCCGCCTGGCAAGTGCAGGTCGACATGGGCGCCGGGCTCGGACGGCGGCAGCGGCGTGCCGTCGGCCGCTTCCAGATCGAGGGCGACGATGTCCTGCGCCACCGCGCGGCGCGCAGCCACGCGCACGGCCAGGGTCTCGCGCTCGGTGGACGCGGGTCCGTGGAGGGCCGCCGTGGCCCGCGCATCGGCCGTCACCACCACCGGCAGCGACGCATAGGCGCGGATCGTGTTGTTCATCGCCACGACGGGCTCGCCGTCCAGCGCGATCGTCCGGACCCGCCGCGCCAGCGACTGCAGCAGGCTGACGATCTCCAGCCGCGCCAGGTGCATGCCCATGCACATGTGCACCCCCGAGCCGAAGCCCAGGTGGTCGTGCACGTCGCGCGTCACGTCGAAGCGGTCGGGGTCGGCGAACTTGCGCTCGTCGCGGTTGGCCGAGGCGTACATCACCATCACCCGGGCACCTTGCGGGATCGGCACGCCGGCGATGGCGCTGTCCTCGGTCACGAAGCGGGTGAAGGCGCGGATCGGCGAGGCCAGCCGCACCACCTCTTCCACCGCGTTCGGGATCAGCTCGGGCCGGGCGCGCACCAGCGCCCACTGGTCCGGCGCGTCGGCGAAGAACTTGATGGCCTGGCCGGTCGACGAGATCGTCGTGTCCAGGCTGGGGTTGATGTAGTCGCGCATCAGCTGCGCGCAGGTCTCGAACGGGATGCCGCGCTCGGCGCCGACGTGGAAGATGCGCTGCGCCCAGCCGCCGGGCTTGAGCTTCTCGGGCGTGCCGTGTTCGTCGAGGAAGGCCTTCAGGTCGCGCAGGTCGTCGAAGGCGGCCTTGGCGCGGTCGTTCTCGGGCCCGAAGAGGTTGAAGGTGGCCGAGGCCCAGGTCAGCATCTTGGCCCGGGCTGCGTCGGGCAGGCCGACCAGTTCGGCGACGATGCTCACCGGCAGGTGCTGGGCGAAGTCGCTGACCGCGTCGAAACGGCCGCGCGCGGCGAGGTCGGCCACCAGCGCATCGGCGGCGCGGCGGATGCGCGGTGCGATGGCCTCCAGCGCACCGGGCAGCAGCGGCTCGGACGTGATGGCCCGCGTCGCGTCATGCTCCGGCGGATCCGAGTTCAGCGTGCTGCCGACCAGCATCCGGTTGGTGCGCTCGTTCAGCGACACGCCGCGTGCGCTGCTGAACCGCTTGGGCTGGCGCAGCACGCTGGCCACCTCGGCATAACGCGGCAGCGCGTAGACCTGGTGCTGCGCGAGCCAGACCACGGGGCCCAGCGCCCGCAACTGCGCGTAGACCGGGTACGGGTCCTGGATCACGGCATCGGCGTACAGGTCGCCGTCCCAGACGGGCAGCTGCATCGTGTCGGTCTGCATCGTTCTTCTCCTCAGAGCCGCAGCGCGGCCAGGCCGAGCGCATCGCTGGCGGCGAAGGCGCCCATGCCGCCGTCGGGCGAGATCTCGGCGCCGCGCAGCCAGCTGCTGTCGGGGCCGAGCAGGAAGTCGGCGACGGCGGCGATCTCCTCCGGCTGACCGGGCCGGCCGGCGCGGGCCAGGTTGCGCGCCATCGCCTCGCCGAAGGCGGCGGCGAAGTCGGTCAGGAGGCCGGTGGCCACGGCGCCCGGGCACACCGCATTGATGCGCAGGCCGCGCGCGGTCATCGCCTCGCTCTCGCCCACGGTCCAGGCGATCAGCGCTTCCTTCGACAGGTTGTAGGCGCGGGTGGCGTCGATGCCCTCGTCGCGCACGAAGGCGGGCAGATCCCGCGGATCCAGCGCGGCCAGGCGCTGCACCTGGGCGAGGTTGTCGCGCCAGCGCGCGCCGGCCCGCGATGCCATGTTCACGATCGAGGCGCCCGGTGCCAGGCGCGGCAGCAGCGCGCGGGTGACGGTGCGCTGCGCAAAGTAGTTGATCGTGAGAATGGCCACTTCCTGCCCCGGGCGGGGCGAGACGCCGGCGTTGTTGCACAGGCCGTCGAACGGGCCGTCGGCGGCCGCCAGCGCGCTGTCGATGCGGCCGAGGTCGGCCAGGTCCACCGCATGGCAGGGAAAGGCCGCATCGGCCGGCGGGCGGACATCGAAGCCGGTCACGCGGCAGCCGCGGTCCAGCAGCCGGGCGGCCAGGGCAGCGCCGATGCCGGACGCGACGCCGGTGACGGCGTAGTGGGGGGTGGTCATCGCGCGCTGCCTCAATCGGCGCGGAAACCGGTGGCCTTGACCACCGGCGCCCAGCGGGCGTTGCTGCTGCGCTCCAGGGTCGACAGGTCGGCCGGGCTGCCGCCGCCGGCGTCCAGCCCCAGCTTGGCAAAGCGGTCCAGCACGTCGGGCTGCGCCAGCGCCTTGTTCAGGGCCCGGTTGGCCGCGTCGATCAGCGGCTGCGGCGTCTTCGCCGGCGCGTACATGGCGAACCAGCCCTGGGCCACCAGGTTGGGATGGCCCTGCTCCTTGAGCGTCGGCACGTCGGGCAACACGCTGCTGCGCTTGTCACCCGATGTCGCGATCACCCGCACCTTGCCGGTCTTGTGGGCCTCCAGCGTCTCCAGCACCACGTCGATGCCGACGCTGACCTGGTTGCCCACCAACGCACCCAGCAGCGCGGCGCCGCCGGCAAACGGCACGTGCACCATGTCGGCCTTGGCGTCGCGGCTCAGCATCTCGCCGAAGAAGTGCGGCAGGCTGCCCGGTGCCGGCGAACCGAAGTTGGCCTTCTGCGGGTTGGCCTTCAGCCAGCCCACCAGCTCGGGAATGGTCTTCACCGGCAGGGCCGTGGGCACGGTGACCGCGAAGCCGTAGTTGCAGACATGGCCGACCGGCGCGAAGTCGGTCGCCGCGTTGTAGTTCAGCTTCGAGAACACCAGCGGCGCCAGCACCGGGACCACGACCGGCGTGATCATCAGCGTGCTGCCGTCGGCCGGCGCGGACTTCAGCAGCTCGGCGGCGATGCGGCCGCCGGCACCGGCGCGGTTCTCGACGGTGACGTTGGCCTTCAGGTCCTCCTTCATCTTGTCGGCCAGCAGGCGCGTGACGATGTCGATCGAGCCGCCCGGCGGAAAGCCCACCAGGATGCGGATCGTCTTGTCGCCTTGCGCCTGGGCGGCACTGCCGAAGCCGGCGAGGCTGCCCGTCAGGACGGCGGCGAGGGTGGTGAGCTGGCGGCGGTTCATCGGGCGTCTCCTTGTTCGGTGCTGAAATCTAGGCCGCCGATCATCCATTGATCTAATCAATCATCCCTGGGGTTGACCCGATGCCATCTGCCGATCGCGCCGAGCGCTTGCGCCATCCCGAGGTCCTGGGTGACCTGCTGATCTACCGGCTGGGGCAGCTGTATGCGACCGCCGGCACGATGACGCTGCGCGTGTGCGAAGGCGAGTTCGGCATCCCGCGGCGTGAATGGCGGCTGCTGGCGGTGCTTGGACAAGGCGGGGAGCTCCAGCCTTCGGAGCTGGCCGAGCGCGCCGAGCTGGACCGCGCGCGCACCTCGCGCGCGCTGGCCAGCCTGCAGGCGCGGGGGTTGGTCGAGCGGCGCACCGTCGCCAGTGACAGGCGTCTGGCATTGGTGGGCCTCACGGACGAAGGCCGCGCGCTCCATGGGCGCATGCTGCCGCGCGTGGCTGCCATCAACGGCGCCTTGCTGACACGATTGACCGACGCGCAAGTGGCCGCGCTGGATGTTCTGCTCGGCGCACTGCAGCAGCAGGCGACCCAGTTGCTGGGTGCGTCGACATGGCCCAAGGCCGATCGTCGACGCGGGCACCGACCTTCGACCTGAGCCGCGTGTTGCCCTGGCGTCCAAGCGAATCCCTCATCCGGTCCGGTTCCGACTTGCATCCATCTTGCACTTGGCAACGTCGTCTCCCGAAAGACCAGCGGCTTCAGAGTCGCTTATGCAGCCGGGCAAGCGCCGGGCGTTGGACCTGACGAAGAAGTGGGCGCAACTGCTGGAGAAGGCCGAGCAGTTGAAGGCCAGCGTGCGGGCCAAGGTCGAGCACCCGTTTCATGTGGTGAAGAACCTGTTCCGCCACCGCAAGGCTCGCTACAAGGGGATGGCCAAGAACCAGGGCCAACTGTTCGCGCTGTTCGGGCTGGCCAATCTGGTGATCGCCAAGCGATCGTTGATGGACCTACATGCCCGAGGTGTGTCTTGATCGGGCGGAACGGCCCGATAAGGGCCGAAAACGAGTGCCTGCGGCCTGGCAGCGGCACCGACTTCGCCTTCGCTGGCCGCGCGCCGGACTGCAGGTCGACGTTGGCCGCTCAGCTTGGCCATTGATCAGCGCGTCCCTAGGGCATTGGCATGCACCGACAGCAAATCGCTTCATTGCACCTGCGCACAGTGCCACAAGGTCAGGGCAGGATGGTGCATGCCGGGTCCCCTAAAATCTCAGAGGGCACGCGGCTGGTGTGCAGCGCCCGACAAATGGGCGCGCGCCCATTCCTTTCGATCGGAGAAGACCGCTTTGAAATTCGCCCATCTCGACGACTTCCTGGCCGCAGTGGCGCGGCGGGACCCTCACCAGCCCGAGTTTTTGCAAGCCGTCCAGGAAGTGATGGTCAGCTTGTGGCCGTTCATCGAAACCCACCCGCAGTACGGCGAGTACGCCCTGCTCGAGCGTCTCGTCGAGCCCGAACGGGTGATCCAGTTCCGCGTGGCCTGGCTCGACGACCGGGGCCAGACCCAGGTGAACCGCGCCTTCCGCATCCAGCACAGCTCGGCCATCGGCCCTTACAAGGGCGGCATGCGGTTTCATCCATCGGTGACGCTGTCGATCCTGAAGTTCCTCGCGTTCGAGCAGACGCTGAAGAACTCGCTGACCACGCTGCCGATGGGTGGCGCCAAGGGTGGTTCCGACTTTGACCCCAAAGGCAAGAGCGACGCCGAGGTGATGCGCTTCTGCCAGGCGTTGATGAGCGAGCTTTACCGCCACCTGGGCCCCAACACCGATGTGCCCGCGGGCGACATCGGCGTCGGTGCACGCGAGGTCGGCTTCATGGCCGGCGCGATGAAAAAGCTGTCGAACGACACCGGCGGCGTGTTCACCGGCAAGGGCATCGCGTTCGGGGGCAGCCTGATGCGACCCGAGGCTACCGGCTATGGCACGGTGTATTTCG
>Ga0208823_1003195_pt1 | contig 11815 bp, 9 predicted proteins | sample AD_UKC075_MetaG_FD_184440 | JGI IMG/M metagenome (GOLD analysis project Ga0208823, IMG submission 184440) | Active sludge microbial communities of municipal wastewater-treating anaerobic digesters from USA - AD_UKC075_MetaG (SPAdes) (version 2) | ecosystem: Engineered > Bioreactor > Anaerobic >... | reverse complement strand
TACTTAAGCTTTTCGGGTTACTTAAGCTTTTCGGGTTACTTAAGTCTTTCGAATTACTTAAGCTCTTGGGTTACTTAAGTTTTTCGGGTTACTAAAGTTGTTGGGGTTACTCAAGATAGGCTTTGGCTATTGTATCGCCTTCTATGAAGTCTGACGCCGGACCTTGCGCAACAACACGTCCGGAACGCAGAATATATACTCTGTCTGCTACAGCAAGTGCAGCCTGTGCGTTTTGCTCAACGAGGAGCACAGTCATGCCTCTTCTGTTAATGTCGGAGATTGCATCCATGACTCTCTCAACTAAGACGGGCGCAAGCCCCATAGAGGGCTCATCCATAAGGATAAGCTCGGGGTCTGCCATCAGCGCGCGGGATATCGCCAGCATCTGCTGCTCTCCCCCGGAGAGAGTGCCTGCAACCTGATTGCGCCGTTCTGCAAGACGTGGAAAGAGCTCCAGAGCGCTGTCAATGCGCTCGGCCGCCAGCCGGCGATCTCTTAACATGTACCCTCCGAGCTCTAGGTTTTCCAAGACCGTGAGCTGGGGAAAGATTCTTCTCCCTTCCGGCACGATAGCAATCCCGGCACGAGCAATCTCTGACGTAGGCATACCGTCTATTCGCTTGCCCATAAACCGGATCTCCCCTGAAACTGTAGGAACTCTCCCAAGGATGGTCTTTAACATCGTCGTTTTTCCTGATGCGTTGCTTCCCAGGAAGACTACAAGTTCGCCCGGGTTTATCTCGGCATTTACGCCCTGGAGGACCTTCACGGAACCATATGATGAATGGACATCTTTGAGTTCTAGGATGGGACCGGCATCGGGCAGCAAGTCGTCACGTTCGCTGAAGCACCTGCCACCTTCAGCACGGGAACTACAACATAACGACGAACGACTGTCTCCGGAATCCTTGGCATCCTTGGCATCCTCTTGCTTGCCTCCGGTTCCAAGGTATGCTTGTATAACTTCAGGGTTTGCCACGACTTCCCTGGGAGTCCCTTCTGCAATCTTCTCGCCGTGGTCGAGCACTATTGCTCTGTCGCACGCTCCTGCAATCACGTCCATCCTGTGCTCGATCACAAGCACTGTATACCCATGCTCCCTTAGAACACAGATCCCACGGACGACTTCTTCGGCTTCTTCAGGGGTCATCCCGGCTGTCGGCTCATCCAGGAGCAGGATGCGAGGTGTCAGTGCCAATCCCCTGGCAAGCTCGACTCTGCGCCTTTCAGGATAGGAAAGATCCCTGGCAGGCTCCGATTCACGAGACGCAAGATCTTTGCCGAAGAACTCCAAGGCTTCCCTGGCTCGTTCAACGCCGACTGCATAACGCCTTTTATACTCCTTGGTACCCAGCACTGCACTGGCCACATCTCCTCTAAGTTTCAGGTGGCAGCCGACAAGGACGTTCTCAAGGACGCTTTGGTTCTCAAAAAGCCTGATATTCTGAAATGTCCTCACAACACCGAGCTCAGCGATTCTGTGGGGCGGCATACCGGTAACATCGTTGCCTAACACTATGATCCTGCCTGACGTAGGTTTCACTATTCCCGTAATAAGGTTGAACAACGTAGTTTTGCCTGCCCCATTGGGCCCGATAATCCCAATGACTTCACCGGGTTTGACGCTGAAGCTTATATCGGACAAAGCTGTTAACCCGTCGAAAGAGCATGTGACATCTATAATCTCCATCGCGTTCAAAGATCCGGCTACCTGCCGGGTTCCGGCACTCTCCCCGATTTCGGCAGGTTCCTCGCCACTGCCACCTTCCCCGCCGGCAGGCGCAGTACTGGCTCGCGGTCCGGTGTCAGAACCGCCGGTCAAGTTCACGTTACGTTCCGGATCAGCTGTATCAATGATGACGGGCCTGATCCTCTCGGTTGCTTCATCATGGAGTTTCGAGGTAGAACTCCTGTATCTGCCTGCCGTTTCACTCCCATCGGATCTTCTCAGCTTGTTCCTGATCGTAGCGGCCACGGCAAGCGCCTCTTGCGGAATAAGCCCTTGCGGCCTGTATATCGCAAGAAGCACCAGCGCAAATCCGTATATCAGCATTCTGTAAATGCTATAGGCACGCAGAAGTTCAGGGATAACAACTAAACCGAGGACCCCCAGCATAAGGCCGGGAAGGCTCCGTAATCCCCCCAGCACCACCATGCAATAGACGGTGATGGTCTCCTGCATCGTGAAGTTCTGAGGGAAGATAGCTCTCTGCCAAGACGCAAACAAAACACCTGCAAGCCCCGCAAGGGCGGCTCCCCATACAAACGCAGACACCCGGTACTTGGCCACGTCTACACCCATACATGACGCAGCCACAGGGTCCTCCCGTATGGCAGACCACGCGCGCCCGACACTCGACCGCACAACACGACTTACTATCACCACTACAATAGCTGCAACTATCCATAGGAGGGCATAGGACATCTCAAGAGAATCAAAGGTTACGCCAAGGATCCTGGGGGGATCGATGGCTACAATCCCGTTAGGCCCGTTGGTGATGTTGATCGGACGGTCCAGGTTGTTCATGAGGATCCGGACGATCTGTCCGAATCCTAACGTCACCATGGCAAGATAATCACCTTTTAAATGGAGCGTAGGAATGCTGACCAAGAGTGCAGCCAAAGCCGATAGAGATATTCCGCAAATCGCTGCAGGCAAGAAAGGCCAATGCAGCCCGAATTGAGGCGATGCCAGGAGAGCGTAGGTGTATGCACCGATCCCGTAGAAAGCTGCATATCCGAGATCCAGAAGCCCTGCCTCGCCTGCTACGATATTGAGGCCCAAAGCCAGTATGAGATAAAGCGCCACGGACCCGCCGAGCCTCATATAGTAGAAGTTCCCTGTGACAAGAGGGAGAAGCGCCAAAACTGCAACTCCGGCATATATGATCCACGGAGGAATCCGAAATCTCTTGCTGCGATTCACGGCCTCTTCCCTCCCCCTCCTACACTTTCTCTTCCACAGGTTTCCCCAAGATTCCCTGGGGTCTTAATATCAAAACTGCAATAAGCACGGAAAAGACTATGACGTCCTTGTATACCGGAGCCAAGAACAGAACTCCAAGGCTTTCTGCAAGCCCCAAGACAAGCCCGCCTGCCATTGCGCCGCGGACGTTTCCGATGCCTCCCAGCACCGCAGCGGTAAAGGCTTTCATACCTGCAGAAAAACCGATCATAAAGTCTACCTGCGTATAGTAGAGCCCTATCATGACACCTGCGATCCCGGCCAAACCTGACCCGATGATAAACGCAGCCATAATCACTTGCTGGGTCCTGATTCCCATGTATTCCGCAGCTTCCCTGTCCTGGCTTGTTGCCCGCATTGCTTTGCCGAGCATTGTGTGATTTATCGCATAGTCCATGGCGAGCATCAGTCCGATGGATACACAGAATATAATCAGGCGTGTCGCAGATACAGTTGCCCCGAACGCGCTGATCGCCCAGTCATGTGGAATGATAAGCTCGGTCTGGTAGGCTTTTGCACGTCCTTGCGTCATGAGCATTGCAATGTTCTGCAATACTATGGACGCGCCGAGTGCTGATATAAGGGTAGTGAGCCTTGATCCTTCTTGAACCGGGCGATAAGCGAACCGCTCAATTGCGCCTCCCAGCAGCGATGTGACAACCACTGCCCCACACACCATCAAAAGCAGTACAAGCGAGGGGCTTGCAAGGACAGCCCCTCCGTTGATGAATAACTGAAGAACTGCCCATCCGATCAAGGAACCTACCATGAAGATGTCACCGTGGGCAAAGTTAAGCATCCTCAAGATCCCGTAGACGATGGAGTATCCCAGCGCCAAAAGGGCATAGACACTGCCTAACGTAAGACCGTTTATTAGCTGCTGGGGAAGCTGAGCGAAAATCCCGTGCATCTACTAAACCTCCGCCGGATACTCTTTTATCTCTACGAAATCATCGTTCTCCACCTGGTATACGTAGATGCTGGCTCCGAGTACGTCTCCCTTCTCGTTGAAACTTATGGGGAAACCTAATATGCCATTGTAATCGCGTATGTTGTGGACCGCATCCAGCACCTTGGCTCTGTTAAGGCTTGCGGGGTCATCTCCCGCAGCTGCCCTCAAAGCTTCAATCAAGATCTTCGTAGCTTCGTAGCTCTGACCGGAGAATACACTCATCGCACCGTACTTGCCTTCGAACTTCTCGATGAATTCGCGTGCAGCCGGGACTTCGGCGATATCCTTGCCGATAGCAGTGATATACATGCCTTCAGCTGCTCCTCCTGCACCAGCCACCAGCTGATCCTTCTCTTTCATGCAGTCGCCGCCCATAAATTTGGTAGACAAACCTAAGCCCACCGCTTGCTTCAATAGACCTGCAGCTTGCGCAGGATTTGAAAGCCCGAGGTAAACCAGGTCCGGCTGAGCGGCTTTTACCCGGGTAAGGATAGGTGAAAAGTCCCTGTCTTCACTGGAAATCTGCCCGCGCTCGAGCTTTACTCCCATCCGCTCCAAGGCAGCTGCAACCTGGTCAGCCAGCCCTTGTCCGTAAGTACTCTTGTCATCGATAACGTAGATAACCTTCGCTTTTACCTCTTCCACTATGAACCTAGCTGCTGCAGGGCCTTGCGCATCGTCTCTCGGGCATATCCTGTGCATTACCCTGTATCCCCGTTCGCTGAGGTCCGGGTTTGTGGCAGACTGGCTGATTATTACAAGACCTGCTCGATCATATGCAGGAAGCGCTGCAGCCGCAGTTGCGCTGTTCATCGGACCTACGACACCTAGGACGTTCCTGTCCATGGCGAACTTCTCAGCTACCAACACTCCTTTGGAGGGATCTCCCATGTCGTCTCCTACAACAACCTCAATCTTCCGTCCTCTGATTCCGCCTTCTGCATTCGCCTCATCCACTGCCATCTGGATTGCATTCAGCGCATCCAGTCCTATCTTCGACAGGTCTCCTGTAAACGGTCCTGCAGCACCTATCTTGACAGGTGGAAGCTCTTTACCGTAGACAAAACCCGTCGCAACGCATAGGATCAGAACCGCAGCAGATACAATCTTGACCAGAGTTTGCATCTCCTCAAACCGCCTGTTGAGCCTTTTTATCATTTCTTCTCTGCCTCCTCGCTTCTTTACTCGTATTTCGCATCCCCAACTCCCGATGGGAGTAGGGTTCTTTCCACTGACTGCATGAAGGCGGGCACTGCCCGCCGACTGCCCCCCGAAGAGAAACAAAAAACCCGCCCTGCTTTGAGGACGGGTTACATTCCGCGGTACCACCCCAATTAGTCCGGATGAGTACCCTCATACACAGTGAGACAATACTCCCCTGACTCTCTCTCCAGGTACGGGAGAACGTATCTCCTTATACCCTGCCCCTGTATCGGGAGGAACCCGGTGAACCCTACTTGACTCCAAGGTCTTTCTGATCCACTGCTCCCAGGCCCATTCAGTCGTGCTTCCCGGCATCAGGCTCGCACCGTCCCTGACTCGCTAAGCCGGTAGTGATACGCCTACTAGCCCCAATCATCGCAAGATACTATTCTGATTGCCACGATATTACCATGTGGGAGTCTGACTTGTCAACAAACATCTGCGCTAAATTCTGCAGTCGGCGTTGGAAGTTCTTGTGTCCGTTCTCCCGAACCCTGCCAATACGGCGCGAAACACAGGGCAGGCACAATAGTTAAGAAAGGCCGGCTCCCTCTTTAACTCCCAGATATGCATGCTGCACCCTGGGATCGCGCCTGAGCTCTTCAGACTTGCCGCTTAGCGCAATCTTTCCTGTCTCAAGCACATAGGCTCTCTCTGCGACTTTCAGCGCAATCCGGGCATTTTGCTCAACAAGGAGAATAGTCACTCCCTGTTTGTTAATCTCACATATTGTCCGGAAAATCTCCTGCACCAGTATAGGAGCAAGCCCCAAAGACGGTTCGTCGAGAAGAAGCACTCTGGGGTCTGACATCAGCCCTCTCCCTATCGCAAGCATCTGCTGCTCACCGCCGGAAAGAGTGCCTGCAAGCTGCTTCTGCCGTTCCTCAAGCCGTGGAAACAGCTGATAGACGCGTTCCCGTCCGGCCTTTACACGTTCGGGATCTTTGCGGTACTTGTATGCGCCGAGATTCAAGTTCTCCTCAACAGTCAGCGTCCCGAAGACCTTTCTCCCTTCAGGGACATGGCAGATGCCAAGCTCGACGATTCTATGGGCAGGCATCGTCTGGAGCTCGTGCTCATTGAACTTGATGGCTCCCTGTCGGAGTCTGAGAAGACCTGATATAGCCCTCAGCGTAGTGGTTTTGCCAGCTCCGTTGGCACCGAGAAGGGTTACAATCTCGCCTTCATTCACTGCAAGGTTGATTCCTTTGACTGCTTCGACGTTTCCGTAAGCTACATGCACATCAACAAGCTCAAGCAGGCTCATACGTAATCCTCCCTCTCGGACTCTGTATAGAAATCACCATTTTCAGTCCCGAGATAGGCTTCAATGACAGAGGGGTTATGCTGCACATCGTAAGGCGTGCCTTCAGCAATCTTTCTGCCATTATCCATTACAGCCACCCAATCTGAAATCCCCATGACTACCTGCATATCATGTTCGATAAGGAGAATCGTAATCCCGGAGTCTCGGATCTCCTGGATCAGATCCATGAGCTCAGCTGTCTCCCGCTCATTGAGTCCGCCGGCAGGCTCATCAAGAATGAGCAAATGGGGCTGGGTAGCTAATGCCCTGGCGATTTCCAGGCGGCGCCTGTATCCGTAGGGGAGGTTCTTTGCTAATTCGTCTCGTAAATCCCACATATCCACCAGTTTCAAGCACCGCTCAGCTTCCGTCCTGACCTCTTCTTCTTCCCGCCTCTGGGCAGAGGTTCCCAGAATCGAACTGATCACTCCTGAACAAGTGCGGCAATGCTGTCCTGACAGTACATTCTCAAAGCAAGTCAGGTTTTCAAAGAGCCTGAGGGTTTGGAAGGTGCGGGCAACTCCTACCTTTGCCACCTCGTGTGGCTGTTTGCCGATAAGCTCCAATCCGTTAAACCTAATGCTGCCTGACTCCGGCCGATAAATGCCGGTTATCAGGTTGAAGACTGTTGTCTTCCCTGCCCCGTTCGGACCTATTAAGCTGGTGATGCTGCCTGAAGCTATCTCCAGATCAAACTCATCAACTGCTCGTAGCCCTCCGAAGTTCTTGGTCAGGTTATCGAGTTTGAGTAGGACTTGTTGTTGTTCTGTCACTTGCCTTCCCCCTCTCTGAGGATTGTCGTCCAGCGTTTGCTCGGCCACAGGCCTTGTGGGCGGAATATCATCATAAGCACTAAAGCAAGGCCGAAGAAGAGCATACGATACTGGGCGAAGTTCCTGAGAAGCTCAGGCAAGACCATCATTCCGGCTGAACCGAGAATCACTCCCGGGATGGACCCCATCCCACCTAGAATGACTATACAAAACAGAATAACTGATTCCATAAAGTTAAAACTCTCAGGTGATATCACTACGAGCTTCGCTGCGAAAACAGTCCCGGTTGCCCCTGCAATACCTGCCCCGAGGGTGAAAGCCACGAGCTTTGCCCAGCGAGTGTCAATCCCCATGGCCTGGGCAGCAATTTCATCTTCGCGCACATAATTCCAGCACCGGCCTATCCGAGACCTCTGAAGGCGGACAAGGACAAACACGGTTATCGCAACAAGGGCCCAAACCAGGTAATAGAAGTCTATCGGGCGCTGGATGGCGTAACCGAAGATCCTGAATTGATCCAGCATAATGATGCCGTTGGGACCTCCTGTCAGTCCCCACGGGTTATTGAGCAAAGTAATACGCACTATCTCATTAAGACCGATTGTGACTATGAGCAGATAATCTCCACGGAGATGGAGAATAGGCCGGGCAAGCACGTATCCTGCTACTCCTGCTGCAAGACCGCTTAGCGGGAGCAACAGCCAAAGGGATAGTCCCAATTGCTCACTTAAGATTGCAGTCGTATAAGAACCTATGGCAAAGAACGCAGCGTGCCCCATATTAAAGAGTCCGACTTCACCGACGATAATATTTAAGCTTAAGCCCAAAAGGACATAAATCCCCCAGAATACGGCCACGTCTATCCAGTAGTCACCTGCAAAAAGCGGAAAAACGACGGCAAGCACGATAACTGCAGGAAGCCCCAATCTCGAAATATGACTCCTCGGTGATGGGAGGGAAAGCCTCGTCTTAAGTTCGGATTCAGTCTGTGTGCCTTTTTCAGCCATTCCTACTAAAGCCCCTCCCTCTTAAACCTTTTCAGCGATACGTTCTCCAAGCAGCCCTGTAGGACGGAAGATGAGCAGGAGGATGAGGATGATGAACACAAATACATCTTTCCAAGCGGAAGAGACATAACCTGCGCCCAGCATCTCCAAAATGCCCAGGAGAAGCCCTCCTACCATGGCTCCGGGAATGTTCCCGATCCCGCCCATGATCGCAGCGGTAAAGGCCTTAAGTCCGTAAGTCCATCCTACAGTGAAGTGGATTTGTCTGTAATACAATCCCAGCAACACACCGGCTGCAGCACCTAAAGCAGGGCCGATTAGAAAGATAAGGCGGATTATCTGGTCGACGTCTATTCCCATGAGCCTGGCAGCATCGTGATCAATGGCAGTTGCCCTTATTGCTGCACCTACCGTCGTGTGCTGGACAAAAAAGTATAGCGCAATCATGAGGACAAAAGATACAGCCAGGATCAGGATTTGCATGAGATTAATGTAGATATCTCCTACCTGCCAGATAATGTTGGGAACAGCCCACGGCGGGTATGCCCTGTAGCGCGGACCCCAGATAAGCATCACTGCATTTTGCAGGAAGATGGACACGCCAATTGCAGAAACGACTGCAGTCAGCCGACTCGACTTTCTCAAAGGACGATACGCTGCACGTTCCACTATGATCCCGAGAAGGCCCACACCTATCATGGCTAGAACCACAAGGACAACAAGGGCTAACCACAGAGGAATAGCGCCTCCAATCAGTGCGCTGCTGATTAACGTAAATCCCAGGTACGAGCCAATCATGAAGAAATCGCCATGCGCGAAGTTAATCATCCTCATGACGCCGTACACCATTGTATACCCCAGAGCTACAAGGGAATACACTGCTCCGACTGTAAGTCCGTTGACAAGCTGTTCTATGAATAATGCCATACTATCTGTGCGGGGGCTCAGCCCTATGCAGCAAATGAGCTGCGCTATCGGAAACGCAGGCAGAACCTTATCAGTACCTGACCTGCACATAACCTGCACCTATAGAGCGCTTAGACAAAACGCCGGCAAGCCCCCGCACAGGCACCTCCCATCTCAACCAAGTTGCCCGGCTGCACCTGTTACCAAGCTAAAGCCATACTATCACCGAGGCATAGGAAAGCCAGTCCCACGATCATCCTCCCTGTGGACATAGGTTTCCAATACAGGAAGTATCCCTGTGGAGTTTCTGCGAACCTTTACGGTTGATATGGTTGGAACTTCCCGTCTGCAGTCACTTCGTACGCCATGTATATAGCGCCTGTCCTGTCTCCAACCTCATCAAACCCTATAGGCCCTGTAATCCCCGGTAGACCTTCCATTTCATCTCGAATGTAGTCAGCCAGCACCTTGGAATCGGTAGACCCTGTTGCCTCAATAGCAGCAACGATCACTTTAAGGGCGTCTGCTGCATAAACAGGCCACGGGCTGCTTGGTGGGACACCGTGTCGACGGATGTATTCATCGAGAAATGCTTGTGATTCCGGGTATTTGAGGTCCGTAGGCATTGGCTCCTGAGTCATGAGAGCGCCTGTCGCCACGTCTATACCTGCTATCTCAATGAATTCATCGTTTATCGCGGCATTGCCTCCTACAAATATCGCCTTGCTACCTAGCTCCCTCATCTGCCGTATGATAAGACCCGCCTCCGAGAAATACCCGGTGAAATAGAGAACGTCAGGATTCGTCCTGTTCATCCTGCTAAGTACCGGTGTGAAATCTCTCTCACCCGGAGTGATGACATCATAGAATACTATTCTGGCCTTATTCGCTTTTTCGAGGGAAGCACGAGCAGCCTCTGCAAGCCCTTTTCCAAACGTCGTGTTATCGTGTATAATGGCAACGTTTTGAGCTTCCAAAACGTCGTTTACGAACTCAGCGAAGAAATTCCCTTGACGGTCATCCCTGAAACATGTTCGGAAAAAGTACTTCCATCCGTGTTCAGTAAGCTGAACTGCGGTTGAACCGTAAGCAATGTTAAGCAAACCTTGCCGTTCATAAATCGTAGAGGCAGGCTCGTTTATTGACGACCCGTAGGTTGCGATCACAGCTACTACATTCTCGCTGATCATACGCTGTGCCACAAGGGCGCTTTGCTTAGGACTGCCCTGATCATCACCTATGACGATCTCGACCTTCCTTCCTCCGAGGATCCCGCCTTTACTGTTGATTTCGTCAGCAACAATCTGTACGCAGTTTCTTGCCATTTCCCCCTCATAGGCCCACGAGCCTGTGATAGGAGCCTGAAGGCCAATCCTGATGGGAGCAGATTCTCCTGCTCCAAAAACGCTTGTTCCCAACACTAATGCGAAAAGCAGTGCAAAGGAGACCAGAGCTAAACTCCACCGACAACTCCTCACTTCTCACGCACCTCCTGTCGATTTTTTCGCTAAAGGATGTACTCCTCTGACCCCCATAGCGATACACTTGGATGAATAGTTCAACAATTCACACGTTTATCCTTCCGAAAAGCAAAAACAGAAATTAAAGTTAATTATACCACAGAATCAGCTAAAAGAGCTCAAAGACGAAAAACGAGAAGCCGGAGATATAAAACATAACGTAAAACACCTTCATCCCTAAAAGACCTTGCAGAACGCAAGGCCTTCAAAACTACAGCACTGTGGCAGTACTGTAGTGGCACTATCGCACCACTGTAGCAGCGCTGTGGCGGTACTGTGGCAACATTCCCGCAGCTTGTTGGCAGTGCTGCCGCAACAGTCTCGCGAATTGTTGACAGTGCTGTCGCAACAGTCTCTAGAATTGTTGACAGTGCTGTAGCAACATTCTCGCAGCTTGTTGGCAGTGCTGTCACAACAGTCTCCAGAATTGTCGGCAGTGCTGTGGAAACATTCCAGCAACTAGTTGCCGGCACTGTAGTGACAGTCTCGCTACTCGTTGCCAGCACTATGGTGACAGTCTCGCAACTTGTTGCCAGTACTTTCTATACTGACCGTATTGCATATGCCAGCAACGTCAGCATAACCTCAGGTAAATAAATGGTGCGAGAGGAGGGAGTCGAACCCTCACGGGGATTTCCCACTAGATCCTAAGTCTAGCGCGTCTGCCATTCCGCCACTCTCGCACTTAATCCACGCGTGCTGTCGCGTGCTTATGGGGAGATTTTGCTGTTTGTGGTTGCCAAGCACATTCGGCGCTTCAGGGAAATAACTCTCTATTGCCTGTTATAGCCTGCAACAAGCATCAAAAGACAAAGTAATTTTACCAGACACGATACAAAAAATCAATTACAACGGAGTGAGGCCTCTTTTTCCTGCCTCTACTTCGCTAAACCCGAGATCTATTTACTCATAGGCCGGCGAGGTTGCTAACTCTTCTCTCCTTCCTGACGCTTTTCTCGATCAGCCGGCCTCTGTGGTCGAAAATGGACCACCGTAACGCGCTTTGGTGGCAGCTTTTCGACCACAGTTTTGAGCGTAAGCTCTAAAATGGTAGAATCTCGCCCACCAGGAGGCTCAAAGGTGGAAGGTTTTCTACCATGATCAGGTGTTCAGGTGGTAGGATATCGACCACCACGCCTCCCATAATCTTACAAATCATGGTTTGGTGGTTGAAATCGATCCA
>Ga0208823_1003194_pt1 | contig 11816 bp, 12 predicted proteins | sample AD_UKC075_MetaG_FD_184440 | JGI IMG/M metagenome (GOLD analysis project Ga0208823, IMG submission 184440) | Active sludge microbial communities of municipal wastewater-treating anaerobic digesters from USA - AD_UKC075_MetaG (SPAdes) (version 2) | ecosystem: Engineered > Bioreactor > Anaerobic >... | reverse complement strand
GGGTCGGGTGCATCCTCCGCTACGTTCCCGACCCAGAAGGGGAGCGAAGAGACCCTGCGGGGCGGCGCTACCGCAAATACGATTTTTCTGAGGCGTTTGCCTGGATCAGGGAACATAAACCGGATTACCTGGACACCGTCCACCGGGTGCCCCGCGAGGATGTGGTCAGGGTATACAAACCGGAGGAGGAGATCGGCAACGTGGCCGCCCGCGACCACCGTGTGGCACAGCTCCTCTCCCATTTTGACCTGCCGGCGGGATCGTTTGGCTGCACGGGATCACTACTCTGCGGCCTCGAGAACGCTGCATCGGACATAGATCTCGTGGTCTACGGCGAGGCCTGGTTCACAGCCCAGCGCCAGCTCCGTCGCCTGGTGGAGACCGGCGTGATCCCGCCGATGAGCACCGCTATGTGGCGGAAGGTCTACGAGAAGAGGGCGCCGGAGATACCGTTTGATGCCTTCGTCCTGCACGAGCAGCGGAAGTGGAACAGGGGCGAGTTCGAGGGAACATACTTTGACCTTCTCTACACACGCTCATACGCGGACCTGGACGCCCTCCCGACCGGGGCGGGGAAGGTGATTGGCCGGGCGACGATCGAGGCGACGGTCACCGACGCCTCCCTTTCTTTCGACAGCCCGGCGGTCTACACAGTGGACCAAGACGAGATCAGCCGGGTGCTTTCCTTCACCCACACCTACGCCGGGCAGGCGCTGGCGGGAGAGGTCATCGAGGCGAGGGGTGTCGTGGAGGAGCACAACGATGAACTGTGGCTGATCGTCGGCACGACCCGGGAGGCGAGGGGCGAGTACATCATCTCGAAGACTCTGCTCGAGAACGCTGGATACTGAGGGGTAACAGAAGCGTTCTCTCCTGCCACCCCATTCTCTCAGAAGAGGTCTGAGAGCCGCCGCGGTCCTGCAGTGCAGCGTTCAAAGTGGGGGCAGTCCTCGCATGGCGCCCGGATGGGACGGGGCGGAATCTCGCCCGCGACCACCCTTTTTGCCGCCCGGATTGCTCTGAGCATCGCCCGCCGATCCCGGGGCTGGGGTTCGACGTAGCGGAAGAGACCGTTCGCGATATACTCGACGTATCCCCCGGCAACGGGACGCCCGAGCGTCTCCCGGAGGCAGGCGGTGTAGCAGGCGATCCGGATCCTGTCGGTCTCATAGACCCCGGCTTTCGGGGCGGTGCTCGACCGGACGATGGCAAACGTTCCATCCTCAAAGACCTTGTCAACCCTGCCGCGAATGCCGAACTGGTCGGACTCGACGACAAGGTCGGTCTGGACGGGACGCTGCCAGGAGGTCCCGCTGCAGGCGGAGATGCAACCATCGAAGAGTTCTCTGGCCTCATCAGGAGCTTCGGGGAGGATGCAGAGAACCTCGCTCCAGATCTCCTCCGGGTCCAGGAGTTCCCATAGGTGCATGGAGACCTGTTTGCAGACGGTGTAGCGGGGCGACTCGGGGATTTCATCCGAGCGCTCAAAGTAGTAGCGCCGTGGACAGATGTGGCAGGCGATGACGCCGGATACAGGGATATACTCGTTCATTCTGTCAAGCGGGAACTTTCAGGAAAGGTTGCGCAAGGCAACGCTATAAAACAAGGGGCTTCGTGCCCTCGCTCTCAACGGGCAGGGTTGCCTGTGGCCGGGATTATGGCGGGAAGACCACGCCGGCGCCGGTCAAAATGGCGTCGTTCTTCCATTGAGAGACCAAACCTTATGCCAGTGCGGGTCATAAAAGATGAGTATGGCTAACCATGAGATATCTGTCAACATCCCGTCAAACCTCGATCCGGTCTACTCGAACCGGATCCAGATCGCCTACAAGGAGGATGAGTTCACCTTCCTCTTCCTGCACGAGATCCCGGCCGCGAACCAGGCGCGGGCGAAGGCAATCGTCTCGATCAGTCCTCGACACGCGAAGAATCTCGTCGAGGTGCTCTCAAAGAGCATCGCCGATTACGAGCAGAAGTTCGGCAAGATCACCGCGCCGTCGCCTGCCCAGCAGCAGGAGGGAAACGTCACCATCCGTGGCTATTCCTGATGGTGGCCGGTGCGGTCCTGGTTTCCGGGAGGTGATACCTTTTTAATTTTAGAGGTGGAATGCTTTAGGGCAGTTGCCGCTGTGGCTTAGTGGTATAGCGGCTGATTCGTAATCAGCAGGTCGGGGGTTCAAATCCCTCCAGCGGCTTACTTTATCAATTCAAAGGCCTATAATCCCGCAGCTCTCTTCTGACGCTCCCCGGGAGGAATGAGTGAGGCCCTCCCCGACAAAAACCGCCTCAGGCGGAGAGAGCCGATTTTGCAATCTTTAAGAAAGAGAAACCCTCCCGCCTCAGGCCCTGGATGAGGTACGACGGTCTGAGGTAGAACTCACGGAACGCTTTCTTCTGGAGTTTCTTGATCTCTTCCAGGGTGAGGGACGAGGTCTCGACGACCGGTGAGAGCAGGTCATACCTGGACCAATCCGTATGCAGATCACCGTCCTCATGAACCTTCCTGAAAAACTCCGTCCCGGGGTACGGTGTTGCAACCGAGAAGAGGGCAAAACTCGGTTTGAGGCTTTTTACAAACTTTATGGTCCGATTTGCCGTCTCCCTGGTCTCTCCAGGGAGCCCGATCGCTGCCGAGGCTATCGTCCTCATACCGAGATCGTGTGCGGTAGCAAACACATGTTTGATCTGATCGATACGCGTACCCTTCTTGACCCGATCGAGTATACCCTGGTCTCCGGATTCCACACCAAAAAAGAGCGTGTGGCATCCTGCTTTTTTCATAACCTCCATGAGGCTTCTATCGATCCTGTCGACTCTCGCGGTACAGCCCCACTCGATACCAAGATCCTGTTCTATGACCTCTCTGCAGAACTCTTCAACCCAGCGGGGGTATAAAGTGAAGGTGTCGTCCATGAATCCTATGGCCGAGATCCCGAGATTCTCCTGAATCTGCCGGATCTCATCCACCACGTTCCCGGTAGAACGCCTCCTGACGTGTTTCCCGTGGAGGGCAGATGATGCGCAGAACGAACACTGCATCGGACAGCCCCTGCTGCAGATCATTGTTGCGACCGGTAAGTTTTCATCAAAGACCCGGTAGTTCTCGCGGGGGACAAGATGCCTGGCCGGGTATGGCAATGCGTCCAGATCCTCTACCGGAGGTCTGTCAGGGTTCTCGACGATCCGATCGCCCCCCAGGCGATAGACTATGCCATCCACCGCTGCAAGGCCTCCACCCGTTCTGAGCGTTCGGTAGAGGTCCAGAACGGTGTATTCCCCCTCACCCTTCACGATGAAATCGATGGAGGCGTTCTCCCGCAGGATCTCGTGGTGCATGAACGTGGCGTGCGGCCCGCCAAGCACAATGTATGCATCGGATACCCGTCTGACCGCTTCAGCCGAACGCAGCGCCTCAGGGATCAGGGGTGTGGTGGAGGTTATGCCGACAAGGAACGGTTCGATCTCTTCCACGCGCTTCTCGATCCCGGAATAATCGATCTCTCCTGCGGCGCAGTCGATAACCTCGACGCCCACTCCGTTCTCTTCGAGCACTGCAGCGATGTAGAGAATACCCAGGGGGGGTATCCTGATATTGAAGTACTTCTTGTACTTGGATTTCGTATCCGGCGGGTTGATCAGGAGTACATCCGCGGTCATTCTTTTTACAATGGTATATCTTTCATTATAGAACTGACTGACTGAGAGGCGGGAAGATCCAGGGATTGAGGTGGTCAGGATACCGCAGGCACCCAAAAACCCTCCAGCATCCTCAGGAAACGGCGCTGCTTCGCATGATGACCCTCCCGTATATCCCGGAAGAATGGCTCAATCCCGATAGAGAAAGAACTATCCCCTCCCCGGCCGAGAACTCTCTGTCGGAGAAGAGACCGCACCGGATGAGGCCCGATGGAGATCCCGCCGCACATTCATGAGAGGATGGCCAGGAGCATGGACGCGCGTGAGTCGCTCCTCTCGGCCCGGGCAACCCGGAACGCCGATTACATCAGGCGCTCCGGCCGCAAGCCGGAAGAGCCTGCCATCAGGGCCCCTTTCTCCAGGGACGCCGACCGGATCGTTCACTCAAAGGCCTACGCCCGCTACATCGACAAGACCCAGGTCTTCTACCTGGTCGAGAACGACCACATCACCCACCGTGTCCTGCACGTCCAGCTGGTATCAAAGATCGGGCGGACGATCGGCAGGGCTCTCGGCCTGAACGAAGACCTGATCGAGGCGATCGCTCTCGGTCACGACATCGGTCACACACCATACGGCCACCTCGGGGAGGGGTACCTCGACGAACTCTGCCGGGAATACGGGATCGGGGGGTTCCACCACAACGTCCAGGGCGTCCGGTTCCTGGAGAGCATCGAGGACTGCGACCTCACGCTGCAGGTGCTGGACGGCGTCCTCTGCCACAACGGGGAGACCCACGACCGGTGCCTTGCGCCCGAGGGTGAGGCCGATTGGGACTCGCTTGAGGAGAAATTCCGCCGCATCGAGGCCGGAGGCGACGCACTCCCTCTTACCGCCGAAGGGTGCGTCGTCAGGTGCGCCGATAGCATATCGTACCTGGGCCGCGATCTTGCGGACGCCCTTGAGGTTGAGGTGATGGACGAGAGCGATCTCGCTGCCTTCCCTGAGAGTTGTATGGCAGTTTTCGGGATAAAGAGAGCGGATAAGAAGGAGTTCTCTGATATCAACCGGATAGTGCTTGACGTTCTAATAAAGGACGTCATCACGAACAGTTATGATGCAGACCTCATCGCATTCTCGGAGGCAGCATCAGAGTCTATCACGGCCTTCAAGGAGTTCAACAGGCATAAGATCTACGAGAACGAGAGACTTGTCAGGAACCGGGAGAAGATCCGGTTCATGTTCCGCTACCTCTTCGAGCACATCATCGAGGACCTCGAAGATGAGCGGAAGGACTCAGCGGTGTACAGTGATTTTATCGATGCGCCATGGGCATCCAGCGCCTACACCGCCACTGCAAAACCAGCGGAGGCTGCACGGGATTTCATTGCAGGGATGACCGACCGCTACTTTGAGTGGGTCTTCCGGCACTACATCCTCCCGGAGCGTGTCAGATCGAGGTACCGGGGATGGTAAGAAAAACGCGGGCAACGAGAGTGCCGGACCGCTGATCGCTGGAGGCTGTGGAGCCATCAAACCTGTCCCCATCAGATTGTGCCGCGACGGGGTGAACTTTCCCCTGGACGGATCTGTCTATTTACAGATCGCCGCAGACCATCCCGTCATACGCAGGGTGGGAGGCAGCCGCGGTCTTTGCGAGACGTCATTGCGGGGAGATTGGAAAGACGGAGCGGGTCGAGAAAGGATGGCTGCCAGGAGATGCAAGAGACAGGGGAGGTGGGGAGGTTTGCCCCCTAAGGGCGAATCTCCAATGATACAGTGCCAGGCGGTCTTCTCCTCACAGGAAAAACTACATGATGCACACAGGGCCACATGCATACCAGATGAAAATATCTAGAGGGCCATTTTCATACGAAAAGTGTCCGGTTGAAACGCAGAAGACAGGGGCGGGGGACCGTCAATTTTCCATCCCTGGAACGGCTTCCTACAGGCAATTCACCCACCACCCCCGGCCGATGGTGGATGGCAGCCGGTCATACCACCGGAAAAGGTGGAGAGATTTGAGGTGGATCGTTGACTTGATCTGATCCGTGGATCCAACCCGCGGGTTCCTGCAAATATAAATAGTTGTGTGCGTGATCATAAACACATGGGCTGGAAGATACCTCTTGTGGTCATGGCTGCTGTCCTTGTGCTGGCAGCCGGTTGCGCGGGGCTCGGCGGCCCCGAACCAAGGGTCGTGGAGGACTCCGCCACCCAGGACCTCAGTCTTGCCAGAGGACTGGTCTACAACGTGAAAGCGGTGATCCAGAACGATGGGGCCGACGGTGACGTCACCGTGACGGCAAAACTGATCGACAAAGAGAAGGGTTTTGTCAGGGACGAGGTCTCGACAACGATCTTCATCCCCTCAGGAGAGACGAGAGAGGTCAGCCTGACGCTTGATGGAGATGCCGGTCGGGAGTACCAGCACAGCATCGAGTTGAGTTGACACGGGTTGCCTGACCGGGGGGCTCTCCCCCCCTATGGCAGGTTTTACCCGTGGTTGCAACATAAACGGCGGGCCTGACTGATCTTCGGGACGCAACCTCCTATACCTCTATCCAGAGCCAGTCTTATCGACAGGGAGAGGCAATCATTGCGCCGGGCAGCGTATAACGAACGGCTTACCCGGTATACCCGACTATCCGGTGGAGATTTTCCGATGGCTCTGCTGAGACTCATCCACCAAAAAACCACAGATTCTTCGCGAGTTCGATCCAGACCGCGATCCTGTTAGGGGCAACTCATGGAGGATCGAAAGAGATGCGGCGCGCGAAGATGCAAAACGCCGATCCTATGCCGGCGCGCTTCTTCATGAAGGCAAGCAGATGGTTGTCGTCTGACACCGCTGCCGAAACCTACATTGTGGCGGGGTGTCAAACACCTGAAGGATGAACCGCCGCAGGCAGAAGGGGGATGCAGGGTTATGTTGATGGATCACAGACATCCGGTCGTCCTCGTCCACGGCTGGCGGAGCCATCCCGGAATATGGAACCACCTCGCCCCAGCACTCCAGGATGCCGGGCTCCCCTGCTGGAAGTTTGACCATACCGCAATCCAGGAGAATGGAACGGAGGCGATAGCCCTGGCGTTGCAGGAGTTCATCCGTGCACGCAGGAAGGAGAACGGCTATGGCGGCCCCGTCGACATCGTCTGCCACTCGATGGGAACATGTATCGCCCGTTACCTCCTGGAGGTCATCGACGGCAGCGACCGCGAGGAGGATGTCCGGCTTCTTGTGGGGATCGGCCCTCCGAACAACGGTTCAGCGATGGCCGAGGCCTTCAACGACCCGGAACGGGGCCCGGAGGTGATCCGGCGGCTTGCAGGGGTCTTCGTGCCGCGCGGCTACGACCCCGCGGAAGACCTGATCGTCCAGGAGTTCCGCCCGGGGAGCAGGGTCACCTCGGCGCTCTCCCGGGCAGGCACCCGCGACGATATAGTCTACAGGCTCATTCTGGCCGCAAACCTCACCAGAACACCTGCGTTCTTCCCGGCTTTTGGCGGCAGGACACTTGAGATTGCACCCGGAGAGGGCTGGAGAATGACGTATGCCGGCGACGGCATCGTCCCTCACTCCGACTCGCACCTCCCGGGCGCAGGTGTGGAGATCCTCCCGGCAGACCCTGCCAACCTGGGCCGGCACCCCGAGCGCTACTGCCACATCATGCTGCCACGAAACCCGGAGGTCATCGCACACGTCAGGAACTGCCTCGCCGCCTCTGCAGCGCCTGACGTGCGGACTCCGCCCAGGAGTTGATCGCCCGTTCGAGATCCTCTGCGGCCTTCTTTGCCGCCTGCTGGATGTGTTCGTGACCTTCCGGCGTCCCGAGCAGATGCTGGCCTGCGCTTACCACATCGTCGACCGCCTTTTTGACCGACTGAGATGCCTCATGCAGGTGTTCCTCGACTGTAGGGGCAACCGGTGCCGATTCCGGTTCTGATTCAGGTACCGGGGCCGGGTCAGTAACCCAGCGCCCCTTTACAAAGCGACCTTCACCCTCGCTCATATGCGAGGGTGTGGATCTGCCGGGATAAAAACCTGGCTCTTTGAATCGCCTTCTCAACAGGTGAGGGTGCACCGGTTCATCTAGCCGGCGGACTGAGGGGCATCAAACCAATACCTGTCCACCCTGATTTGATAGACCTCTCCATTGACGGATTCGGGGAGGGTGGCATCGCCGCGCACCTCCTCCCATCCTGATCCGGGGTTTTGCAAGACGCCATTCCGGAGAGAGTGGAAAGGCTGGGGTCGACTAAGGACGTCCCGCACCCTCTGGAGGGGGCGGGCGGGGACCGCGGAGTGGCCGGGTGGCGGGGGGTTCGACGAAATCCACCGTTCTGCTGACACGCAGGAGACAGAGGAGGGGGGAACGTCTCCGTTCCCCCCACCCCCAATTGGCGATTCTCCATAGATACAGTGCCTGGGAAGGTATCACCACCGTGCCGGAGAGACTCCCTGAAGAATCCTGCTTCCGTCCGCTGGCAAGACCATCGGGCCAATCGCCACGCACCGTCCGCCCTGATGAGGGGGCAGGGGGTCAGCCGCAAAAGACGCTTCAGCACGCTGGTGATTTGAGGTTCATCAAACCAGGGCACAGCCTGAGGGAACTGGTCAGATGGCCTCGAGCGTTTGAGCCCTCATGGGACCGGATCGTATCCATCAAAAAGCCGCAAGAACTCATCCACCGGTATTTCAAACAGATACCGGTTTGAAACGCTCGGACTATCAGATGTAGAAATGAACAGGGTTGAAGTTCTCGATGCATGCGCGCGGGCCAATCTCCAGCGGCACCTCTTGTTTCAGGGTGTTCTGCGAACCGCCGCGTTCGTCATGTTCTTCCTCCTTTGCGGTCCCGCTCCCCGGCTCCATCCCGAATGGGGGGATTTGAGGTGCGGCGGTATTCTGGAATGGTGGCAAGTTGAGAAGAGAGGAGGTTGCGGCAGAAGAAACTGACGAAAGGACTCACTGCCTTACATCGCCTCTTTGCCGCCGAAGACACTCGATCGCGGTATCCACGATGGCCCCAAGAGCCTCAACACCAAAAGTCTCGGACGACAGAACGACATCGTATGGAGAGAGGTCATCGATCTCGATGCCGTAGTAATTTCGGTATCGTGTGGCTTCTGAGCGCTGCCGATTCTCAGTATAGACCCGGGCCGCCTCCTCATCCATCCCGTCGCGTTCCGCGATCCGCTTTGCCCGGCATTCGGGCGACGCCTTGAGCCAGATCCGAAGATCAGCGTTCACGATCATCCAGCCCGAGAGCCTACCCTCGATGATGATATCATCGGCAGCCTCCCCGATCTCCTTCTGCCGGGCATCGATCATGCGGTCGACCGAAGGATCGCTCTCTGCGAACTTCCCGAATGCCGCGATGTCCATACCGTGCTCCCGCGCAAGTTGCCGGAAGACCTCCCCGGCAGAGATCAGGTCAAACCCGTGTTTTCTGGCAAGGTAACGTGCAAGCGATGTCGTCCCGCTCCCGGGCGGGCCGCTGATGGTGATCCGCATCAGATCCCACCTATGTTAAGAGACTTGCGGATCACCTGGCTCATCGCAAGCGAACATAGCATATACCAGATTATCCAGGCAGGTATAAACCAAAGTACAGTGGCGGAGAGGCTGACAATCCCTGCAAATGGCATCACGATCCCGGTTGCAATATCAGCCGCTGCCCCGACCGCCGGAAGCCGCAGGAGGATCCAGAAGAAGATCGGCACCGTCAGCAGAAGGATGATCGCCATCGGGACGAACTGCTGCCGGGAGATCTCGAGTTGATCCTGCATCATCTGCTCCTGCTTCTTCTGGAGTTTCTTGATCCGCTTCTCATCCCCGGAGAGCTGCGCCTCCCGGAACTCTTTCTGGAAGACCCGCATCTTCGCCTGCGTCTCCTGCATCTTCTCGTAATCTATGGTGTACTTCTGGACAAGCGATGAATAGAGGCCTGTCAGGCTCGAGAGGATGATGATCATAACGAAGAACGGCACAGCAAACCCCTCGGGATCGATGAGGGGGCCAAGCACCACATCCATTGCTGTACCGATCGTCATGCGCACCCAGCTGACGCTGTAGGAGAGGAAGACCAGCAGGGTAAAGAGAAGTGCGATCGTGGGGGCTTGCTTCTTCAGGTCAACCATATCGGGTTACCTCAAAACACTCACCAGGTCATCGATGCCCTGCTCAAGCAGGGAATCCTCGTTCCGGACAATTTTGATGGTACAGCCTGTGTACATAGCATATGCCGCAGCAACAGCGCGGTTGAACTCCTGGTGTTGGGCGATCGCACGCGAACCCTCCATGTCACGGGTTCTTGAGGGGTCACCCAGCCGACGCATCAGGATCTGATCGGGGTCGGTCTCCACCAGGACGACGATATCGGGCATAAGTTCACGAAGAACCCATTCGGGCAGTCCGGCAAGATACCCTGCCGGCGTCTTGACGCTGCTATGGGTATCGATGATAACGTTTGCATCTCCGCTCATGGCGGCGATGCCTGCGGCAGCCTCTTTCTGCAGGCGTTTCTGGACATCCTTACCAAGTTTCCGCATCTCATCGCGATCCGTGACCAGGTTCTCCCTCCTGGCCGCCTCAAACATAAACGTGCCGAAGTTGACTGTCTCATACGCGATGCCCTCGGCCGCCAGCCTCTCCATCGCCCCGTTGATGACGGTGGTCTTCCCGACACCGGGGACGCCGGTTACAACAACTTTCTTTCCCAACGTTATCACTCCAATCCGGGTATTTTTTCTCTGCAAGATAAATCCGTGCCTCGAAGAGTAATGCCTTTCGGAACCCACCCGGCCCGGCACCATCGAACCGAACTGAAAAATGGTGTTATACGGTCTTGAGCGAGGCGGTCAGGACGAGTTCCCGTGGAACTCGACCCAGGTTCTTCCGGAGGAAAATAGTTCTCCGACCCCGCCCGCCGGGCAGGGTCATCATAACTACTCCTTCCCGAAGAACCCACGCATGAACGGATACATCTCCATGATCTGCTGGCTTGCAATCTCCTCATACAGGCGGTAGGTTATACTCACCGAAAGCAGCAATCCTGTTCCACCGACCGCCCCGATCACACCAAAGAGGTTTGCCACCACCGAGAGGACACCGATAAAGACACCACCGATGACGGTAATCCTGGGGATGTAACGGTCGAGGTACTTCTCCAGCACCTGAACATTCCTCCGGTATCCCGGGATCTGCATCCCGCTCATCTGGATCTGCCGGGCCACCGCCTTCGAGTCGAGACCTGCGGTCTTGACCCAGAAGAGCGCGAATATAGCGCCGCCGATAACCATCACACCGACATCTATTCCCATCCGAAGCAGGATCTCCCAAGGAGCGTGACCCAGGTCAGCGATCCACCACATCCAATCCTGCGGCTGGTTTATTGGAGCGATGTACCACATCAGACCGTTTACCGGCACCTGCCCCTGGAACTCGCCCAGTATCGTGATCCCGGCGTTCGAGAGCAGCATCCCGATCATCTGGATGTTGGCCTGCAGCACGCGGACAAGGATCATGGGAAGAACGCTCGCGTAGATGAGTTTCACCGGGAACCGCGCACGGGCGCCGCGGACAGCTGTATGCGCGAGCGGGATCTCAATACGGGTTGACTCAACATAGACGATGATCATGAAGATGGCGATCGTCGTGATGAGAGCGAGCAGGTCCGTCCCGAAGTACTCAAGGAAGTTCACCCCGGACGTCGCCACCGCAAACAGCCGCGGGAAGAACCCGATCGGGAAGGGATCGGTTCCTGTCTGCCAGTTCAGGAACCCGTTCACTAGACCCTGAGAGACTCCGGCAACGATGAAGAGCCCCACACCCGAACCGATGCCCCACTTGGTGACGACCTCGTCCATGAAGACCACCAGCAATCCGCCAAGGCAGATCTGGAGAAAGATCAGGACCGAGACGATGAACGTGTTCCCGCCAAAGAACTCCGCCGCCACCGCCGGATCGGGCAGCATCATCCCGCCAACGATCATCGGGAGCGCCTCGATCACGATCATCACGAAGATGAGCATCTTCTGCAGGCCCATGTACATGACCTGCCCGCGGGCTTCACTGGTATCGATCTGCAGGAGGTCGGCACCCTTGAGCAGCTGCAGCACAATTGACGCGGTGACTATCGGCCCGATACCGAGATGCAGAAGCGAACCGCTCGCAC
>Ga0208823_1003189_pt1 | contig 11832 bp, 10 predicted proteins | sample AD_UKC075_MetaG_FD_184440 | JGI IMG/M metagenome (GOLD analysis project Ga0208823, IMG submission 184440) | Active sludge microbial communities of municipal wastewater-treating anaerobic digesters from USA - AD_UKC075_MetaG (SPAdes) (version 2) | ecosystem: Engineered > Bioreactor > Anaerobic >... | reverse complement strand
GTGGGCTTGCCAGTCGTACCGGTGCGCGCCTGGATGGGACCAAGGAGCCGCAGATGCGGTCGTGTGCCCGCAGCCCAGGCCGCCAGGTCGGCGTCCAGATCGGGGTCGGCGCCCTCGACAGCCGCCCGGACCTTGTCGGGCACGTGCGGAGCGAGCTGCTGCAGGTCGTCCGCGGTGGTCGCAGCCACGTCGAGGACCTCGGCGTCCGGGGCCGGAACCACCGTCGCACCCGGCTCGGACTCGGGGTCCGTGTCGCGGGGAAGCACCAGTTCGTCACGGATCGCTCCGGCGCCATCGCAGTACTCGCGCCAGCCGTCGTCGCCGTCGCTCGGCATCTCGACGTCACTGAGCAGCTCGGCGTGGGCCAGGAGCAGGGCGCAGCCCTCAGCTTCGGCGGGGGTGACTCCGTTTGCGATCAGGTCGAGGCCGAGCGACGGGATGAGCACCCGGCCCTGCCCGGTCAGTCGGACGCCGAGGCCACGGATGGGCTCGGTGTCGGCGACCATGACGACGGCCGTGCCGGTCCTCGCGGAATGCTCCCCGACGAGTGCGAGCAGTTGGCCGAGCGGGCTGCTCGACAACGCCCCGTTGACCAGGACGAGCCAGCTCTCCCACACGTCGCCGCCCAGGTCGTCGACGCGGCCAGCGGCTGCGGTCACCTCATGCTCGGCGCACTTATCGAAGGTCGCGCCAGCCGCTGCGATCGCGGCGTCCAGCGCCGTGGGGTCGTCGAGACGGTGGTGGCGGATGCGGGCGGGGTCGAGTGGTTCGGCCTCCCGTGCGATCCCAATGGAGTCGAGTTGCACCTGGCGTGCCCACGGGTTGACGGCGATCTCGGCAGCCAGGTAGCGGGCGAAGTCGGCCGCATAGGTGGGGTCCCCGGTCAGGCTGATCGTGCCGAGCTGTTCGAGGTTGACCAGCCAGGTGGCGCCGTCGTCGTCGAGTCCCACGGAAACCAGCTGCGGGTAGGCGGACCGGGCGGTCGACTCCTGCTCGTGCGAGCCCGCGGCCAGCAGCCATCGACGGCCGTCGCCCGGGTCCGGGCGCCACGGATGTGCCAGCGTGCTGGGCTCGACCAGCTGCACGGCCACCTCGCCCGGCAGGAGTTGAACAGCCAAGAGCGGGGGCGAGGCGGTCCTCCCCGGAGACGGCCAGCAACCTGAGCGCGCGGTCGATGGCAAGCAGGGTGGGCGTCGCGGCCTGCCCCTCGGTCATCACGGTCTTCTCCACCGGAACCAACTCCGGCGGCGGCGCCTGGATCGTCCGCCCCGGCCGACGGGCACGGAACTGGGCCCTCCTGCGCTGACGTAGCCCGGCCAGCAGCCCGGCTGCGAGGACGCCGGCCGCCGTCGGGGCCGGTGTAGCGCGCCCGGTACCGCCCGCTCGGCCACTGGCCGACCTCACCGAAGCCACGCTTGACCTTGGCCCGTGGTCTACCCATGATGCGCCCCTCCCGTCACACTCCGTAACGGGCCGAAGGACGGTCGGGTGGACTGGGCGACGCCGACGACGTTGCCACGCCCCGGATGTCGTGGGGAACCGTGGGGAATGGAGGCCTCTGAAGGCCATCCGCGTCCATGGGAGTCCACCACTGAGAAGGACCGAAGTCCTTGTCAGAGGGGATTTGATGTAGTCAGGAGACCATACATCGTTGTGCGCGAGAGAGGAGTTGAACCTCCACGTCCTTTCGGACACACGGACCTGAACCGTGCGCGTCTGCCATTCCGCCACTCGCGCGAGTGATCTCCCTGGGAGAACAGCCCGGTTAGGTTAGCACGTCGCCCGGGCTCGCCTCCAATCAGACCACCGACTCAACCGCAGCCAACGGCGTCCGACCTCCGCCCACGACCTTGAAGTCAAGCTAAGAACCCACCCCCCCGAGGCTGGGCCAAAGCGGGCTGCGGGCTAGGCTAAGGCGACGTCCGGTTTGCTGAGGGAGAGGGTGGACGCTGCCAGTGGGGGTGTTCGACAGCATCGAGCGACGACTCGAGGGTGTGGTCTCGGGCGGTTTCGCGCGCGCATTCAAGGGCGACGTGCAACCCGTCGAGATCGCCGCGCGCCTGCAGCGCGAGCTGGACGCCGAGGCCCGGCTGCTGTCCCGCGACCGCAAACTGGTCCCGAACGACTTCACGGTCACGCTCAGCCCCCACGACTACGACCGCCTGTTCCCGTACAGCCAGACGATGAACGCCGAAGTCATCCCGCAATTGCGCGAGTACGCCGCCAACGCCGACTACATCTTCAACGGACCCATCACCATCGACTACGTCGTCGACGACAGCCTGCCGACCGGACGCTTCAAGGTGTCCAGCGAGGCCGTCGCCGCCGTGGACGCCCCGCCCGCGTTCGGGCTCACTCCGCAGCGCCGCGCGACCCTCGTGCTCGAGGTCAACGGCGTCCGGCACCCGCTCAACCCGCCCGGTTTCGTGATCGGACGCGGCTCCGACGCCGACATCCGGATCAACGACCCGGGCATCTCCCGCGAGCACGCCCGCATCGTCGTCTCCGGACGCGGCCCCGACGCCGTCATCGACATCGAGGACCTCGGGTCCACCAACGGCATCCTGGTCAACGGCCAGCGCGTCCGCTCCGCCACCCTCGCCGAGGGCTCGCGCATCGAGATGGGCAACACTCGCCTGCTGGTCAGGACCCCGGTGGCCGATGTCTGACCTGCTCGTCCTCGGGCTGAGGCTGCTGTTCCTCGCCCTGCTCTGGCTGTTCGTCCTGTTCGCCGTCAACGTGATCCGCACCGACCTGTTCGGACGCCGCGTCCCGGCGTCCGACGTCGTCGCCTGGGACGCCGCCCCGCCGGTCCCCGTCACGCGACCCCGCGGGCGAGCCGGACGCCGCCTGCCGAGCCAGCTCAAGATCACCTCCGGCCCACGGGCCGGCCTCACGGTGCCGCTCGGCGAGGGCATCCTGATCGGCCGGACGCCGGACGCCCTCGACCTGAACGACCAGTTCATGTCGACCACCCACGCGACCATCACCCTCACCCCCACGGGCTACGTCGTCGAGGACCTCGGCTCCACCAATGGCACCCTCCTCAACGAGAGCCGCATCGTCGGCCCCACGCCGCTCACGCGCACCGACACCCTGCGCATTGGCCGCACGACGATGACCGTGGACAAGTGATCGCATGGCTCTCACGTTCCGTACGAGCGCGCACTCAGAGATCGGCCTGGTCCGCAAGAACAACCAAGACTCGGCCTACGTCGCCCCCGCGCTGATCGCAGTCGCCGACGGCATGGGCGGCGCCGCTGCGGGCGATCTGGCCTCCGCCGTCGCCATCACGCACGTCGCCGAGACCGAAGCCGATCTGGGCGCGAAGCTCGCGGCGGCGTCCGTCAAACGCCCCGATGCCGCACCCACCGGCCTGCCCGAGGGACCCGAGGGAGACCTGCTGGCCGTCCTCGCTGACACCCTCGCCAAGACCAACGAGCACCTCGCGACGCTCGTCACCGCGAACCACGACCTCGAAGGCATGGGCTCCACGCTCTGCGTGGTGGCGCTCACGGGCGACAAGGCGGCGATCGTCAACATCGGAGACTCGCGCGCCTACCTGCTGCGCGACGGCGTCCTGAGCCGCGTCAGCCACGACCACTCGTGGGTCCAAGCCCTGGTCGATCAGGGGCGCATCAGCGAAGAGGACGCCCTCGAACACCCCCACCGGTCGCTCATCCTCAAGGTGCTCAACGGCTCGCCGCACCACGAGCCCGACTTCGACCTCATCGACGTCCGGGTCGGCGATCGCTTCCTGGTCTGCTCGGACGGCCTCTGCGGCCTCGTCCCGGACGCCGCCATCGCCGAGCGCATCGGCCTCGCCGACCGGGACGCCACCGTCGACGCCCTCGTCGACCTGGCCCACTCGGCCGGCGGCCACGACAACATCACGATCATCGTCTCCGACGTCGTCGACGGCGAGCCCGAGGGCGGCGTCCACCTGCTCGGCTCGGTCTCGACGACCAAGATTTCGGACGCCGGCGCGCCAGCCGCCACGTCCCCGCGGCTGACCGTCCGGGCCGGACGGCGTCCGAATCGGTCGCCCGAGGTGGTCCGGTACTCGCCGGCGGCCGGGTCGCGCGTTCGGCGGGCGGTCCGCCTCGCGCTCGGGATCCTGGTGCCCGTCGTCCTCATCCTGGGCGGGGCCTTCGGCTGGTACACCTACACCCAGACGCGGTTCTATCTCGGCCCGAACAACACCACGGTGGCCGTCTTCCAGGGCGTCCCCGACCACGTGTTCGGGCAGCCGCTGAACAAGGTGGTCGCCGACGACGGCGTCCAGTTGGCCGATCTGCCGCCGTTCTACCTCGACAAGGTCAAGGGACTCATCCAGGTCGCCGACCTCACCACCGGCCAGGCCCGCCTCGTCGAGTTGAAGGGCATGGCGGCGCGCTGCGTCGCCCAGCGGGCCGCCGCCGCCCGGGCCAGCGAGCAGCCCTCCCCCAGCCCCACGCCCGCCCCGCCGTCGGCTTCGCCGTCGACCCCGGCGGCGTCGCCGTCGACCCCGGCGGCAAGCCCGTCGACGCCCGCAGCCAGCGAGACCCCCACGACCCCGACCACCCCGTCGACCCCCGCGACGCCGGCTCCCCCCGCCTCACCCGAGGACTGCTGATGGACGACGTCGTCGTCTACGAGCGGCGCAGCGTGGCCTCGTTCACCCTCGTGGTGTTCGCGTTGGCGCTGGGCCTCGGCGGCTACGTCCTGGTGGGCCTCAACCAGGACGGGCAGCCCCCCGCCGACTGGCCGCTCGCGGTGGCCGTATGGGCGGGGCTGGGCCTGGTCTCGTGGGGAGTCGTCCGCTGGCGCCTGCCGTACGCCGACCCGCTGCTGCTGCCCTGCGTTCTGCTGCTCAACGGCCTCGGCATGGCGATGATCTACCGCCTCGACCAGGCGACCAACCCCCCGATGCAGTCCGGACGCCTCCAGCTCGGCTGGGCCGCCGCGGCCGTCGCCGTGATGCTCGCGGTCGTGGTGTTCCTCAAGGACCATCGGCGACTGCAGCGCTACACCTATCTGTGGTTCGTCCTCGGCCTCGGGCTGCTGCTGCTGCCGCTCGTGCCGGGCATCGGCTTCGCCAACCACGGCGCCCGCGTCTGGATCAAGCTCGGCACCTTCAGCTTCCAGCCCGGCGAGGTCGCCAAAATCGTGCTGTCCATCGCCTTCGCCGCCTACCTCACCGAGAAGGGCGACGTGCTGGCCAAGGCCGGACCCCGCCTGCTCGGGCTCACCCTGCCCCGCATGCGCGACCTCGGCCCGATCGCCGTGATGTGGGGCATCAGCATGCTGATCCTGGTCTTCGAGACCGACCTCGGCATGTCGCTGCTGTTCTTCAGCCTGTTCGTCGCGATGGTCTACATCGCCACGCGGCGCTCCAGCTGGGCCATCCTCGGCCTGCTGCTGGTGGGCGTCATGGGCTTCCTCGGCTACACCTACCTCGGCCACGTCCGCGTCCGGTTCCAGGCCTGGCTGCAGCCGTTCTCGAACTACGACCAGAACTGGCAGATCATCAGCGCCCAGTTCGGGTTCGCGTCCGGCGGACTGCTGGGCACGGGCTGGGGCCTGGGGCGTCCGTACCTGACCCCCATCGCCAAGAGCGACTTCATCGCCGCCGCGCTGGGCGAGGAACTGGGGCTCGTCGGGCTCTTCGCGATCCTGCTCGTCTACCTGATCATCGTCGCCCGGGTGCTGCGCGCCGCGCTCATCACGCGCGAAACCTTCGGCGCCCTGCTCGCCGCGGGCCTGGCCTTCGTCTTCGGCCTCCAGGTCTTCATCATCGTCGGCGGCGTCACCCGACTGCTGCCCCTCACCGGCCTGACAACGCCGTTCATGTCCCAGGGCGGCTCGTCGTTGATCTCCAACTACCTGCTGCTCGGACTGCTCCTGACCGTCACCCACCAGGCCCGCAAGCCGCAGGCCCAGATCGAGACCGACGAGTTCAGCTCGCTGCACGACGAGGCCACGACGGCCATTCCGGCCGTCGCCGCTGCGGGCGTTCGGACGCCGACGTCCCCGTCCTCGGCGTCCCCGGCCCCGACCCGGACGCCCCAGGTGACGACCCCCGCCATGGCCGACCGGGCCTCCGACGTCGACGCACCCACCCAGGCGATCGCACCCCAGGCCCTCTTCGGCGGTGATGCCCCGTGAACAAGGCGATCCGCACCATCTCGGTGGTCATCGTGGTCATGTTCGTCTCGCTGATGGCCAACGCCACCTACGGCTACGTCGCGCGCACGCCCGCGCTCAGCAACGACCCGACCAACCGACGCGTCACCGACGCCGAGTTCGGCACCGACCGCGGGACGATCCTGGTGGGCAACACCCCCATCGCCCTCACCAAGCCGGTGAACGATCGGTACGGCTTCCAGCGCAGCTACCCCCAGGGCGCGCTGTACGCACCGGTCACGGGCTACTACTCGTACCTCTACAAGCGGACGGGCCTCGAGCAGACCCAGAACGCCCAGCTGTCGGGAACCTCCAGCAGCCAGTTCATGCAGCGGCTCGTCGACCTGGCGACGGGCAAGCGCCCCACCGGGGCGACCATCGTCACGACCCTGGACGCCCGCGCCCAGCAGGCCGCCCGGGACGCCCTCGGCAACCGCCCTGGCGCGGTCGTGGCCCTCGACTACAAAACCGGCGCCGTGAAGGCCCTCGTGACCTCGCCGACCTACGACCCCAACCTGCTCGCGACCCACGACCTCGGGGCGTCCAAGGCGTCCTACGACAAGCTGAACGCCGACGCGAGCAAGCCGCTGTCGAACCGGGCGACCCGCGAGATCTTTCCGCCCGGGTCGACGTTCAAGCTCGTCGTGAGCGCCGCCGCGCTGGCGTCCGGCATGACGCCCGACACGATGGTCGACTCGCCGGCGTCCCTGCCGCTGCCCGGGACGACGCGTCCGCTGAGCAACTCGGGCGACTGCGGAGGCACCCAGATCACCCTCAAGCAGGCCCTCCAGACGTCCTGCAACACGGCGTACGCGGGCCTCGGCATGAAGCTGGGGGCGGACGCCGTCCGCACGCAGGCGGAGAAGTTCGGCTTTGGGCGCTCCGACCTGCTGCCTCAGCTGGGGTCCGCGAAGAGCACCTTCCCGGCGACGCTCGACCAGGCGCAGCTGGCGCAGAGCTCGATCGGGCAGTTCGACGTGGCGGCGTCCCCGCTGCAGATGGCCATGGTCGGGGCCGGCATCGCCAACAACGGCGTCGTCATGCAGCCGTACCTGGTGCAGCAGGTGCGGGCCGCTGACCTGACCGTCCTGGAGACGGCCCAGCCGCAGAAGTTTTCCGAGGCGATGACGGCAGCCAACGCCGCCGCGCTGCAGGACATGATGGTCAACGTGGTGACCAACGGGACCGGAACCAGGGCGCAGATCAACGGCGTCCGGGTCGGTGGCAAGACCGGCACCGCTTTGACAGACGGCAAGAACGCCCCCTATGCCTGGTTCGTGGCATGGGCGGACAACCCTTCGGTGGCGATCGCGGTGTTCGTTCAGGACGCCGGCGTTGAGGCGAGTGACGTCTCAGGGGGCCGCATCGCGGCACCCATCGCCAAGAGCGTGATAGAGGCAATGCGATGACCGATCAACGGCTTTTGGGCGACCGCTACGAGGTCAACGAGGTGCTCGGACGGGGCGGGATGGCCACTGTACGCAGCGCCCGCGACCGGACGTTCGGGCGCGACGTGGCGGTGAAGGAGCTGCGCGCGGACCTGGCCTCCGACCCCACGTTCCAGGAGCGGTTCCGCCGCGAGGCTCAGGCATCCGGCAACCTCAACCACCCCAACATCGTGTCGGTCTACGACACCGGCGAGGCGAAAGACCCGACCAGCGGCGTCTCGGTCCCCTACATCGTCATGGAGCTCGTCAAGGGACGCACCCTGCGCGACATCCTGCGCGACGGGCGTCCGATCCTGCCGCGCCGCGCGCTCGAGTTCACCGTCGGGGTGCTGGACGCCCTCGCCTACAGCCACGCCGCCGGCATCGTCCACCGCGACATCAAGCCGGCGAACGTGATGATCACGACGGCCGGCAACGTCAAGGTCATGGACTTCGGCATCGCCCGAGCGGTCTCCGACACGTCCTCGACGATGACGCAGACCGCGGCCGTCATCGGCACCGCCCAGTACCTGTCGCCCGAGCAGGCCCGCGGCGAGACCGTCGACGCGCGCTCCGACCTGTACTCGACCGGCTGCCTGCTCTACGAACTGCTCGTGGGGCGTCCGCCGTTCACCGGCGACTCGCCGGTGTCGGTCGCGTACCAGCACGTCCGGGAGGCCCCCGTCCCGCCGAGCACGCTCGATCCCGAGGTGACCCCCGGCATGGACGCGGTCGTGCTGCGCGCGCTGGCCAAGTCCCCGGAGGATCGATACCAGACGGCGTCCGAGATGGCGACGGACATTCGCCGCCTCCTCGCGGGCCAGCCGGTGGCGGCCGCCTTGCCCACGGCTGTCACGGCGGCCGCCGTGCCGGTCGCCGCTGCGGCCGAGGGCACGTCCGTGCTCGGCGCCGTCAGCGAGCAGACCGGCAGCCAGACCGTCGTCCTGGGTGGACCGCAGCGGGCCAACACCCCCGAACCCCGCCGCGGACGCTGGCTGTGGCCGGTCCTGATCGGGCTGCTCGTGCTGGCGCTTGCCGGGGCGGGCGCGTTCTTCGTCTTGAACCAGCGCAAGGCCCAGGTCACGGTCCCCAACGTCAAGACCCTGGAGCGCGAGGCCGCGATCCTGCTCCTGCAGGAGAAGAACCTCAACCCGACGCCGAAAGAGGTGCAGGGTCCGAACGACGCCACCGTCGGACGCGTCACCGATCAGGTCCCCGCGGCCGGAGCCACGGTCGATCCGGGGTCGACCGTGACGATCATCGTCAACGTCGGTCCGACCATGTTGCAGCTGCCCTCGTCCGGCATCGTGGGCAATGACCTCGACCTTGTGACCGCCGAGCTGACCAAGGCGGGATTCAAGGTCCTGCCCGTCACCGCGGAGACCGAGCCGGCCACCGCCGTGGCGAAGCAGATCCTCAGGGTCGATCCCGCCGAGGGCAGCAAGGTGGCGGCCGGACAGCAGATCGTCCTCTACTACGCCACCGGCCAGGCCAAGGTGCCCGCAGTCGGCAACTACGACAAGGACGTGGCGCTCAAGGCGTGCAAGGACCTCGGCCTCAACGCGGTGCTGGTCGGGCAGCCGTCCCCGCTGCCCGAGAACACGGTCATCCGCACCGACCCGGCCCCGGGCACGCTCATGAAGAAGACCGACAAGCTGACGATCTACTTCGCCACGCCGATGCCGGTCCAGACCCCGACGCAGGTGCCGACGACGGTCGCCCCGACCACGTCGGCGCCGACGACGCCGTCCACCACGCCGACCCCGTAGGGCTACGCCGGCACGTTCATCAAGGGCGTCAGCCCGGACGCCCGCGCGGGGGCGTCCGCGTCGCCGCAGGCGACCAGCCAGTTCGCGAGCAGCTGATGTCCGCACTCGGTGAGCACGGACTCCGGGTGGAACTGCACCGACTCGATCGGCAGCTCGCGGTGCCGGATCGCCATGATGACCCCCGAGTCGGTCCGGGCCGACACCTCCAGGGCGTCCGGCACGGTCTCTGGGTCGAGCGCCAGCGAGTGGTAGCGCGTCGCGGTGAACGGGTTCGGCAGGCCAGCGAAGACGCCGCGTCCGTCATGAAAGACCTCGGACGTCTTGCCGTGGAGCAGCTCGGGGGCGCGTCCGACCACGCCGCCGTAGGCCACCGCGATCGACTGCAGCCCGAGGCAGACGCCGAAGATGGGGAGGCGTCCGGCCTGGTTCTTGACGACGTCGATGCAGACTCCGGCCGCCTCCGGCGTCCCCGGACCGGGCGACAGCAGGACGCCGTCGAAGGCGTCCGGCCAGGACGCATCGGCGAAGCGTGAGTCGTCGTTGCGCCAGACAGCGACCTCGGCGCCCAGCTGGGCCAGGTACTGCACGAGGTTGTAGACGAAGGAGTCGTAGTTGTCGACGACGAGGATCCGGGCCATGGCGCACATGGTAGGCGTCGGGGCGGCGGCGTCCGGACCCGCTACGCTAGCCCGGACGATCCAGCGGTGTGACAGGAGCTAGCAGTGCCCGAGTCGAAGGGACGCAAGGCGGCGGACGACAAGGCCGTCATCAAGCGCAAGAGCGAAGCTGCGGCGAGGCGGTCCGAGAACAAGGCCCGCCAGGCGTCGCTCGAGAGCCCCCCATGGCTTGCGCCGCTGTTCATCGTGGTCGGCCTGCTGGGCGTCATGTGGCTGGTGCTGTACTACATCGCGGCCGCGTACATCCCGTTCATGGCGGCCCTGGGCGGCTGGAATGTCGTCATCGGCATGGCTCTGATGACCGCGTGCTTCCTCATCGCGACCCAGTGGAAGTAGCCGCGTCCTAGCCGAGCAGGTCCAACGCCGTGCGCAGTTGGTCGACCGGCACCTGGCCCGGGGCGGACGCCGTCCCGACCATCGCGAACGTCGCGCAGGAGCCGAAGAGGTGACCCGCGAGGCGCGTCACCACCCCGCCGGACCCCATCGCGATCGTGAAGAACGTCACCTCGGGGTGCAACTGCTGCATCGCCCGGGACGCCGCGAAGACGGTCAGGACGTCGTCCGGGCTCGTCGGGGTCACGGCGATCTTGGACACCGCCATGCCGCGCCGGTGCATGTCGCGCAGCAGCCCGACGATCTCGGACGCCTTCGGTGTCGCCGCGAAGTCATGGTTGGAGCCGATCACCGGGATGCCGCGCGCGTCGGCCGCATCCAGAATCTCGTCGCCGGACGCCGCATCGAACAGGTGCTCGACGTCGACGGCGTCCACCAGGCCTGAGTCGATCAGGGCGACGTTGAGGTCCACATAGTCGGACGCCGCGATCTCGCGGCCGCCTTCGGCCGCGGTTCGGAAGGTGGCGAGCAGGGGCCGTGAGCCGAGGGCGGCGCGGAGTTCGGGAAGGACGCCCAGCACGGCGTCCGGGTGGGCGTCGGAGAACAGGTCCACTCGCCACTCGACGATGTCGATGCCAGGGGTGGCTGCGACGACGATGGCCTGGGCGAGCAGGTCGTCCGGCGTCGATGCCGTCAGCGGGACGACCACCTTGACCGGGCCGTCACCTAGGTCGACTCGTCCGATCTTCACGACCATGAGCGCTCCTCTCGAACGGTGCGGCGATTGTTGGCGGAATTGGTCTCGCCACGCGATAGCTCATCCGCCAGCGAGCCGGGTGTCCTCAGCCTTGCGGCTTCAGCAACGGGAACAGGATCGTCTCGCGGATGCCGGCGTCGGTGAAGAGCATGATCAGCCGGTCGATGCCGAGGCCGACGCCGCCCATGGGCGGGGCGCCGAACTCGAGGGCGTTGAGGAAGTCCTCGTCGAGCTGCATCGCCTCGGGGTCGCCGCCCGCCGCCTTCAGCGACTGCTCGGTGAGGCGCTCGCGCTGGATCACCGGGTCGATCAGCTCGGAGAAGCCCGTGCCGCGCTCGAGGCCGCCGATGATGAGGTCCCAGGCTTCGATGAGCCCCGGCTTCGAGCGATGCTCGCGTGCCAGCGGCTGGGCGATCGCCGGGTAGTCGCAGACGAAGGTCGGCTGCAGCAGCTCGGGCTCGACCAGCTCGCCGAACATCTCGACGGCGAGCTTGTCCGCTCCCCACGCCGGGTCGTACTCGACGCCGTGGGCGTCGGCGTCCGACTGCAGCTCGGTCAGCGGAGTGTCGATGGTGACCTCGCGGCCCAGCTTCTCGCTCAGCCCCGTGTAGAGCGGCAGCCAGCGCCACTCACCGTCCAGGTCGATGACGCCCTTGGGGGTCTCGATCTGGCGGCTGCCGACGGCGTCCGCGGCGTCGGTGATG
>Ga0208823_1003186_pt1 | contig 11837 bp, 10 predicted proteins | sample AD_UKC075_MetaG_FD_184440 | JGI IMG/M metagenome (GOLD analysis project Ga0208823, IMG submission 184440) | Active sludge microbial communities of municipal wastewater-treating anaerobic digesters from USA - AD_UKC075_MetaG (SPAdes) (version 2) | ecosystem: Engineered > Bioreactor > Anaerobic >... | reverse complement strand
CGAACTGGCGGAAGATAATATGTCCTGATTGTTCGCCGCCAAGGGTACACCCTTCCCGCAACATTTCCTCCAGGACATAGCGGTCTCCAACCTTGGTGGCAACAGTCTTAACCCCCAGGTCTTTTGCGGCAAGGCGCAAACCTAAATTGCTCATCACTGTTATTACCAAGGTGTCCTTGGCAAGCCTGCCCTGTTCTTTCAGGGACTTGGCACATATTAACATGATTTTGTCGCCGTCTACAATCTCACCCCGGGCATCCACAGCAATGAGGCGGTCGGCGTCGCCATCCAGGGCAAGCCCTGCATCTGCCCCTTTTGCCTTTACGGCAGCTGCCAGGGCTTCGAGGTGGGTTGAACCGCAGTTGCGGTTGATATTAATGCCATCCGGGTCGGAGTGGATTGCCTCTACCTGGGCGCCGGCGGCGGCAAAGACCTTGGGGGCAATGCCGGAGGCAGAACCGTTGGCGCAGTCCACCACGATTTTCAGCCCCTTGAGACTGACATCAATGGTAGAGAGTAGATAGTCACAATAAGTTTGGACGAGCTCTTCCCGGCGGATAATTCTGCCCACATTCTCCCCTGTGGGACGCGGCAAATCATCAGTGTCCTGAAAATAGAGCTCTTCTATGGCCAGTTCCTCGGCATCCTCCAGTTTAAAGCCCTGGGAGTTGAAAAATTTTATGCCGTTGTCCTCCATGGGATTGTGGGAAGCGGAAATCATTGCCCCCGCCGCAGCACCTGTCTCCTTGGTGAGCCAGGCGAGGCCGGGGGTGGTGACAATCCCCGTCAAAAAGACGTCCATACCCACTGAGGCGATGCCGCTGGCCAGTGCCCCTTCCAGCATTGCGCCGGAAAGACGAGGGTCACGGCCGATGAGGAATGCTCCCCCTTTTTCCCCCAGGCGGGAGGCGGCTGCCCGCCCGATTTTAAAGGCCAGTTCCGGCGTCAGCACAACGTTTGCTTTGCCCCGAATTCCATCGGTGCCAAAAAGTCTTGCCATTGACTTCAATCCTTCCCGTTATGTTGCATCCGCCGAAAGAGATTGTCCGGCGGACGGCGATGAAGATTAGTTTCCAGCCAGTCCCGCAAGGTCTTTTCATCTAAGTAGCGTGTGAGTTTCCCCTCATGGGCGAGGGAGATGGCACCGGTCTCCTCGGAGACAATGATCGCTATTGCATCGGACTGCTCGGTGATGCCCACCCCGGCCCGATGCCTGGTGCCGAGACCAACCTTGAGCTCCGGGCTGTCGGAGAGGGGCAGGTAGCAACTGGCGGCCCGCACCCGATTCCCTCTCAAGATGACGGCTCCATCGTGAAGGGGAGTACTGGGCTCAAAGATACTGAGGACCAGTTCGGAAGTAAGGACGGCGTCGATATTTACCCCCGTTTCCGACCAATCCTTGAGGCCGGTTTCCTGTTCCCACACCACCAGGGCGCCAATCCTGCGAGCAGACAACTGCACCAAGGCGGTAACTAATTCATCTGCTGCCTCAATGCGCTCGTCCCCAGTGAGGAAGGTGGGCTTAGTAAAGAAGCTGCCTCTCCCAAGGTGCTCAAGGGCCTTGCGTAACTCCGGATAAAATATAATCGGCAGGGCGACAATCCCCACAGTGAGTATTTGCTCCAGCAGCCAATTGGTAACGGTGAGGCCGATGAGCTGGCTGAGGAGGTTGGCGAAGACTAAAATCACCAGGCCCTTGAGGAGCTGGACTGCCCTGGTGCCCCGAATCAGGATGTACAGACGATACAGCAAGTAGAGGACAATTGCGATATCGATAACGACCACAGGTGATGGCTTCAACAACTCTTGCAGTTTATCAAGCATACTCACCCTCCTCACACCTGTCCGGTATTGCCGGCAAGAAATGTGAATTTATTGAGTTTCAATGCCGGCACCAGAAAACTGCTCCACAGCCCCCCAAAGAGCTTCACCTCGTCTCCGGTCATTTCTATGTTGTTAAAGGCCTCGGCAAGGTTTTGCACAAAGCGCAGGTCGGGGAGGGCAGCGGTAAGCTTGCCGTCTTCCACCAGCAGAGTGCCTCCCGCAGTGGTGCCGGTGATTACAGCTTCCCGGGAGTCCAGTACCGAGAGGCCATGGAAGCGCGAGACCAGGATTCCCCGCCGGGTGCTGGCAATCATGTCATCCAGCATGGCATTGCCGGCCTCCACCACCAAATGGCCTGGCCGGGGGGCAGCAATGCCCGGCGGCGGGCCGTGACCCGTGGAGACGGTATTTAGCGCCGCAGCACTTCCGTTATCCAGACATACTCCCTGAATGATACCGCGATTGACCAGGCTAAACCTCTGTTTTGGCGTCCCCTCAAAATCAAAGGGCAACTGCAGCCCCCGGGGATCGAGACTGTCGTCCCAGACAGTCAGCTGTTCTGAAAAGAGCTTTTCCCCCAGTCGGGCAAAGGGGGTTCGCTGCTGGATAAAGGCCTTGCCGTCAAAGAAGATTGCGGCGGCTGCTTCCATCAGCCCTGCCACAGCCGCAGGTTCTAAGATGACAGTATATTCTCCCGCCGGCAGCGGCTGCTGCCTGTCTGAACTCTGGCATTTGGCGGCGGCAATAAGAAAAGTGCCCATGACATCCAGCATTTCTGCGTCGGGGTGGCAACAATAACCCCAGCCGCGGCCAGGGCCTGCGGCATTAGCTGCAGACAGCTCAAATTCAGCCAGAGCAGCCTTGGTATATGCTGCAACCCCCAGGGAGTTGACGAAGGCAATTTCGGCAACATGGGAAGTCAGGCTGCCGTCAACAACCAGGTTGGCCCTGCCTGCCAGGCTCCTTATCTCACTGAGCAGATTCTCCCGGTCCTGGGGATTTTGTTCCAGTGTTGCCGCCGGGGCCAAAGACACCTCCCGGCAGCCCTTGCTGTCACTTAATACTAAGGGCCCCTGCTTGTACGCATGGTTGCGGGCCTGTTTCACTGTTTGGCGCAGGGAGGGCAGATTGAAGACATTGGTGGTCCCCTCCCCTACCCGGCCCCTTTTCTCGACGCGGACCCGGACTGTGACGTTGTCAACCCGGCTCCCTTGAACCAAAGAGTTGCGGCGAAGCCAGGAAGCCTCCCGGCTGTGGGTGAGGACCGCTATTTCTGCCGGAATGTCCTTGGGCAGGACCTTTTCCAGGACGGTCAGCAACTTGTTCTTCTCCGTCATGGCCTGTCACCTACCCTCACGCCGCGTATGCGCACAGGCACCACCGAATGGCCTGCGGCAATACCGTTGTCCATTATTCCCAGGTTCCTTTGATGGGCGGTAGCAGCTGCCGCATCGCAACCGCTCCAAAAAGCTTTGGCATTGCCCCGGTAAAAGGGGTTTTTCACCATCTGGGTTATTAATCCCCCTTCAATCATCCAGCCGATTTCAGCCTGGGCTGCAAAACCGCTGCCCAGCGGGTTCACAGTGAAGGAGCGGGGGGTGTCCAGGAGTATTCCCCGCTTAATGCCCCCTGCCAGGTCAGCCAGGCTGCAGGCCCCTGGACGCAGGATGACATTGGTCATCCAGGGGAGGGGAGGCGAAGACCAGGAGGGAGAACGCATGCATCCGCTGCTGAATCTCCCCGTGGCAGCAGCCGTCTCCCTGCCGGTAAAGTAATTGACTACCCTGCCCTTTTCAAGCAAAGGGAAAGTCTGGGCTTTGACCCCCTCGGCATCAAATCCGAAACTGCCGGCGCCGCCAGGCAGGGAAGCATCGGCGTCCAGGGACACAGCCTGGGAGCTCAGCCTCAACTGGGAAGAATACGTCGATTCAGGCATGCCCAGTTGCAGGCGGCGGCCAAGGGTGTAGTGAATTTGAGCGGCCAGCATGGGGCCCAGGAGGATGACGTCCATGACCTCCTGAGGACAAGCAGGGGCCTTCGTCAAAGCGATGGCCTCCTCGGCCATTTGCCTGCCGTGCCCCGGCAGGTCCAGTTCCTTAATATATTCGTAACCCCGTCCGGCATAGCTTCCCTGGGGAGAAGGCCAACTCCGCTGCTGGATTTCTCCCTCCCCAAAGGCCAGGGCAGAAATGCCTCCTCCGGACAGAGTGAAGGCTTGCTGATTTGCGCTGCCTTCGCTGTTAAGATAATGACGGTGTTCCCTGCGGAAGTGCAGCCATGTCCGCCGCAGTTCAATGCCCCCTATTGCCATGGTGCCATCAGTTTCCCGGAGCAACTCCAGAAGCTGAGAGCGGGGAATGGCAAAAGGATCCTCCTGGCAGGGACATGTCCAGCTGCCCACGGCAGGAAAGACGGTGCTGAGTTCGACGGGATGCGGCAAGGCAGGGTGGACATTTGCCCCTGCCATAGCTGCCTTCACCAGGCGATTGACGGCGAGCTTGTTGGTAGCAGGGGCAGCGGCAAACCCCCACCGGCCCGCTGCCAGCAGACGCACGGCAATCCCTTTCTCCCTGTTGCTGCTTAGGGAAGGGCGGGCATTTTCAATATTCCACTTCTCTTCTTCCACATCAACTCCAGTTATTTCGGCATAATCTGCGCCAGCGGCAATTGCTGCATCCAAGCCGTATTTCAGCAACTGTTCCAGAATTAATCCCCCCTGCCCATACTGTACTTACTCAAAGATATTGTCAAAATAGTATTGCCCAGGCAATAAGATGTCGAATCCTGTTACTGTCCTTCCCAGTCCTCATCGCGATGTTCCAGCAACTGCATGGCCTCCTGCAGGCGGTCGCCGGGAACATAGATGTCCACATCCCGGCCTAAGCCCCCGTACAGCTTGAGGACATGGCCCTCTCCCCGATACTTCCTCTGCACAGGAATCCCTGCCGATTTCAATAAGCCTTCAATTAATTGAGCCTCAAAATCGTCCTTGCAGTTTACCAGGAGCTTCATAGCATCACCTCAATTTATTTTTTCGCCGCTGAGGGTGCAAATCCCTGCACGCCTCCAGCCATTTCTCGCCATTGCCGGCAAAGGGAAGGGAGCCCGCAGGCTCCCTTATAATTACTTGAATTTGGCCAGGACATCGTCAAGGGTGGGGCTGCCGATTTCCTGGAGTTCGTAACCAACGCGCACTGCCGGCCGCTTGATCTTGAGAATGCGAGTGAGGTCAATGGGGGTAGCGGCAATGACCAGGTCACAGTCAATTGCGTCGATGGTCTTTTCCAGTTCGCGAATTTGTTTTTCGCCGTAACCCATGGCAGGCAGGATGTTGGTGAGATGGGAATACTTTTCAAAGGTCTCCTTGATGCTGCCCACTGCCCAGGGACGGGGGTCAATGAGTTCGGCTGCACCGTATTTGCGGGCCGCCACTGTGCCTGCGCCATAAGCCATTTCCCCGTGGGTAAGGGTGGGGCCGTCTTCAATGACCAGGACCCTCTTGCCTTTGATCTTATGTCCGTCCTTGACAATGATTGGGGATGCGCCCTCAATAACTACGGCATTGGGTGCGAACTTGGCGATGTTTTCCCTGACGATGTTGATGCCTTCGGGGGAAGCAGTTTCAATCTTGTTGATGACTACTACGTCAGCCATACGCAGGTTGACTTCGCCAGGATGGTAGCTGACCTCGTGGCCAGGACGATGGGGGTCAACAAGGGTAATGTAGAGATCGGTGTGGTAGAAAGCAAAGTCGTTGTTGCCGCCGTCCCAGACAATGATGTCGGCTTCTTTTTCGGCCTCAGCAAGAATCTGGGCGTAGTCGACACCGGCATAGACAATGATGCCGCGGTCGATATGGGGTTCGTACTCTTCGCGCTCTTCTATGGTGCATTTATGCTTATCCAGGTCGTCATAGGTGGCAAAGCGCTGGCAAGCCTGTTTTGCTAAATCTCCATAGGGCATGGGGTGGCGGATGGCTACGACCTTTTTGCCCATGGCCTTGAGGGTATCACAGACTTTGCGGGTGGTCTGGCTTTTGCCAACCCCGGTGCGGACTGCGGTAACAGCGATTACCGGCTTGCTGGATTTGAGCATTGTCGAGTTGGGGCCCATGATGCGGAAGTCCGCTCCTGCAGCCTGCACTGCGGCAGCCTTGTTCATGAGGACGTTGTAGGGAACGTCGCTGTATGCAAAGACTACCTGCTGGACACCGTGCTTCTTGATTAAGTCAGTAAGTTCTTCTTCTGCATGGATAGGAATGCCGTTGGGATACAACTTACCAGCCAGTTCCGGGGGATACAGCCTTCCCTCAATATCCGGAATTTGGGTGGCGGTAAAAGCTACTACTTCATATGCTTCATTGTCCCGGAAATAGACATTGAAGTTGTGAAAGTCGCGACCTGCAGCTCCCATGATAATTACTTTGATTGACACGAAAAATCCTCCTAACCTAAGTAAGATTTATTTCTTATCGGCAGTGCCGGTAAGGACCTTAATCAGCAGTCTCCGAATCTGACTTCTTAGAGAGTGGCGACCATGACGGCCTTGATGGTGTGCAGGCGGTTTTCTGCCTGATCAAAGACCTTGGAGTGCTTGCTTTCAAAGACTTCGTCAGTTACTTCCATTTCAGGAAGGCCAAACTCCTGGAAAATCTGCTCGCCAATGGTGGTGTTGCGGTCGTGGAAGGCAGGCAGGCAGTGCAGGAAGATTACATCAGGAGCAGCCATTCTGATCATGTTCATGTCGATCTGGTAGGGCTTGAGGAGGGCAATGCGCTCGGCAAAGAGATCCTCTTCTCCCATGCTGACCCAGACGTCGGAATAAATGACATCGACGCCGGAGACCCCATCCTGGATGGAATCGGTGATGGTGATTTTGGCATCATTTTCAGCAGCGATTTCCTTAACCTTCTTGACGAGGTTCTCATCCGGGAATAACTCCTTGGGGCTGACAATCCTCATATCCAGGCCCATCTTGGCGGCGCCAATGAGGAGGGAGTTGGCCATGTTGTTGCGGCCGTCGCCTACATAGGCAAATTTGATGCCCCGAAGGTAGCCCTTGTGCTCGATGACCGTAAGGAAATCTGCCAGGATTTGAGTGGGGTGGTACTGATCAGTGAGGCCGTTCCACACAGGGACGCCGGCATACTTGGCCAGGGTTTCAACAGTTTCATGGGCAAAGCCCCTGAACTCGATGCCGTCAAACATGCGGCCGAGAACCCGGGCTGTATCGGCGATAGATTCCTTCTTGCCCAGCTGGATGTCGTCCTTGCCCAGGTAATCTGCATGGGCACCTTCGTCAGCTGCCGCCACCATAAAGGCACAACGGGTGCGAGTGGAGGTCTTTTCGAAGATGAGGGCAATGTTCTTGCCTTCCAGGTTGCGGGGACGAATGCCGGCATACTTCAGGCGTTTCAGTTCAGCGGCCAAGTCCAGGAGATACTGAATTTCTTCGGGAGTGAAGTCCAACAAGGTGAGAAAATGTCTGCCTTTGAGATTAACTGCCAAATTAATCTACTCCTTCCTTATAGAAAATTTATTTTGAGATTATAGTACCTGCTTTCCCTTGCAAAGCGGCTGCCGCCTTGTTGAGGGAGGCGATTATGGATCTCTCGCCGCCTTGCTCAACAAAGCGGATTGCTGCCTCCACCTTTGGCCCCATGCTGCCGGCCCGGAACTGGCCCTGAGCGGCATGTTCTTTTGCTTCCTCCAGGCTGAGGTGGTGGAGGAATTTCTGGTCCGGTTTTCCCCAATTGATGGCTACCGCCTCCACATCGGTGAGTATCAAGAGGATATCTGCATTGACGTCACCGGCCAGGCGAGCTCCCGCCAGGTCCTTGTCAATTACCGCCTCAATGCCCCTGAGCTTGCCCTGGCTGTCTTCAACTACAGGAATGCCGCCGCCGCCTGCGGCGATTACAATTGCATCCCTGTCCAGGAGGGCCTGGATGAGATCTTTCTCCACAATACCCTTGGGATCAGGCGAGGGAACGACCCGACGCCAGCCCCGTCCGCTGTCTTCAACCATAGTATAACCTTTTTGGGCCATGAGCTCCTCAGCTTGTTGCTGTATATAGAAGGGGCCGATGGGTTTTGTGGGATTTTGGAAAGCACTGTCGCCGGAATCCACCAGGACTTGGGTGAGAATTGTCCCCACATGGCGTTGGGGAAGCAGGTTTTTCATCGACTGTTGAATCATGTAGCCAATGAATCCCTGGGTCTGAGAACCGCATACGTCCAACGGCATCGGCGGAATCTTGTCCTTGGCTTCTTCGTTTTGCAACAGAATGTTACCTACCTGTGGTCCGTTGCCGTGGGTAATGACCAGCTGGTAACCGGCCTCAATGAGAGCAGCCAGCTGAACGCAGGTGTTGTAGACGTTCTCAAACTGCACTTCAGCTGTTCCTGCCTGTTTGGGCTGGAGAATGGCATTTCCCCCTAAGGCAACAACAACTCGCTTGTTCATACATTCACTCCTCGTATGCTGAGATGGGTACCTGATATTTACAGCGGGGACAGCTTCTTTGGGATAAGAAAACCTTTGTCACTGTGCCCCGTTGAATTAGAAGTTGCCCGCACTGAGGACAATAGGTTCCGGCAGAGTAGGAGCCGGGAAGGTTGCCGGTATAGACGAAGTCCAGCTTTTGACGGGCTATCTCTGCCAGGTCCTCAATCAGGTCCGGCGGGGTGGCAGGCTGTTGCCACTGCCGGGCTGGATAATAGCGGGACAAATGCAGGGGAATCTGGCGGTTGAGGGTGGCCAGGAAGGTGCTGAGGGATTCTACTTCCTCTGCCCCGGCATTCTCACCCTGGATCAGGAGAGTGGTGACTTCCACATGGCATTTGCCCACGGCGGCGGCAATGGCCTCCTTAACGGGCTGGAGGCTACCCTTGCAGTTGGCCCGGTAAAACCGGTTACTGAAGGCCTTGAGGTCTATATTCAAAGCGTCAATGTGCTCAAGGAGTTGCAGCCATGGCTCCAGGCGAATATAGCCGTTGGTAACCAGGACGGTCTTCAAACCCCGCCTGCGAGCCTCCTTGGCCCCTGCCAGGACATATTCATACCAGACAAGGGGTTCGGTATAGGTAAAGGCGATGCCGATATTGCCCCGACTCTTTGTGGCCGCGGCTAAATCCGCCAGTTCAACCGGGCTCAATGTCTGCACAGGATACTCTCCCCGGACGCTGGCCCAATTTTGGCAAAAGCCGCAGTCAAGATTGCACCCTCTGGAACCGGCGGAGAGAATGAGGCTGCCGGGGAAAAAATGATAGAGGGGCTTTTTCTCGATGGGGTCGAGGGCAAGGCCGCTGACTTCCCCATAGTTCACCGCCCATAGTTTACCGCAAATATTTTTGCGCACCTGGCAACGGCCGCTGCCCCGGGGAGGGATGGTGCAGTCATGGGGGCAAAGCAGGCAGTGAACCTGCTCCCCTGCCTTTTCCCAGTATAGCGCTTCCTGCATCTTTAGTAGTGCCTTTCAACTGTAAAGGTGTACAGTTGGGTCTCGCCGGCCTTTTCCCTGGGGATACCTGCCTTGCGCAGTACTATTTCCAGCTGCTCTTCGGGAGCATCCACTCCCGGCAAATCTGGCAGCAGCAATCCCCTGCGCCCTCGCCACTGCGCAATTAAGCCCAGCCGCGAAGGATCCAGCTCCGCGTAGGTTGCGGGAACGGGCTCTGACAAGATGTCTACACTGACGGACAGCTGATCCAATTCGGCAATAGTCACCCGGTCAAAGCGGGGGTCGGTGGTTGCTGCGGCGATGGCATTGGCGATAATTTCGGCCCCCAAGTGCTCATGCTTGGGCTCAATGGTGCCAATGCAACCCCTGAGCTGGTCGTCCAGCTTTAAGCTGACAAAGGCAGCCCCCGGCTGGTCCAATGGGGGTTCAGGAGATTCCAGTTCCAGTGTTTCTCCCGTCAGCAGATAATGGCGAATGGCCTTTCGCGCCAGTTGGGTATAGACGCTGGCGTCTTCGGGCTGGTTGTGGGGAAAAGTCAGTCCCTGCCGGGGACCATTTCCCAGAGTGAAGAGGGCAACCAGGTAGCCCACGCCAAAGGGACCCTGGTAACTGAGGACCCGGCTGTTGCTCTCTCTGCCGTCTAAGGCCCCCAGCAAAGTGATTAAGGGGCGCCAGCCGCATTCAGCCGCCCGTTGGCGCAGTTCCGGGGGGATGGCCAGCACGGCTTGGTAATCGCTGGCTTGCAAAGCGGTGACCACGGCCTCATCAAACTCTACCCCGGCGGGATTGTAAGGAGAAGGGCCATTTTCGCTGAGACAATGGGACATGTCGCCGCTGGCTATGAGGGCAACTTCTTTCTCCCCTGCTGCTGCAGCCAGGACCTTGCCAATGTCATAACATTGGCGGGGGAAAAGGCCGCCGATGCGAATGCATACTACCTTCCCCTTCCAGCCTGCCTGCTGCAAATACCACAGGGGAACCATAGTTCCGTGATCTAAGCCGGTACTGTAGCGATGGCTGGCCAACTGCCGGGAATGAACCATAACCAGGGGCAGTCCTTTGGAAGCCGCCAGGGTCTCTGCCTGGCGGCAGTAGTCTGTATCTGCCTCCCAGGTCATGGAGACAGCAGAGCCAAAGGGGGTAAAGTCTCCCTGCAAAGTGTCCCAGCCCGTCATGGTGTATGCATCGGAGAATACCGGGCCGTGGGGAGTCACGACCAGCACTGTACTTGGTTGAGCTTCAACCAGATGGGCAGCCAGTTGTCGGTACGCCTGGTCTGTTTGGGCCGCCTCCGGCTTATATTCGTCCCCTACACCCTCGATAAGCAGCGGAGGATGGGGGACAAAGCCGGCAAACACTATTGGGCACATAACATTCGCCTCCGATTACTGGCGGTATTCCTTTTTGACAAAAGCAGAAGTCATGGCTGCCAACAGGGCGCCATAACCCGGGATAAAGGTCAGGACATCGCCCACCGCCAAGGGTTTTGGATAATGTGTCACATCCAGCAACAAGTGGTCGCTGCTGGCCCCAAGGATATCAATACCTTCGGGGGTTTCCAGGCCGTCGACGACGACGTCCTGGCGGCCGAGGGCAAGAATTGCCCGCAAGTGAATGCCCCGGTCTTCAAAGACAGGGATGCCCCCAAATGCATCCTGACCGATTTCGCCAATGGGCACTGAGGGTTTTTCCCTGATCTCAATGATCTCGGCCTGGATTTGGAAGCAATCGAGATGGGCCCCAGGGATGGGCTGGCGGTCTACAGTTTCGCGGCCAAGGACAATGCTCTCACCCAGACGCAACTGGGTGACCGGGGGCAGCTTGCCTGCTAACAGCAAGGGCAGACTGCTGGAATTTCCTCCGGAAATGACCGTCAGGGGCTGAGCATAGATTTTCTCTGCCTGGCGGTTATATTCCAGGAGTTGACCGAGATTTTCCTCGGTGGGAATGACGCCACCGTAGCAGGTCAGATTGGTGCCGAGGCCCAGTAAGCGAATGTGCTTGAGATCGGCAATGGCGCCGACCATATCCTCCAGCTCATGGGGCATAATCCCTTCCCGCAGGTCGCCGAGATCCACCATGAGAATGATGTCGTGGAGGACACCTGCCTTGGCAGCGGCAGCATCCAGGGCCCGGATTGTGCTGAGCTCGGAGTTGAGACTGCACTGGAAAAGCTCCACTACTGCCTCAACCTGGCTGAGCATGGGCAACCGCAGCAGAAGAAGCGGAGCATCAATGCCTGCGGCCCGAAGGCGGCGGGCATTTTCCACCCTGGATTCCGCCAGCATAGAGATACCTCCTGCCAGCATGGCTTGAGCCACTTTAGGGTCACCGCAGGTCACCTTGGTTACTGCTACTGGCTGAATATTCTTTTCTGAGCACAGGTTAGCCAGAAGCCGGGAGTTTTCCTGGAGCTTTTTCAGATCAATTATCAGTTTCGGATACATCATACCCCTCCAAGTCCATTGAATTCAACATCAAAGTGATGGCGGCCTGGGGGTGGCTGCTGGCCAAGACACCAGCAGCTGCCATAATATAGTGGCGGTCAATG
>Ga0208823_1003185_pt1 | contig 11839 bp, 14 predicted proteins | sample AD_UKC075_MetaG_FD_184440 | JGI IMG/M metagenome (GOLD analysis project Ga0208823, IMG submission 184440) | Active sludge microbial communities of municipal wastewater-treating anaerobic digesters from USA - AD_UKC075_MetaG (SPAdes) (version 2) | ecosystem: Engineered > Bioreactor > Anaerobic >... | reverse complement strand
CTTCGCTCGCGTCCTGTGGGGGGTGGGTCCGGGCGATGGGCTTCACTCGGACTCCGGGCTTCGACAAGCTCAGCCAGCGGTAGGCGGTTCCTCGCCTGAAGGTGGAGTCGGCCCCAGTACCCTAGGCCCGTCGTACGGCCAACCCGACCCCCGCTCCCTGAGCGTGTCGAAGGGCCAACCCCTCAACCGCACCTACGACCTGCGCGGGCTGCGGTTCATCGCCCTCGACAGCGTCGTGGCCGACCGGCCCGAGGGCCGGCTGTCCGAGGTGTCTCTGGCCTGGCTGAGCGAGTTGCTGGCGACGCCGGCGGTGCACGGATCGATCCTGGCGCTGCACCATCCGCCCGTGCCGCCGGTGCAGGACGCCGCGGGGCTCTGGCCGCTGACGAACCCCGGCGCATTGGCCGAGGTGGTCCGCGGCAGCGACGTCCGGCTGATCATCGGGGGGCACTTCCACCAGACGTCGTTCACGACGCTGGCGGGCGTACCGGTCGCGGCGGCGTCCTCGCTGACCTACACCCAGGACCTCACCGCCGGACGTACCCTCCGCGGCCAGGACGCCCACGCGGGCTTCAACCTGATCGAGGTGCACGAAGAGCAGGTGGTGGTGACGGCGGTCCAGCTGGACGTGGGCGTCGGCGTCCATCGGGCCTTGTCGCCGGCCGATGTCGAGCGGATGCGACGATGACCGCCAGCCAGCGGGCAGCGACGCAGAGCAACGCGCTGTGGGCAGGCGGTCTGGTGTTCCTGGGCGGGAGCCTCGGCACAGCGCTGCGGGCGCTCGTCGGTCTGACGCTGCCGGTGGGCTGGGTTGCCCTGCCGACCTTGGTGGTGAACGTGGTCGGGGCCTTCGCGATCGGGGTCCTGTACGAGTCGCTCGCGCTGCGCGACGGACGCCGCAGCTGGCGGCTCTTCCTCGGCACCGGGGTGCTGGGCGGGTTCACCACCTACAGCGCTCTGGCGGTGGCGGTCGTGACACACGGAGCGCAAGGGTGGACATCCGGCCTTGTCAGCGTCATCGCCGGCCTGGTGGCGTGCTGGATCGGCGCTGCGGTTACTGCAGCTGCACGAGCTCACGGGACCAGAAAATCGTCGGGGGCCGAGCGATGATCGCGCGCAACCGGGTGCGAGTTTGGGACGGGTGTGCGGAGGCAACACCCGCAGTCACTGAGCGGACGCCGCGATGACCCCGGTCCTGTTCTTGGTGGTCTCGCTGGCCGGTGGACTCGGGGCTGTCGCCCGGTTTGCCGTGGACGCACTAGCCGCCCGCGTGGTCGGACGCCGCAGCCGGTGGGGCATCGTCGCCGTCAACGTGACCGGATCCTTCGCGCTCGGGCTCGTGTCCGGCCTCGCGTCCCGGGGCATCGCGGACGCCGACCTGGCGGCGGTGCTCGGAGTCGGGGTCCTGGGCGGCTACACCACGTTCAGCACGGCCATGTGGGACAGCGTGACGCTGCTGCGCGAACGTCGCTGGGCGGCGTCCGCGGCGCACGCCCTCGGCACCCTGATCGGCAGCGCAGCCGCGGCCTGGCTCGGGTTCGCGCTGGGGCAGGGCTGAGCTAGCTGCGGTCAGCCCGGCGAGCGCCGTCAGCAGCGCCGTGCGGCTCGGGTTCGCGCTGGTGCAGGGCTGAGCTGGCTGCCCTTCGACAAGTCCAGGGATCGGTCTCAGGCAGGCGTGCAAGCCGCTCGCGAACGAGTACCGACCGGGAGCTACGACTCGGGATCGCTGTCGGGTGGCTTCCAACGATCCGTTCCTTGAGCCTGTCGAAGGGTGCGGCGGGCAAGGGGTGCGCTAGCGTCCCTCAGGCTCAGGGGTCGATCGGACAGCGGACAGGACGGACGGACATGTTCCGTCGGGCAGGCCTACGACTCGACCGAGCGGAACCGGAGCTGCAACTGAGCGCCGATCTCGATGTCCTCGGGAACCACCTTGACGGACTCCGGCTCGGCGCCACCCTTCAACGACGCGGCCATCGCGTACACGCGGGTGTCGCCGCCGAAGTCCATGCGCGCCTCGGGCGTGCCCAGCAGACCAGGATCGGCGACCTCGGTGATCTCGATCGCCCCGACCCCCGCCGCCTTGGCCATGGCTTCGGCCCGCTGCCGGGCGCGCTTGACGGCGCCCTCGATGCACTCGTCGCTCAGCCGTTCGGCCGTCGCATCGGTCAGCTGCCAGCTGACGTAGCCGAGCCGGACGCCCGTGCGTCCCGCCAGGTCGGAGGTGTAGCGGCCCAGCGCCTCGAAGTCCGTGAACCGCACGTTGACTTCGACGGACGCCGTGACCCGCTCGACCGATGTCTTGCCGCGCTTCCACGAGTACGTGCGCAGCGGCTGAACCGAGAAGCGTTCCACGACCCCCGCGGTCTTGAACCCGTCGAGCTCGTCGCCGATCTGGTTCGCGGCGGCGGTCACGTCCGCGATGACTTTCGCCCTGTCCGTGTTCTCTTGACTGACGGTGAGGTAGAGCTCCGCGCGCTCGGGCGCGACCCTCACGTGCTGTTCGCCGCTGACACTGATCTGCATGGACGCCTCCTTGAGTCTGCCTTTCGACTGTAGTGAGGCGGTCAATCACTGCGACGGTTGGGACCCAGCGGGCTGTTCACGCCGCCGCCGGGTCTATGAGGGCGTGTGAACGGCCTTTCACGTCCGATTGCAGGCTCAGGTGCGCGTCGGAGTGTGGGCGCCGATAGTTCGGCGAGCACGATGGGCCTGCCCACGCGTCAGTCGACGGCGCGGGGGTGGCGCTTGAACGCCGATACCGACGCGCTGTCGGCGTCCCAGAATCGCCACTCCCGGCCCGCCGCGGACGAGACGTTCACGCGCGGACCGCTCGCGAGCGCGAGCGGCGGCGAGCCGACTTCCAGCCGGGCGCGGGGCCCGGCCAGGTCCGCTCCGTTGTCGGCGAGGGTGATCCCGAGGGCGCGGCACAGGTTGCCCGGACCGCGCGCGAGCGCCGCGTCTGACACGCCCGGACGCCTCGCGCGGACGGCGTCCAAGCCCTCGATGACCTCGCCCGCGCGCAGCAGGACCGCGCTGGCGACCCCTGGTTCGCGGCAGGCGACGTTCAGACACGAATGCCCGTGCAGCGAGTAGACGTAGAGGAACCCGGGCGGTCCGAACATGACGGCGTTCCGCCTGGTCGGACCGCGAAAGGCGTGGGACGCCGGGTCGAGAGCGCCGTCGTAGGCCTCGACCTCGACGATCCGGACGGCGGCGTCCGGGGTGCGCAGCACGCAGCCCAGCAGCAGCGGCGCGACCTCCAGCGCGGATCGGTTGAGATCCGGGACGCCGGGACGGGCGTCCCACCCCGTTCCGACGCGGAGTCCCGGGGACAGGTCGGGCCCCAGCCCCGACTGGGCGTCGCTGGGGTCTGTTGAGCTGGCGTCCCTGCTCAGGTCGCCGCCCGAGGCGTCCGAGACGCCTTCTCTCCCCCGCCCCGACCGGCGATCGAGCGGGACGGTCAAGCCGGCGTCCCGAACCGGATGGCGTTGCGGGCGCGAGCCTTCGCGGCCTCGACCTCGCGGTCCTTGGCCGGGGCGGTCGTCGACAGGTTGGCCAGCAGATGCTGGGTGATGTGGGTGATCTCGTAGACAGCGGCGTCGAACGCGGCGCGGTTGGCGACCGACGGAGCGTTCATGCCGCTGATCTTGCGCACGAACTGCAGCGCGGCCGCCTCGACCTCGTCGGCGGTCGCGGGCGGTGCGACGTTGTACAGGGGACGGATGTTTCGGCACATGGGTCCCAGGGTGCCACGGACTTCCGCGGCCAGCCTCGGCCCGATCGCACAATCGGGTTGTCGTGCGGCACTGATGAATCGCTGGCTAGGGGTTGGACGCCGCCACGCTACGGGGTTCAGTGATGATCGCCGGCTGAGCTTGTCGAAGCCGCAACCCTCAGGGGCCTCGACAAGCTCAGCCGCCGGGTGACCCATTCATCAGGCAACGGATGCCGAGTGGTCAGCGTTCGGAGATCGGCGATTCGAACCGCAGCCGATCCACGCAGGCAGGAGCCCGAAGAGTCGAAGATCAGTGCGCAGCCGCGTGCTGGTCGGACTTCTTCCGCGGGACCAGGTGCAGCACGCCCACCAACACCCCGCCGATCACCAGACCGACGAGCGCCGAGCACAGGGTGTCGACGAGCCAGCCGAGGAACGCGTGGACGTGCTCGGCCGGACCCGCGAGCACGTGGATCAGATCCAGCGGCGCATGCCAGCCGAGTTCCGCTGCGCCCGCAACGATGATGTGGCCGCCGACCCAGAGCATCGCCGCGATCCCGATGCCCGACAGCGCGGACAAGACGACGGGCATGGCCTTGACCAGGCCCATCCCGAGGCCTCGCGAGGCCGGCTTGGCGGCGAGGTGCAGCCCGACGTCGTCCATCTTCACGATCAGGGCGACGACGCCGTAGACGAGCGCAGTGATGGCGATCGCCACCACGATCAGCGACACGGCCCGGTACACGAACTCGGCCTCGGCCACCTGGTCGAGCGAGATCACCATGATCTCGCTCGACAAGATGAAGTCGGTCGTGATGGCGCCCCTCACCAGGGCCTTTTCGGCCTCCGCTCCGGACCTCAGCGCCGGCTGCTCGGACGCCGCCTCTCCCGTCGGCGTCTCGTGGTGTCCGACGATGACCTCGTAGACCTTCTCGGCCCCCTCATAGCAGAGGTAGGCGCCGCCGAGCATCAACAGCGGCGTCAACGCCCACGGCAGGAACTGGCTCAGCAGCAGGATCGCCGGAAGGATGAACACCAGCTTGTTGCGCAGCGAGCCCAGCGCGATCTTGCCGATGATCGGCAGCTCCCGCGCGGGAGAAACGCCCTGGATGAACCTCGGAGTCACCGCGGTGTCGTCGACGACGACGCCAACGGCCTTGGTGGACGCCGCACTCGCCATCTTCGCGATAGCGGCCACGTCGTCGAGCAAGGCGGCGAGTCCACCGGCCACGGGTACCTCCTGGCGTTGATTCGGTGCCAAAAAAGGTAGCAGGCGCCTACTTCAGCGGCGCTCCGCAGTTCTGGCACTCGTCCCCGGGCGGGGTCTGGATGAAGCAAGACGAGCACAGCACGAACGGCGCCGGGTTCGAGTCGGGATCCCGACGCGCCCGCGGCGCGACGGACGCGCGTGCGGCCCGTACCGGCTTGGCTGATCCAGCCTGCCCGGACGCGCGCGTGGGCCGGGCGGACCGCAGCGACGGCGTCCGCTGGGCAGCATCGGGCGATACGAGCGTCGGGACGGCGTCCGCGGGAACGGATGGGGCATACCGGCGGTAGCACTCGAGGCGTCCGGCGGCGGCGCCGAGTTCGCGGGCGTCGGCGTCCGCGAACGGGGGCAGGCCCTCCGTGCGGGGGACCTCGTCGTAGGCCGGACCCACCAGTCCGTCCGTCGCCCCCACCACGAGCGACGTCAGCGGCGGCTCGGCGAGGCGATGGCAGACGTGCACCACGGTGGTCAGCACCTCGACCAGCCAGCCGGGGGTGTGCCCGGCGCGGATGCCCGCAGCCCGCTGCACGTCGACGCCCAACTGGTGGTAGCTGATGGTGGCGCGATAAGTCGCCGCCACCTCGAGCAGCAGTTCACGCGCCGCCTTGCCCAGCTCGACGAGGGCCTGATCATGGCTGAGCGCTACTCCGCTGGAAGCCCTTACGAATCCTGCACTAGCCACGCCCAACTCCTTTGCCGGAAGACTCCACGTTACCGCCTGCCGGACGCCTCGCCCGCCACGCCCACCTGCGCCCGACGCCCGTCCTACGACCACCTCCAGATCGCGACACATCGGCCCCGCCCACCGGGTCGGCCGTGAGAAAGTGGGCGCCATGAGCGAGCTGTTCGATGCGCCGAGCCTGGCGCGGCTGCGTCCGGCGCTGGCGGGGGTTCCGGCCTATGTCGCGGGGCGTCCGGCGAAGCCGATTCCCGGACTGATCACCTACAAGGTGAGCTCGAACGAGAACCCGTACCCGCCGCTGCCGTCGGTGGCGGCCGCCATCGCGGAGGCGTCCGGCCACGTCAACCGCTACCCCGACATGATGAACGTCGCCCTGAAGGCCGCGATCGGCGAGTCCTGCGGGTTCGCGCCGGCGTCCGTCACGGTCGGGCCCGGCTCGACGGGCGTGCTGGCGCAGCTGATCGGCGCGCTGTGTGACTCCGGCGACGAGGTCGTCTTCGCGTGGCGGTCGTTCGAGGCCTACCCGATCCTGGTGCGGCTCGCGGGGGCGACACCGGTCATGGTCGCGCTCAACGACGCCGGCGAGCACGACCTGGACGCCATGGCCGCGGCCGTCACCGACCGCACCAAGCTCGTCATCTTGTGCACTCCGAACAACCCGACCGGGCCCATCATCACGGACGCCGCCGCGCGCGCCTTCCTCGCGAAGGTGCCCGCAGAGGTCGTCGTCATCATCGACGAGGCCTACGTCGAGTTCGTGAGAGATTCGGACGCCGTCGCCTCGTTCGCGCTGCAGCGCGACTATCCGAATGTGGTCGTGACCAGGACGTTCAGCAAGGCGTACGGCCTCGCCGGCCTGCGCGTCGGGTACGGCCTGGCGCATCCGACGCTGGCGGAGGCGTCCAACAAGACCTCGATTCCGTTCAGCGTGAACCTGGTCGCCCAGGCCGCCGCGATCGCGTCCCTGGCCGCGCGCGACGAGATCGACGCCCGCGTGGACGCCATCGTCGCCGAGCGGCAGCGGGTCGTCGCCGGCCTCGCCGAGCAGGGCTGGCGGCTGCCCGCCACGAGTGCGAACTTCGTCTACTTCCCGCTCGGTCCGGACGAGTCCGAGCGCTTCGACGTGACCTGCGGCGACGCCGGACTGGTCGTCCGCCGCTACGGCGGCGAAGGCGTCCGCGTGACGATCGGCGAGGAGGCCGCGAACTCGCGCCTGCTGGAGATCACCGGACGCCTCAGGTCCGCGCTGCGCATCTAGGGCCCCGCGATTCTGTCGGGGCGCCCGACTACGCTGACGGGCATGAGCGACGCCACGACCAAGACCATCGTCATCACGGGTGCGAGCGCGGGGGTCGGTGCCGCCGCAGCCCGGCGCCTGGCCGCCGAGGGGGCGAAAGTCGTCGTCGTCGGACGCGACCCGCGCCGCACGAACGAGGTCGCGGACGCGATCGGCGCCGACCGGCATATCGCCGACTTCGCCAAGCTGTCGGACGTCCACGCCCTGGCCGACGAGCTCAACAAGCTCGACCGCATCGACGTCCTCGCCAACAACGCCGGCGGCATCTTCGCCGAGCGGCTCATCACCGAGGACGGCTTCGAGCGCAGCTTCCAGGTCAACCACCTGGCGGGCTTCCTGCTGACCCGCCTGGTGCAGCCGAAGCTGATCGCCTCGGGGGCGTCCGTGATTCAGACGTCGTCCATGGCCCACTACCGCGGACACATCGACCTGGCCGACCTGCAGCTCGAGAAGGGCTGGTCGCCGTGGAAGGCCTACGCGGACGGCAAGCTGATGAACGTGCTGTTCACCCGCGGGCTGCACAAGCGCCACGTGCTCGACGGCATCTATGCGGCGGCGTTCCACCCGGGCGTGGTGGCGTCCAACTTCGGCTCGACGGCCGGCGGCGTCACCAAGTGGTTCTACGCCTCGGCGCTCGGCAAGCGGCTCATGATCTCGCCGGAGCAGGGCGCCGACACCCTCGTCTGGCTCGCCCAGCGGACGCCGCCTCGCGACTGGGCGTCCGGCGAGTTCTACGACAAGCGCGCGGTGAGGCGTCCGAACAAGCAAGCCCTGGACGCCGGGCTGGTCGACGCCTTCTGGACGCGGTCCGTGCGGCTGATCGAGGGCTGACCGCCATCCGACGTCCCCTGTAGCACCTCGTGACAAGGCCGGACGCCGCCGCAGCCTGGCTGCGACGGCGTCCGGGTCGAGGAACGATCAGGGCTGCTGGCGAAGGACGCTGACCCGCTGGAGGTACTCGTCCGGGGTGATGTCGCCGCTGGCGAGCCGGTCGGCGAGCACCTTGAGGGCGTCGTCCTCGGGACGGGGCTGCGGCGCCTGCTGGCCCCACGGACCCATCCAGGCCTGCGGCTGAGCGGGCTGGCCGTCGGTGCTGGTCGGCGGCTGGTGACCCCAGCCGGCTCCCCACGGACCGCGCCCGAAGCGGGGGCCGAACCGACCCCGGAACAAGAAGAACAGCAGCGCGATGAACGCGAGCATGCAGAACAACATGAAGACTCCTCCTAGGGGGCCCGCGGCCCCGTGCATGTGGTGACCCATGTCCACCAGTGAAGCCCGGCGTCGACGTCCAACCATCGGCTCATGGGCTGAACTGCCCGTACGTCCGCTGACGTACGCCGGTTACGTCGCGGTCCCGATGGGCGGCGTCCGACAGGGCCATAGATTGGACGCCGTGAGTCACGTCCCTGCGCCGACGCCCAACCTGCCGGACGCCCGCGCGCGGCGGCGAGGACGGGTGCGGGCGTGGGCGGTGCTCGGGTCGGTCCTGGCCGCCGTCATCGGTGCGCTGGCGTCGAGCCGCGTCTGGACGCGGATGTCGATGACGCGCGGCCGGATGCGCGGAATGGATCCGGGGCCGACAAGCCAAGTTGCTGCGAACGGTCCGCTCGTGGTCGGGGTGCTGCTGGCGCTGGCTGGGCTCTTGGGCGTGGCCGTGTGGCTGGCGTGGCGGTCGCCGCGCGCGGCGTACGGGGTGGCCCTGGTCGCGGCGACTGCCTACCTGTACCTGGCGGGCCCGCTGCCCTCGACGATCCCGGCCCTGGCGATCACGCTGGCGATGGTGATGCGGGCGCGTCCGGCCAACGAGTGGCTGGGCTGGGCGGCGCTCCTGCTGCCGGTCTTCGCCGCCGCTGCGCTGGCCTACGAGGACGCCGACCCGCTGTCGCTCGTCGCGTTCGTGCTCGGCGTCGCGGTGGCCTGGGTGGTGGCGCCGGCGCTGGTGATCCAACTGGTCGTTTCGCGGCGGGCGTCCGTCGCAGCGGCCCGCGACGACGAACTGCGGCGGGTGGCGTACGAGGAGCGGCTGCGGGTGGCCCGCGACATCCACGACGTGGTCGGGCACTCACTGTCGATGATCTCGCTGCAGTCGGGCGTGGCCCTGCACGTGCTGGAGTCGGATCCTGCCCAGGTGCGCGCGTCCTTGGAGGCGATCCGGGAGTCGTCGCGCTCCTCGCTCGCCGAACTGCGGCAGACGCTCGGGGTCTTCCGGAAGCCCGACGAGGGCGGTCCTCTGGTGCCGACAGCGACGCTCGCCGACGTGCCGGCCCTGGTGGAGTCGGTGCGCGCCGGCGGCCGCGAGGTGGGGCTGCTGTTGGCCGCGGACGCGAGCCGCGGCGTCCCGGCTGCGGTGCAAACGGTCGCCTACCGGGTGGTCCAGGAGGGGCTGACGAACGTCGTCCGGCACGCGGCCGGGGCGTCCGCGGTGGTGTCGATCGAGCGGCGGCCGGAGGTCCTGGTCGTCGGCGTCCGGGACGATGGTCCGGCGCGGCAGGCGCCCGTCGAGGGCAACGGGCTGCGCGGCATGCGCGAGCGGGTCGAGGCCGTGGGTGGGACTCTCGGCATCGGCGTCCGGCCCGAAGGCGGGCTCGCGGTGCTGGCTACGCTGCCGATCGGAGGGCCGCAGTGACCAGGGCCGGATTAGTGGGCGGAGTTGCTGTTGTTCTGCAACAACAACTCCGCCAACAGCGCGGGGGTGAGCTGTGACGGTCGGCGACGAGGTTGACGGGGCGTCCACCGGACGCGTCCGGGTGGTGATCGCGGACGATCAACCGCTGGTCCGGATGGGGCTGCGCGCGCTGGTGCGATCCGACGCCGGGTTGGAACTCGTCGGCGAGGCCGAGACCGGACGCGAGGCCGTCGCCTTGGCGCGCTCGGTCACCGCGGACGTCGTGCTCATGGACATCCGGATGCCCGAGCTCGACGGCCTGGCCGCGCTCCGCGAGATCTCGGCGGATCCGGCGCTCGGCGGCGTCCACGTGGTGATGCTGACGACGTTCGAGCTGGACGAGTACGTGTTCGCGGCGCTGCAGGCGGGGGCGTCCGGGTTCATGATCAAGGACTCCGAGCCGACGGAGTTGCTGCGCGCGATCCACGCGGCGGCGTCCGGGGAGGCCTTGATGTCGCCCAGCGTCACCCGGACCGTGATCGAGACGTTCGCGGGGCGTCCGGCGGGGGCGGCGTCCGAGCACCCCCGGCTCGGCGAGCTCACCGAGCGCGAGCGCGAGGTGCTGGGGCTCGTGGGGCAGGGACTCAACAACGCCGAAATCGCCGAGCGGCTGTGGATCACCAAAGCCACCGCCCGGACCCACGTCTCGCACATCATGCTCAAGCTCGGCGCGCGGGACCGGGCTCAACTGGTCGTGATCGCGTACTCGTCAGGACTGGTCCGGTAACTGCCCAACGCCGAAGAGGCCCCAGAGCCTGTCGAACGACTCAGCCACGAAGAGGTCTAGGCGAGCACTCATCTATCGCTGGCTGAGCTTGTCGAAGCCGCCTGGACAAGAGGGTCTTCGACAAGGTCAGCCAACGAATGACCCCGTTGATCAGTGCCTTCCCTCGAGCTTCAGTGGCGGGGTCGCCAGCGAAGTGCTCGTTGGCGGGCTTCGACAAGGCTCAGCCAACGCAGGTCGCTCAGCATGTCGAACCGCACCACCCTGCCGAAGTCCCACCCCCACAAGCCCCCTGAGCGGGTCGAAGGGCTGCGCGTCAGCGATTAGCGAGCGAGGCGTCCGAGGCGGCACTCGGGGCGGTCCTCGAGGACGACCTGCACCCGCTCGGCGTGGACCCGCGGCATGTCGGGCAGCGCGTCCGCAGCGAACCAGCGCGCCTCGACGGCCTCGCCGTCGGCCGGGAAGGGGTCGCCCGAGACCCAACGGCAGCGGAAGGTGTGGTCGATGTACTGGGTCTGGTCGCCGTTGAGGTAGGTGACGAGATCGGTGACGGACATCCAGACGAGCCGCTCGACCTCGACGACCACTCCCGCCTCCTCGAGCGCTTCCCGGACGGCGGCGTCCCCCGGCTCCTCGCCCGGATCGACGATGCCGCAGACGCTCGACCACGCCCCGTCGTCGGACCGCTTGACCAGCAGCACCTCCAACCCGGACTCCCCCTCGCGCACGATCACGGCCGTCGAACCCGACAACCACAAGGGCGAATGGCCGACCGCGCGGCGAAGGTCTGCGACGAAGGGGGGCATGGCCATGGGCGACAGCCTACGATGCGAGCCCTTCAAGGCCGGAACCGGCGGGGTCCGCCGGCCGGTCGACGGCCAAGCAGCGGCCGAAATCGGGGAACACAGCGGTGGCGTCTCCCGACCGGTCAATGGCACCAGTCAGAGCACCACCATCGGACCGGTCCGCCGACCTCACCGTCCTGGTCGGCCCCGTCGGGGTGACAGTGAGCGGCCCGGCCCCTTGAATAGACCCATGACCGAGAACCCGAACAGCCGCTCCGTGACGCTGACGCGCACCGAGTTCGCCACCTTCCGCGCCGAGAACGACCGCGGCGGCGTCCTCGAGTTCGGGGAGGGCGACGGGATCGCGTTCACCCCCGTCGAACTGCTGCTGACGGCGATCGCGGGCTGCGCGTCCATCGACGTGGACTACATCACCGCGCGCCGCGCTGAGCCGGTCGCGTTCGAGGTCGTCAGCTCGGGAGTCAAGTCGACCGAAGGCGGCAACCACCTGACCGACCTGAACGTCACGTTCCGCGTCGTCTTCCCCGACGGCCCCGAGGGGGACGCCGCCCGCGAGCGTCTGCCGCTGGCGATCAAGCGGTCGGCCGAGGCGCTGTGCACGGTCTCAAGGACGGTCCAGCTAGGCACCCCGGTCGTCATGGACGCCGCACGCTGAGCCACTCACGGACGCCGACCCCGCCGCG
>Ga0208823_1003180_pt1 | contig 11844 bp, 10 predicted proteins | sample AD_UKC075_MetaG_FD_184440 | JGI IMG/M metagenome (GOLD analysis project Ga0208823, IMG submission 184440) | Active sludge microbial communities of municipal wastewater-treating anaerobic digesters from USA - AD_UKC075_MetaG (SPAdes) (version 2) | ecosystem: Engineered > Bioreactor > Anaerobic >... | reverse complement strand
ATTTCAAAAACAGCAGGTTCATCAAGCTCGATACGCGAAAAAAGGGCCTGAGACTCAGTGATTCTGACCAATGGAACAAGTTCCTGAGAGATCTGGAATCCTTCAAGGGCAAGAATGTGTTCATCTTCATGGAGAGTTCTCCTGAGACCTTTACAGATAAACTGGAAATGGCATTGTTCAAGAAAACACTGAAAGATTATCGCTTCGATACGTTGAAAAATGTCTGTGTGTTCTATAAGGGCAGTGAGAACAAATGTACCGTGGAGGACGGGGTGAGATATTTCGAAACCGCCGGCTATGAAGTGTCAGGCATAAACTCGAAAGATACCGGCAATGCCCAGTATGTACTGGTGACAGTCAAAGGCTCTGAAGTGACATACGTTTACAAGCCCATCGAATCCTGAAATCATTATTGATAAGAGGCAAAACGGAATCTGAAAACTGCTGTAAGCAGGGAAGCTGATAAAAATCACTTCCCTGCTTCTGCATATAAATGCCTGTATCTCGCAACCATTTCCTCCAATCTTGCTATTTCGGACGACTTCAGAGAACCATCGGCATACCCTTTGATTTCTTCCATTTCATCGGCAGATATACCATCCTGCGCCATCTCCAGCATTTTTTCCAGTTCGTCGCTGCTGATCCTGGTCAAAATGCCATACAAGAATATTTTATCGCCTAAGCTCAGTTTTTTCATTACCTCAGGGACATCGACCTGCCTGACAAAGCCGTCGTTGGGGCTTTCTGAGCTGCTGCCAATGCCGATCCCGTTTTCCGGAGAACCGTCCTCTGTCTTAGAAATGTGCTCTTTTCCCGAAGGACTGTCCTCCTCCCCGGCTTGCATTTCCGAAGGACCGTCCCCCTTCTCGATCCGCTTTTTTGCAGAACTGTCCCCCTTTTGTGAAGAACCGTCCCCCTCCCCGAACCACTTTTCTGCAGAACTGTCCCCGACGGTTTCAGCGATGAAAGATACCAGGTCCGAAATACGGATGCCAAAGCCGAAGTGCAGAACCGCAGCATTTACTGCGAGCACCAGTATAAGTACAGCGGCGAATAATTTTATCAGATACCTGTTTTTTGCCATAAAATAATACCTGCAACACTTTTACAGGTATTATTTGCTATAAGTATATGAAACTATTCATTCGGCTGAGGATGTTTTTTAATACTGCATATCACAGATGGCAGGCGGATACACAGCATCTGTACTTATCCGCTCCCTCCGACCGGTTACAGCGTCTGCAGCCTGTTTTTCAAATAAGCTGCAAACTCATCCCTGAGCTCATCTCTTTTAAGAGCAAACTCTACAGTAGCTTCGAGGAAGCCCTGCTTGTTCCCCACATCATAGCGCCTGCCGATGAAGTCATAGGCATAGACCGGGCTCGCCGACAGCATCGCCCTGAGTGCGTCTGTCAGCTGTATCTCCCCGCCCTTGCCCGGTGACGCTGTTTCAAGGTGCGTGAATACCTCCGGGGTTACTATGTACCTTCCAAGTATGGCCACATTGGAGGGCGCGTTATCAAGGTCAGGTTTTTCCACCATATCCTCCACTCTGTAGATCCTATTTTCTATAAGAGTACCCTTTATAATGCCGTATTTTGAAACCTCCGAATCCGGCACCTGTTGTACACCGAGTACTGTTGCATTGTATTGCTCATAAACATCGATCATCTGCTTCAGGCAGGGAACAGATGAATCTACTATATCATCGCCCAAAAGGATCGCAAACGGCTCATTGCCTGCAAACGACCGGGCGCAGTAAACGGCATGCCCCAGCCCCCTGGGCTCCTTCTGTCTGACATAGTTCACATTGGCGAGATTGGAGATGTCCTGTACAAGTGACAGAAGCTCTTCCTCACCCTTTCGCCTCAGCATGTCCTCAAGCTCGTAGGATTTGTCAAAATGGTCCTCAATGGCTCTCTTCCCGCGACCCGACACTATCAGAATGTCCTCGATACCTGACGCCACAGCCTCTTCAATAATATACTGGATGGTAGGCTTGTCGACTATGGGCAGCATTTCCTTAGGCTGAGCCTTTGTGGCGGGCAAAAACCTGGTACCCATTCCGGCGGCAGGTATCACGGCCTTTCGTATCTTCAAACTCATCTCCCCTCCTCTGTTCAGCTATTTGATGCATACACTGCGATTCGTAAAACCAGATGGCTTTATATGCATCATATATAATTATAACATTATTTCCTGACCAATTCAAAATATGGATCATATTTGTTATTGACTCCATATTTTGTGATATCATTAATAAAGGATAACATATCAGCAGTACGCATTTCGGCAGTACCGGGCGGAAGCCTGCACCTTGTGACGAAGTATGCTGCTGTGACCCGATCATTCGATTGATCCTTCATTATTTGGGAGGTGCTTATGAAGCATTTTGAGTTTAAGGCTTTTGCGGTACTCAACGAAATAGATCTTAACCAGATAGCCGAAAGCTGCGGCATACGGAAAAAGTTTACATGGGAGGAGCCGCTCATCCTGGGCCATGATCTGCTCAGCAATATCCTCGGCCTGGAATGTGAAGCTGACAGCAAGGTCCTTATATTCTCTTTCGGCTGCATAGTCCTTATCAATGCGTCTGAAGATATGATGCCCCAGTTGCTGGGGTTCATAAAAAAGTTTGAACCTGAGACGGATCTGAATAATTGGAACAGATATACAGACGAATACGAATTGCGGATAGAACCTGAAGGGACTCTGGAAATCACTGATGAATATGCGGTGGTTCCTGATTTTGAACTGTTTCATATCGAGCTTGCAGCTATCGTCATCGCCAAATCTGTTGCAATGGAAAAGACAGAATATGAGCTGGGCAAGATTTTCGACCAGGTCGAATCGATGATCGACCGGCTCGAACAGGGCCGGCTGCGTGTCGGAAACAGGGAACTGGCCCGTGCCACAGCGCAGGTGACCAGGCACCAGTATAACACCATTAGCTATATCATGATACTCGATAAGCCCGACATCACCTGGAGCAACAGCGACGCATCCCTTTTTTACGAAAAGATGTCGGACTTTTTCGAATTGAACGACAGATACACTATCCTGACGAAAAAGGCTGATATCATGAACAACATAATCGGAGGTTTTTCATCCATAAGCCATTCAATCAGAGGGCTTTTTGTCGAATGGGTGATCGTGCTGCTGATCGTCCTGGAGGTCATATTGATGATCATTGACCTCGTATTATGACCATTCGGGCATGACAGTACGAAATACTGCCGGCAAAATACACGATTCTGTGAGACTGACAGGTATCCGGAGGTTTATTAATGAGAACAAGGCATTTCATCAGTGTCAAAGCATATCCTGCCATAGATCTGCAAAAAACTGCAGCTTTTTTTGGCCTGCCTCTGCCCGGGGCAGGAGAAAGGTCAATCATATTGGAGGGCCAGAAGCTGTCGGAAATATATAAATATGATACGGGACAAAAGAAAGTCCACATTTTCAGCTTTGGCTGCATCGTTTTTGAGGACATGGAAATCGATGAAACAGACAGGTTCTATGAGAGCCTGCAGCAGACAGCCGGAGAGCCCGATTACAGGATGCTTTTGATGTACAGGGAAAGCCACGATTCAGTTATAACAGAAGACGGTACCATCAGGCTTTGGCCTGAAAGCGAAGACCGGACATTTCCCCCAGGCATCGAGCTGTCCCACACCATCGCTGCCGTTCTTGCAAAATCCGCAGCCTTGTCAAAAGAGGAATCGGATCTCAACACGCTCCTGAATGAGGCCTATATGTACATAAACAGATCCCACGCGGGCATTTTGAATGCCGGGGCCCGCATGTACGCAAAAACGATGGCCCATATCGTCAAATTTGAAAAGGAAAGCGCTGCCGGCTTCGGCATATTCGACAGGCCTGTTGCTACAAGCAGAAAACTCCTGCTCAGAGATGCATACGACAATCTTTCGAAATATTACGAGCTGGATGAAAGATATGAACTGCTCGAAAAAAAAGCCGAACAGCTGAGGAATATTGTCCGGTCAGGTTCAGACGAGAGGTTCAGGCGCCAGGAAACCAGGCTCCTCATTTTTGAAACATTCCTCCTCCTGCTGTTTCCTCTTTCCCATATCCTGGGTAAGGTCATTGCCCATGACGGCGTCAAGAACTTTATACACATGTTCTTCACAGATTTGTTACAAAAACTTAATATTATAAACTAGAAAATCATGGTACAATATAATTGCCACAGCCAATAATACTATTTTTTCATTTTTGTTCCTCCTTTTAATATAGACTATGGCTGACATTATTTCATTTTATCTGGTAAAGCACTTGTATTGTTTCGGTATTATTTATAAATTCATAAAGTGCTTTCTTTTTTTTGTCATTTTTTCGCATTCCGTGTCTGGTACAAAATACTTGCATCCCGCTGAATGAAATAAGTTGATATGGCAAAGTATATTGAGTATAATAAGTGAGTAACACTGTCAATAGGCATTGTGCAAACTTTGGCTGTGCTAGACGGGGAGGTAGCGGTGCCCTGTACCTGCAATCCGCTGCAGCAGGGTTGAATCCCTGATCGAGGCTTGTTTTTGTAGGGTCTGCCCCGTATAAGTGGCGATGACAGTTGGGTCTTGCGCAACGTAAGCCCGTGAACCCCGTCAGGTCCGGAAGGAAGCAGCGGTAAGCGGACACTTGCGTGTGCCGCAAGGTCGCCTGACTGGAGTTAACTATATGGGTAACGCTTGTGGAAACACGTCGACATCAGGTGCACAGCCTTCAATTTTAAAAGGTGCGTTCCCGCACCTTTTTTGTGTGATGCACATCCCATTTTTTGGATATATTCTCCTGAAGACTTTTTTTTGACCTGTCATTTTGATATACTATGTTCATAACGAGGTTCGGAAGAAAGGCTGTTGATGATGTCCTACATTGCTTTGTACAGAGAATGGCGGCCGACTCAGTTCAAGGACGTGGTCGAGCAGGAGCACGTGGTAAAAGCGCTCAGATACAGTGTAAGCACGGGAAGGATCGCCCATGCTTATCTTTTCTGCGGTACCAGGGGGACAGGCAAGACCACAATGGCCCATATACTTTCCCGTGCAGTCAACTGCCTGGAGCCTCATGACGGAGAACCTTGCAACAAATGCGAAATATGCCTGGAGATACTGTCCGGCAACTGTGTGGATGTACTTGAGATAGACGCTGCCTCCAACAACAGTGTCGACAATGTACGCTCCATAAGGGACGAGGTCATATATGCCCCGACCAGAACCAGAAAAAAGGTCTATATCATAGACGAGGTCCACATGCTCTCCACCGGCGCCTTCAACGCACTGCTCAAAACTCTTGAAGAACCGCCGGAGCATGTCATTTTCATACTTGCGACTACAGAGCCGCATAAGCTCCCTGCCACGATACTTTCCCGCTGTCAGCGCTTTGATTTCAGGCGCATTTCCCAGGACAGCATAGCAAAGCATCTGAGCGTTATAGCATCTGCGGACGGCACAGAGCTTGACCCGGATGCCGCAAAGCTCATGGCACGCATGTCGGACGGGGCGATGAGAGATGCCATCAGCCTGCTGGACCAATGCATTTCCATTGGAAAAAAGTCCATCAGCTATGACGATGTGCTTTCGGTAGTTGGTGTGGTCAACGATGAATTCATGACAAATTTCATCGACAGTATGCTGTCGAGAAACGTCGAAACGGTCCTGCAAAATGTGAGCAGGCTTATCGTGGAAGGCCGGGATGCAGCACATTTCACTTCCGATCTGGTGGTTTACTTCAGAAATCTGCTGATATGCAGATCCACCGGCGGGAAATGCGATGATTTGATAGAAGTCCCGACCGAAGTTCTGAACACTATGAAGCAGCAAGCCGAAAAAATCTCAATGGAAGAGATCATGTACCATATAAGGGAACTGTCCGCACTGGAAAACAGCCTGAAATACGCTGCAAATCCGCGGGTCCTGCTGGAAGTCACATTGATAAAGCTGTGCAGGGGGATCGTCAGTACCAGCGCGGATCTGGAAGAAAGACTGGCGGCAATCGAAAGAAAGCTGGAAAGCGGAGAATTTATGGCCAGACAGGCAGCAGGTCAGAATCCGGCAGACACCATTCCGTCGGATGCCAGCGGCACACCGACACCTGCAGGCAAAACTGTTCCTTATGACAGTTCAGAAGATAAAGGTTCCGGCAAATCAAGCGATGGCAAGAGTGCCGCTTCCCCTGCCGCTGATAATACAGCCGGCCATGCAGATGGCGCTGACGGAAAACCTTCCCCTGATGATATCGGCGATGATGCGGGAAAAAGGACTGCAGGCAGGAAAGACTCTCAGATCAGAGGATCAGCACAAAAAGGTGCCCGTAAAAAGATAACCGATTATAAAGAATGGCCGAAAGTAGTGGAGCACCTGAAAAGCATGAGGAAAATGACCATTTATGCTTATTTGCTCAATACAAGGGCTGTCATGCTTGATGGCGAAACCATAGGTGTGGTGGCAAAAGACGAAATAAAATCCACGATTTCAACGGTAGAGCATATCAGACTGATAGAAGATGCAGTCATGCAGGCCACAGGGCGCAAGATGAAAATCAGATGTATTGATGAGAATATTTTGCAGAGAGCAGCTTCAGATGAAGAACCTGAAAGCGATGACATATTGGAAAGGGCACGTATGCTGGCTGACAAGGTAGGACTTCCGCTTGAGATAATCGACGAATAGGCAGCATGGTTTTGCAGGTGCAGCAGCTTATGACCGGCCCTTGAATGACCGGATGCTAATATATATAATTATACCAGTAATCAAATAAGAACATGGAGGTGCCGATTATGGCAAAGCGCGGATTTCCGGGCTTCGGCGGCGGGAATATGAACAATCTCATGAAACAGGCTCAGAAGATGCAGAGAGATATGGAAAAACTGCAAGACGAGCTCCAGGAAAAAGAAGTTGAAGCAACCGCCGGAGGCGGTGCAGTCAAGGTGATTGCCACAGGCAAAAAGGAAATCAAGGAAATAACCATAGATCCCGATGTCGTTGACCCTGATGATGTAGAAATGCTTCAGGATCTTGTGCTGGCAGCTGTAAACGAAGCTCTCCGCAAGGCCGAGGAAATGGTCAGTACCGAGATGTCCAAATTGACCGGCGGATTGGGACTGGGCGGGTTGTTCTGACATGAATCACCTTTATTCGCCACCCATCGCCAGACTTATAGAAGAATTCGAAAAACTTCCGGGGATAGGTCACAAGACAGCTCAAAGACTTGCCTTCCACATATTGAATCTGCCTGCCGAGAAATCGGAAAACCTGGCCAATGCGATAAGGGAAGCAAAGCTGAAGACACGCTACTGTTCCATATGCAGCAACATAACGGAAAGCGATCCCTGCAGCATATGCGGCAGTGTGAAGCGTGACCACGGCGTCATATGCATCGTCGAAGATCCCAAAGATGTGATCGCCATGGAAAGGATCAGAGAGTTCAATGGTGTCTACCATGTGCTGCATGGTGTCATATCCCCCATGGAAGGTATCGGACCTGAAGATATCAGGATAAAGGAACTTCTTCAGCGTATACATGACGGCAATATACGGGAAGTGATCCTGGCCACCGATCCCGATGTTGAGGGCGAGGCTACGGCCATGTATATCTCCAGGTTGTTGAAACCGATAGGCATCAGGATCACCAGGATCGCCCACGGCATACCCGTTGGCGGCGACCTTGAGTATGCCGATGAAGTCACGCTGGCCAAAGCATTGGAAGGCCGGCGGGAACTTTAGTGTCTGTGCCTTCGTCTCCAGAAAGCATCAGCGGCCTGACGGCCGCTTTTCACATTACTGCGCATTTTTGTAAAAGAACTTTAAAAGGAGCAAAATATTTTCCTTCCTGTTTCCCAGATCTGTACCTGTAAAATCATTTCCGAGTATTTAAAAAATAACATGAGACATTAATAAAAGGTCTTCGTATAATTTATTGAGACATTAAATAAATTAAGGTCTCATTTAAAAATATTAATAAAATCACCCAATGTACCTTGACAAGAAAAATTTCCAATTATAAAATATAATATGTACGATCAATATATTTAATATGGACCTTAATTTTTTGAATACATATTATACACACAAGGAGTGCTGACCATGACAAGAGAGGCATTGGGTAAATGCCCCGTATGCGGACAGAATACTGAAGTAACCGCAATATATTGCAGCAGCTGCGATACAAAGATCGAAGGACACTTCACGCTGTGCAGATTCTGCAGGCTGACAGCGGAGCAGAAATCCTTCATCGAGGTATTTATCAAATGCAGGGGCAATATCAAGGAGGTGGAGAGAGAACTCGGCATTTCATACCCTACGGTAAAAAGCAGGCTCGAGGATGCCGCAAATGCTTTGGGATACGGCATGCAAAACTATGATGACCCGGAAAGCGAAAGAAGGATGGAAATACTCGACAGGCTGGAAAACGGCTCTATTTCAGTAGAAGAGGCACTGGAACTGTTGAAATAACATTTTGGTGATCAAACAATCAAACAGGAGGTATTAAGAAATGTCAATCAGTGAAGAAAAAATGATGATACTGAAAATGCTTCAGGAAGGCAGGATCAACAGCGAGGAGGCAGCAAAGCTGCTTGACGCTCTGGAATCCAAAAAAGAGGGACACAAGGGCTTCAGCATACCGAAGCCGCCACCGCACAACTACTATGATGAGGTGGCAAAGGTACGCGAAAGGATCAATGAGTGGAGACGCGAACTGGCTAAAAACTACAATCAGAATGACTTTGACAAGATGGTCGACGAACTCAGCGCAAAAGCTGAGAAGATTGGAAAGAATGTCGCCACAGCAGCATTCGGGATCGCAGACAAAGTCGCAGATTTTGTCGGAAGCATGATAGACACCGGTGCATTCAGGATCTTTGGCAATTGTGTGACAGAAGAGCAGCAATTCGAAGCCGCAGCATCAGAAGGCATGAATGTCGAGCTTCAGGCAACAAACGGACAGATCACAGTCAAAAAGCATCAGGAAGATAAAATTCTCATAAAGGCAAAGATCCGTACACCGCAGGAGAATGCCAAAACTGCTCTGCAATTTTCCAATGAAAACGGGACCGTTGCCGTAAAGCTGGCCAAACCGGATACTTACAACCTGAGTGTTTCATATGATGTTCTGCTGCCTGCAGTGAAGTTCAATCAGATCGCCCTTGAAACGAAAAACGGTAAAATATATGTAGAAGATACGATTTCTGAAGAGTTCGTGAGCGTAACAAAGAATGCAGCAATAGATCTGACAGGCATCAACAGCAGCAGGATCGCAGCCGAGACCAAAAATGCCAAGGTGACAGCCAACTACATTATAGGAAGAGATGTCAACATCGGCACCAAAAATGCCACTGTAGAGATCAAGAATCTCAAGGCAGTAAAGCTGGCAGCGGTGACAGCCAACGGTAAGATACTGATCGACAATGTGCAGAACTACGACAATGAAAATATGGCCGAACTTACCCTCAGGACTTCAAATGCGGATATCAAGGCCAATATCAACGATTCCGAGGACAAAGGCTACAAGATCAAGGCTAAGACCTCAAACGGCGACATAAACCTGCTGATACCCAATCTTCTGTACCGCAATGCCATGAAACCTGACAGGTTCAACAGGCAGGCGGACGCAGAAACTGAGAACTATGCTGCAGCCGCTCAGAAGGTCAACATCTGTGCTGAGACGACAAACGGTTATATCGAAGTGATCAAATAATCATACGGTTATCCCTCCATATGCAGAATTTGATCACAGAACCATAAATGAAAACGGGCTGGAGGACACGTGTCCTGTCCGGCCCGTTTTTGTTAAGATATCCGCCCTGACGGACAGGAATACCCGATTGCTCCAATAAATATATTATGACAATATGGGCTGCTGCAACAACCAGTATTACACAGAGCACCTGAACAAAAAATCCGAATCAGGATGGTTTGCTATGTCCGTCCGGCTGGTCCCCTTTTAGGAAGTCAGGCTAATCCTTATTCAGGAAGCAGAATGCAAAGCAATATATCCTGACGAAAAGCATGGATAACGTGAAAACAGCATATACAGACAATATAACATGGGCAATCAAGGAAAATGGCGAACTCTGGGGATTGGGGAGCAATGAATGCGGTAAATTGGGTGACGGAACAGAGGAAAACAGAAACGAGCCTCAGAAAATAATGGACAATGTCAGATATGTTAAAGACGGAGGATGGTACACCCTCGCAATCACAGAAAACGATGAGCTCTGGGGATGGGGGGATAACGAATACGGTCAACTGGGAGACGGGACGGTTGAAGAGAGTTTATATCCGAAGAAAATAATGGACGATGTGAAGATGGTCGAGTCATCACTGAAAACTACATTCGCTATAAAGAATAACGGTGAGCTTTGGGTATGGGAAAACACAGAATGCATGCCCGGTCCCGTTTTTGTCAGGCCTTTATCCACACCGATAAAACTGATGGAAAATGTAAAGCGGGTTATAACAAGTGGCAACGACATATTTGTAATAAACGACAATGATGAACTCTGGGGATGGGGTAGCAATTTCACAGGCGATATGGGTGATGGGACGCGGTAACCGGTGGTCTATCCGAACAAAATAATGGATGATGTCAGGGAAGTATTGCCTCACAATTTGGGTGTCCTGGCCATAAAAAACAGGGGTGGAAATAACTTTTCAATTGAGGCGCCCACAAATTGTTCTGTCCAGGCGAACATATTGTGGATATTGCAGTCGGTCTGTGCTATAATATTACACCGATAAATCCACTCAAGAGGTGCCGTATGTTTGACAAGCTTGATGCTGCGGAAAACAGATATGAAGAAATAAGCCTGAAGCTCAGCGATCCCCAGGTGATAGCGGATCAGGACGAGTACAGAAGGCTGATGAAGGAATTTTCCGGGCTTGAAGAGATAGTGTCCAAATACCGCGAGTATAAAAAGACAAAAAAAGATATCGCAGAAGCGCGGGAGCTTCTGGAAGACAGTTCCGACAAAGATTTCCGCGAGCTTGTCCTGAGCGAACTGGATGATGCAAAAGAAAAGCTTGAGGTCATCGAAAACGAGCTTAAACAGTTGCTCATGCCAAAGGATCCCAACGACAGCCGCAATGTCATCGTTGAAATACGGGGCGGAGCCGGCGGTGAAGAGGCTGCCCTTTTTGCAGCCGATCTGTTCAGGATGTATACGAGATATTGTGAAAGAAATCAATGGAGATCCGAGATACTTGACCTGCACGATACCGAGATCGGCGGCATCAAGGAAGTGGTGTTTTCGATTGAAGCAAAAGGAGCTTACAGCAGGCTGAAATATGAAAGCGGAGTCCATCGAGTCCAGCGCGTCCCCGTCACCGAAGCCGGCGGCAGGATCCACACCTCGACGGTTACGGTGGCAGTCCTTCCCGAAGTGGATGATGTCGATGTGCAAATAGATCCAAACGACCTGCAAATCGACACATACCGTGCATCAGGTGCAGGCGGCCAGCACGTCAACAAAACAGACTCAGCCATAAGGATCACACACCTTCCCACGGGTATAGTCGTCACGTGCCAGGATCAGCGCTCACAGCACAAAAACAAGGACAAGGCGATGAAGATCCTCCGTTCAAAGCTGTACGAAATAGCCCAGCAGCAGCAGGAATCGGAAATTGCACAGACCCGCAAAACACAGGTAGGGACCGGTGACAGAAGCGAGCGGATCCGCACCTATAATTTCCCTCAGGGCAGGGTCTCTGACCACAGGATAGGCCTTACGCTCTACAAGATCGACGCAATAATGGACGGAGATCTCGATGAACTCCTGGATGCGCTGATAACGGCAGACCAGTCTGAAAAACTGGGCAGTGCGGT
>Ga0208823_1003178_pt1 | contig 11851 bp, 12 predicted proteins | sample AD_UKC075_MetaG_FD_184440 | JGI IMG/M metagenome (GOLD analysis project Ga0208823, IMG submission 184440) | Active sludge microbial communities of municipal wastewater-treating anaerobic digesters from USA - AD_UKC075_MetaG (SPAdes) (version 2) | ecosystem: Engineered > Bioreactor > Anaerobic >... | reverse complement strand
GCGCTTTTCGGGGTTGGCATTGAGCACGATGCGGTGCACGTAGATGCCAGGCAGGTGGATGTCGTCGGGGGCCAGTTCGCCCACTTCCACGATCTTTTCCACTTCGACGATGCAGACCTTGCCTGCGGTAGCAGCAGCCGGGTTGAAGTTGCGCGCGGTGAGGTTGAAGCGCAGGTTGCCCGACTTGTCGGCCACGTCGGCCTTGACCAGCGAGACCTCGGGCACCAGGGAGCGCTCCATCACATAGGTTTCGCCATCAAATTCGCGCAGCTCCTTGCCCTCGGCCACGATGGTGCCCACGCCGGTCTTGGTGAAGAAGGCCGGAATGCCCGCGCCGCCTGCGCGCAGTTTTTCGGCCAGCGTGCCCTGGGGGGTGAATTCCAGCTCCAGCTCGCCCGCCAGATACTGGCGCTCAAACTCCTTGTTCTCGCCCACGTACGACGAGATCATCTTCTTGATCTGGCGGGTTTCGAGCAGCTTGCCCAGACCAAAGCCGTCCACGCCCGCGTTGTTGGAGATCACGGTGAGGTTCTTGACGGCCGAATCACGCAGCGCGTCGATCAAGGCTTCAGGAATGCCACACAGCCCGAAACCGCCTACAGCCATGAGTTGGCCGTCTGCAACCACGCCCTTCAGGGCTTCGGCTGCGGAGGGGAATATCTTGTTCACCACGATCTCCTTATGAATGGGATGCGCTACGATACTACGTATTTAAATAAGTAGTTTTCCGTAAAGATTAGCACTATGGAAGTGGATTACCGGCTCGCTTTTGACATGGCTCCCGTGGGGCTGGTGCTGTCGCGCAACCGCACCATGGTCGACTGCAACCGCCATGTGTGCGAGATGTTCGGTGCCTCACGCGAGGTGCTGATCGGCCAGTCGTTCCAGATACTCTATCCCAGCGCCGACGAATATGAGCGGCTTGGCGCACACATGGAGCCCATCCTGAACGCCAAGGGCCACTATGCGGACAACCGCATCATGAAGCGCGCCAACGGCGAAGTGTTCTGGTGCCACGTGTCCGGCCGCGCACTCAACCGCGATGCCCCGCATGAGTCCGGCATCTGGAGCTTCGAAGATCTGAGTTCGCAGCGCGCCGTGAAGGCGGAGCTGACGGGCCGTGAGCGCGAGGTAGCCGCCCGCCTGCTGGAGGGCCTGACCTCCAAGGAGATTGGCCGGGCGCTGGAGATCAGCCACCGCACCGTAGAGATCTACCGCGCGCGCCTCATGCGCAAGTACAACGCGTCCACCGCAGCCGACCTGGTGCAAAAGCTGCTGGCAGGCGGCTGAACCGGATCTGCCTGTGCGCCGCACCCACCAGTCGCGGGCCTGCTACTTGGCAGGTCCGGCAGGTCCGTCAATGACTTCCGCAGCGGTGCGAAACGCCTCTACCGCCGTCGGCAGGCCGCAATAAACGCTGGCGTGCAGCAGCACCTCCTGCAGTTCCTCGGCCGTGGCGCCATTGTTCAGCGCTCCACGCACATGGCCTTTGAGCTCATGCTGCTTGCCCAAGGCGATCAGCATGGAAACCGTGATGAGACTGCGGGTCTTGCGGTCCAGCCCGGGGCGCTGCCAGACATCGCCCCACGCATTGCGCGTGATGTATTCCTGGATGGGCTGCGTGAAAGAAGTGGCGTTGCCCAGCGCACGGTCCACAAAATCATCACCCATGACCTCTCGGCGGGTGGCCAGGCCTTTTTCGTAGTCTTTGGACGGGGTTGCTGTCACGCGCACTCTCCTTGAAAGGTTGAAACATCAAGGCCCGATGGTAGCGAGCAAGCGCAGCGTCGCCGCCATGAAAACCACAGAACAAAAAGCCCGGCGCGTGCACTGCACACACCGGGCTCAATCAAGGCATGCTCAGCCCACCCCATGCCGCCTTTCAACGGCATGGAGCAGAGGCCCTGGGATTCAGGCGCTGGCGCCGCCTGCGGCCAGGTCAAACCGGTCGAGGTTCATCACCTTGGTCCAAGCCTTGACGAAGTCCTGCACAAACACCGCCTGCGCATCGCTGCTGGCATAGACCTCGGCCAGCGCGCGCAGCACGGAGTTGGAGCCAAACACCAGGTCGGCCACCGTGCCGATCCATTTTTTGGCACCGGTGCTGCGGTCCACACCGTCCAGCACACCTGCTGCGCCCGCCGACTTCTGCCATTGGGTGCGCATGTCGAGCAGGTTCACAAAGAAATCATTGCTCAAGGTGCCGACGCGCTGCGTGAAGACACCATGGGCCGCCTGCCCCACATTGGCCCCCAGTAAGCGCAGGCCACCCACCAGCACCGTCATCTCGGGTGCCGTCAGTGTGAGCTGGTTGGCGCGGTCCACCAGCAACTCGGCCACGGCGCCTTCCAGGCCAGGGCGCACGTAGTTGCGAAAGCCATCGGCCACAGGCTCCATGACCTCGAAAGAAGGCATATCAGTCTGCTCCTGCGAGGCGTCGGTGCGGCCGGGGGTGAAAGGCACGGTCACCTCCTGCCCGGCATTCTTCGCTGCAGCCTCGACGGCGGCGCCACCGGCCAGCACGATCAGGTCAGCGAGCGAGATCTTCTTGCCGCCGGTCTGCGCGGTATTGAAGTCGCGCTGGATGGCTTCGAGCTGACCCAGCACCTTGGCCAGTTGCACAGGCTGGTTCACTTCCCAATCCTTCTGAGGAGCCAGACGGATGCGCGCGCCGTTGGCGCCGCCCCGCTTGTCGCCGCCCCGGAACGTGGAAGCGGAGGCCCAGGCCGTGGACACCAATTCTGGAATGGACAGGCCTGATGCCAGCACCTTGGCCTTGAGCGCAGCGATGTCCTGCGCGTTGACCAGAGCGTGATGGACGGCGGGAACCGGGTCTTGCCAGATCAGCACTTCGGCGGGGACTTCCGGGCCCAGGTAACGGGCACGCGGCCCCATGTCGCGGTGCGTGAGCTTGAACCAGGCGCGTGCAAACGCGTCGGCAAACTGCTCAGGGTGCTCCAAGAAGCGGCGCGAGATCTTTTCGTAGGCCGGGTCAAAGCGCAGCGACAGGTCGGTGGTGAGCATGGTGGGCAACAGCTTTTTCGACGGGTCGTGGGCATGCGGGATCGTCGCCTCCGCCCCCTTGGCCGTCCACTGGTGGGCGCCTGCAGGGCTCTTGGTCAGCTCCCACTCGTAGCCGAACAGGTTCTCAAAATAGTTGTTGCTCCACTGCGTGGGCGTGGTGGTCCAGGTCACTTCCAGGCCGCTAGTGATGGTGTCGCCACCCTTGCCCGTGCCGTGGCTGCTCTTCCAGCCCAGGCCCTGTTCTTCGATGCCTGCGCCTTCGGGCTCCTTGTCCACCAGGGCAGCACCGCCTGCGCCGTGGGTCTTGCCAAAAGTGTGGCCGCCTGCGATGAGCGCCACGGTTTCCTCATCGTCCATGGCCATGCGCGCAAAGGTGTCGCGGATGTCGCGCGCAGCAGCGATGGGGTCGGGGTTGCCGTTCGGGCCTTCGGGGTTCACATAGATCAGGCCCATCTGCACGGCGGCCAGGGGGTTGGCCAAGTCGCGCTCGCCGCTGTAGCGCTTGTCGCTGCCGAGCCAGGTCGACTCAGCGCCCCAGTACACGTTCTCATCGGGTTCCCACACGTCAGGGCGGCCGCCGGCAAAGCCAAAGGTCTTGAAGCCCATGGATTCCAGCGCCACGTTGCCCGCCAGAATCATCAAATCGGCCCACGAAATCTTGCGGCCATATTTCTGCTTGACGGGCCAGAGCAGGCGGCGCGCCTTGTCCAGATTGGCGTTGTCGGGCCAGCTGTTGAGCGGTGCAAAACGCTGCTGCCCTGCCCCTGCGCCACCACGACCGTCTGCCAGACGGTAGGTGCCCGCGCTGTGCCAGGCCATGCGGACAAACAGCGGACCATAGTGGCCAAAGTCTGCAGGCCACCAGTCCTGCGAGTCGGTCATCAGCACGCGCAGGTCGGCCTTCACGGCGGCCAGGTCCAGGCTCTTGAATTCCTCTGCGTAGTTGAAGCCGTCACCCATCGGGTCGGTGAGTGGCGAGTTCTGGTTCAGGGGGCGGAGATTGAGCTGGTTGGGCCACCACTCGGCATTGCGGGGGCCCGTGGGCGCGGCCTTGGTGTGGTCAAAGGGGCACTTGGCTTCTGTCGTCATGGGTCATCTCCTGTGAAAGCGCGTCGGCAAAACGTATCGACAGGACAGATGGTAGGAAGCAAACCATGACAGGTAAATTGAATCGATTGAATCTCATCAATAGTCAATTTCAATAAAACACCTTCACTCCATTGATTTCACTGCGCCCCATGGAGCCACGAAACAGGAGGCCACTTCAACGCAAGCGAGCCAGCGGCAGCCCAGGAGCCCCCATGTCAGCCCGCAGGATGCGACCAAGGGTCGAGTCGGTGACATACACCGTAGTGAGCCCTGCCCCGCCAAACGCCAGATTGGTGGTGGAGCTGCCCGGCGCGCCGCGCAGCACCTGCACCGGCTCGGCCCGGTGGTTCAGCACCCACACATAGCCCAGACCGGGGTTGGCCACCAGCAGGTGGCCTTCGGCGTCCACCGCCAGACCATCCGGGCCGCTGGGGCCATACGAGGTGAAGAACTGGCTCACCTTGGCCACGCTGCCATCGGGCAGCAGCGGCACGCGCCACACGCAGTTGCCGCGCGTCACGGCCAGGTACAGCACGCGGCCATCGGGCGACAAGGCCACGCCGTTGGGGCTGGGCACGTTGTGCAGCAGCAAGTCGAGCTGTCCGTTGGGTCGCAGGCGGTACAGGCGGCCACTTGGGTCGTGCAGGCCGCTCTGGCCCTGGTCGGTGAAATACAGGTTGCCTTCGGCGTCAAAGATCAGATCGTTCACACCCTTGAAGCGCTCGCTGTTGCGGCGCTGCAGGTACGGGGTGACGGCGCCCATGGCCACATCGAGTTGCATGAGGCCGTTCTTGTAATCGGTGATGAGCAGCGTGCCGGGCTTCAAAAACTTCAGACCGTTGGGCTCGCCGTCGTACTCGGCCCCCAGCGCCCATTCGCCTTGGGGGTTGATGCGGAAGACCCGGCCCCAGGGGATGTCGCTGACGTAGAGGTTGCCCGCATCGTCAAACACCGGGCCTTCCAGAAACGAATCGGTGATGGTGCCGCCCCGGTTGGCATCGGCCCAGTCGCTGCGCTCACGGCGGCGAAAGTGCTCAGGCATGGTGGTGAAGACTTCGAGGTCACGGACCTCAGGGGCTTGCAACAGAAACATGGCGGGTCTTTCCAATTCGTTCAGATGACTCGTTCAAGCGGGGGCGGCGGTATCGAAACCATACAGCCGCGCCGGGTTGTCGACCAGGATGCGGTCCATGGCGGCATCGCCGGCGGTCCAGGCCTGCAGCAAATCCACCAGATCGGCATCGTTCACGGTGCCAGGCGTCTCGGTGGTGTGCGGCCAGTCGCTGCCCCACACCAGGCGCTCGGGCGCAGCCTGCACCAGGGCCCGGCCCAGCGGCAGCGTGTCGGCGTAGCTGGGGCCATGCACGGTCGAGCGCATATAGGCACCCGAGAGCTTGACCCAGGTGTTGCCAGCATCCAGCAGGCCGCGCACCACGCCATAGGCCTCAGCAGCAGGGCCTTGGGCCGGGTCGATGCGGCCCAGGTGGTCGATGACCAAAGGCACAGGCAAGGTGCGCAGCTGCGGCGCAAGTTCGATGAGCTGCTCAGGGTGCGCAAAAATCTGGATATGCCAGCCCGCGCAGTCCGGATGATCAGCCACCTTGCGCGCCAGCGTGGGGAGCACGTCAGGTGTGGTGGTGCCCCACGATTGCGGCGAGACAAAGTTGACCCGCAGCCCGCGCACACGGCGTGCGGCCAGATGGGCCAGTTCATCCGAGTTGACCTCTTCGCCCACCACGGCGACACCGCGCGCAGCGTCGCCCAGTTGGTCCAGCGCATCAAGCGTGCAGGTGTTGTCGGTGCCGTAAGTGGATGGCGTGACCACCACCGTGCGTGTGGTGCCCAGCCGCTCTTGAAGCTGCCGATAGGCCGCCACGGGCGCCACTGGCGGCGTGCGCGGCCAGTGGGCTGACGGCGCAAAGCGCGGGTCTAAGATGTGCATGTGGCTGTCGCACGCTCCGGACGGCAACCGGCGCTGTGGGCGGTTCAGGCCCACGGAGTGGGGCACCAGGGTCATTGCTTTTCAATACCCACTTTGACCGCCACAGACTCCCAAAGCTGGGCATCTGCCTTCAGCTTGTCTGCAAAGGCGGCTCCACTGAGCACGCTGGGCACGGCGCCGAGGTCCGTGGCAAAAGTCTGGACATCCGCACTGGCCATGGCTTTGGTAATTTCCTGGCGCAGTTTGCTCAGTACAGCTTCTGGAGTGCCCTTGGGAGCCCACAGGCCGGTGAAATTGACCACTTTGTAGCCCGGCGCGCCCGCCTGGGCGAACGTTGGCACATCGGGCACGGCCTTGAGTCGCTGCTCGCCGCTCACTGCCAACAGGCGCACCTTGCCGCCACGCACCTGCCCCATCACACCAGGAGTGGATGCGATCTGGAAATCGATGGTCCCGCCCAGCAACGCCAAGGTGGCTTCACCCGCGCCTTTGAAGGGCACGTGGGTGGCCTTGAGGCCGCTGGCACCCTGCAATGCTTCTGTGGCGAAGTGGGGCATGGTGCCCGCTCCGCCGGTGCCGTAGTTGAGCTTGCCCGGGTTGGCTTGGGAATACGCCACCAGATCGCCCAGTGTTTTGAACGGGGAGTTGGCGGCCACCACCAAGGCGGTGGGTGCGAAGTTGAAACCGGCCACAGGCACCAGGTCGTTGGCGTAGTCCCAAGGCAGCTTCTTGAACACCTGGGGCAGGATGGAGTACGTGGTGTCGTTGGCCAAGAGCGTGTAGCCATCGCCCGGCGAGCGCGCCACCTGGTTGGCACCGATGGTGCCCGTGCCACCGGCTTTGTTTTCGACAAAGAAGCTCTGGCCGGTTTGCTCTGTGAGTTTTTGGGCAATGCGCCGGGTCACCTGATCGACCGCGCCGCCAGGTGGGTATGGCACCACGATCTTGACGGCTTTGTCCGGGTAGCCGGTTTGGGCCATGGCATGGGCCATGACGAAGGTCAGCGCAAGGGCTGCGCCCAGTGAGGTGTGAATGCGTTGCATGAGAGTCTCCTTGTCGTTCAATCCGCTTTGAGGTCGAGCGCTTTGGCCATCTGGCTATACGTGGTCACCTCGCGGGCCACGCGGCTTGCAAAGGCATTGCCGCAGACCGATTCGGCGTCCAGCCCCAGGCCGCGCAGCCTGTCGATGGCCGATGCGCTCTTGGCAAAGTCGGCAGCTGTGCGCTCCAGCGCATGGGCGATGCCAGACGCTACCAAAACAATAGCTGCCAGCGCTTGATGGATAAGCGCCAGAGGCATTTTCTGCTTGAACATGGCGAAGGCGTCCTCAGTCCATGCGGATGCCGCTGGTGCGAATCACCTCAGCCCACTTGGTGGTTTCGGCTTTCAAAAAGCTGCTGAACTCCTGCGCGCTGGAGCCCACGCCCTGCACGCCCAGTTCGGCAAAGCGCTTCTTCATTTCGGGGCTGGCCACGATGGCGCGGGCTTCGGCCTCCAGCCGCTCCAGCACGGGGCGCGGTGTGCCTGCGGGGGCGAACAAGCCGTTCCACTCGCTGACCTGAAAGCCGGGCACACCAGACTCGGCCACGGTGGGCACGGACTCCCAGCCCTCAACCCGGCGGGGCGACGAGATGGCCAGCGCCCGCAGCTTGCCGCTTTTGACGAACGGGCCGCTGGCTGTGGTGGCGCTGAACATCACGTCCACCTGCCCTCCGATCAGGTCGGTGAGCGCGGGCGCCCCACCCCGGTACGGGATGTGGGTCATGGCCACTTTTTGCCCCTGCTTGAACAGCTCGCCCGCCAGATGCTGCGCGCCGCCGTTGCCAGCCGATGCATAAGTCAGATGGCCCGGCCGCGCCCTGGCGGCCTTGGCTACATCCGCCACCGACTGGAAGGGCGAGTTGGCGGGCACCACCATGAGCAGCGGCACCTGCAGCACCAGCGAGATGGGTGCAAAGTCTTTGGCCGCATCAAACGGCAGCTTGGGGAACAGGCTGGGGTTGACGGTGAAGGCTGTGGCGTCAAGCAGCAGCGTATAGCCATCGGCCGGCGCCTTGGCCACCGCCGCAGCGCCAATCGTGCCGCTGCCGCCAGGGCGGTTGTCCACCACCACCTGCTGGCCCAGGCGCTGGCCCAGTTGCGTGGCCAGCAGGCGTGCGGTGTTGTCGGCATTGCCACCGGCTGGGTATGGAACCACCAGCTTGAGCGGCTTGTCAGGCCAGGTGCCTTGGGCTTGCGCAGGCGCTGCACTCAGCACACCCGCAGTGGCAGTCACTACCAAAGCCATAGCTGCCAGCGCTTTATTCGCAAGTGTTAGCGGCCGATTTGTTTTGAGAATTTGGATCAGGTTGCTTGTCTCCGTCAGGTGCCGATGCCGCACCACGCTTCAGCGCGAGCGGCATCGGCACCATGGTTGTTGTGGAAGAAATCTATGCTCAGGCAGCGACAGCGCTGCGGGCCAGCACGGCCAGCAGGTTCTGGGCGGCGCCCACGCCCATGTTCACGTAGGCGTCGCTCGTCACGCCGCCGATGTGGGGGCTGAGGATGAAGTTCTTCTCGCCCTGGAAGGGGTGGCCTGCCGTCATGGGCTCTACCGCAAAGCTGTCGAGCCCTGCCGCCATCACCTGGCCCGAGCGCACGGCGGCCAGCAGTGCGGCTTCGTCAATCAGGCCGCCGCGTGCAGTGTTCACCACGATCACGCCGCGCTTGCACTGCGCCAGCGTGGTGGCGTTGAGCATGCCCCGGTTGTCGTCGGTCAGCGGGCAGTGCAGCGAAATCGCATCCGATTCGCGCCAGATCGTTTCCAGGTCCACCACCTGTACGTACGCGGGCAGGTTTTTGGCAAACGGATCGAAGCCGATCACGCGCATGCCCAGGGCGTCGGCCATCTTGGCAAAGCGCAGGCCGATGGCACCCAGGCCCACCAGGCCCACGGTGCGGCCGCCCAGTTCCAGGCTCTTGTGCGTGGCCTTGTCCCAGTGGCCAGCGTGCATGCGTGCATCCAGCGCCACCACCGATTTGGCGCAGGCCATCAGCAGCGCCAGGGCCTGTTCGGCCACGGCAGCGGCGTTGGCCCCCACGGCAGCCACCACCTCAATGCCCCGCGCTTGGGCCGCCACCTTGTCGATGGTGTCGGTGCCACTGCCGTGTTTGGAGATGACCTTGAGCGCAGGCGCAGCATCCATCACCGTAGCGCCTACCTTGCCGTAGCGGACGATCATGGCCACAGGGTTGTGCGCGCGGCACAGGGCCACCAGGTCTTCTTCCGTGGGTGCCTTGCCTGCATAGACGATTGCGTAGCCTGTCAGCAGGTCGAGGGCTTGTTGCGCCAGGTCGGCGCCAGTGACGATGATGGTGGGTTGGCTCACAGCGTTTCTCCTTCTTTCAGTACGCCAGCGGCACGCAGGGCGGCGGGCAGCCACTTCGCGGCGGTGTCGCCACGGGCAATGGATTCGATGCGGGCGGCTTCGTCAGCCACCTTCTTGTCGGCCAGGGCCATCATGGCGGGGGCTTTCTCGCGCTCGATGACGACCACGCCATCGGCATCGCCCACCACCAGGTCACCGGGGTTCACGGTGGCGCCACCGGCGCTGATGGGGTGGTTGATGCGGCCGGGCACAAATTTGGTGGGGCCTGCGGGGTTGAAGCCCACGCTGAACACGGGGAAGTCCAGCTCCAGAATTTCCAGCTTGTCGCGGATGGCGGCGTCCACGATCACGCCCGCCAGGCCACGCTTCTTGCAGGCGCTGAGCATCAGCGTGCCCATCAGCGCGGCGGTCTGGTCGCCCTTGCCGTCAATCACCAGCACATCGCCCGGCTGGGCCAGGGCGATGGCGGCGTGGATCATGAGGTTGTCGCCGGGGCGCACTTCCACCGTGAAGGCGGGGCCAGCCACCTTCATGTTCTGGTGCACAGGAGCCACGCGGCCATGCATGGTGCCGCGGCGGCCTGCCACGTCGGCCAGGATGGCGGCCTGGTAAGTAGAGGCTTTGGCCACCACGTCGGCGCTGACGCGGTCGATGGTGCGAATGATTTCAGGGAGTTGGCTCATGGGAGTAGTCCGGTTGAGGTAATGAAAACGAGGAAGCAGCGGTATGTTTTTGAAAAGCGGTGGATCGCGGGTATCAGTCGGCCTTGATGTTTCCGTCTTTGATGACCTTGGCCCACTTGGCGGAGTCAGCCTTTTGCAGGTCGCCCAACTGCTGGGGCGAGCCACCCACCAGCGTCACGCCCAGCTTGTCGGCCAGGGCCACAAGGGCCGGGTCTTTCAGCGCGGCGGCAATTTCGCGGTTCAGGCGCTGCACGATGGCAGTAGGTGTCTTGGCAGGCGCAAACACGGCCTGCCACTGCTCCACCACAAAGTCTTTGAGCCCCGCTTCGCCCATGGTGGGCACGGCAGGCAGGGCCTTGAGGTGCTGGGCTGACGTGACGGCCAGGGCGCGCAATTTGCCCGACTGCACATGCGGCAGGGCAGCGGCTGCGGGGGCGAACATGAACTGCACCTGCTCGGCCAGTGTGTCTTGCAGCGCGGGGGTGTCGCCCTTGTAGGGCACATGGATGAAGCGCGCGCCGGTTTGCTGCGCCAGCAACTCGCCCTGCATGTGCAGGATGGTGCCGTTGCCGCCCGAGGCAAACGCCAGCTTGCCGGGCTGGGCCTTGGCAGCGGTCAGCAAATCAGCCACTGTTTTGAACGGCTGGTTCGCGCCCACCACCAGCATGTGCGGGATGGTGCCTACGGTGATCACGGGCTCAAACGCCGTGATGTGGTCATAGGGCAGCTTGGCCATCAGGTGCGGCGCAATCGCCTGCGGGCCGATGGACGTGCCCAGCAGCGTGAGACCGTCGGGTGCCGCCTTGGCCACATAGGCTGCGCCGATGGTGCCCGTAGCCCCGGCCTTGTTGTCCACGATGACGTTGGTGGACAGGGCTGCACCCAGCTTGAGGGCGATGTTGCGGCCCAGCACGTCGGTGCTGCCACCGGCGGGGTAAGGCACCACCCAGGTGATGAGCTTGCCCGCAGGCCAATCGGTTTGCGCCCAGGCAGGCAGCCCCGCGCCGGCCAAGGCCAGGGTGGTCAGCAAATGGCGGCGCTGCACGCCGTGCGCGGAAAGATGGGATGCCAAAGAGGTCATGGTGCAAGGCCCTCAGACAGGGATAGGGGTTGAAGAAGTCGATACCGGCGCAAAGCCGTAGAGTTCGGCGGGGTTGGTGACCAGTACGCGGCGCAGCGCATCGGCACCGGCTTGATCGCACCAGCGTGCCAGGGTGTCGATCTGCAATGCGTCGTCGGGCAAGGGGTGCAGGCCAGCGCTGGCGGTGGCGTGGGGCCAGTCGCTGCCCCACAGCACGCGCTCTGGTGCCGCACGCAGGTAGCTGGTGGCCAGCGCGTCGAGCGCGGGGTCATCCACCGCATGGGTGGCACTGACGATGTAACCGCCCGAGAGCTTGACCCAGGCCCGGCCCTTGCCCAGCAGTTGCAGCAACAGTGCGTGGGCAGGATGCTTTCCTGCCTGCTCGGGTGCAACGCGACCCAGGTGGTCAAACACCAGGGGCACAGGTACGCCGCGCAATACATCTCCCAAGCTGGCCAGCATGTCGGGAGCCATCAGCAGTTGCAGGTGCCAGCCCCAGGGCGCAATGCGCCGGGCAAGGGGAAGGATGGAGTCCACTGAGTAACCGTCTTCAAAGTCAAGCCCTATGAAGCGAAGCATCCCAAGGTTTGCCGGTTCTGACCATGGCGTTGAGCATGGTCAGCAGCTTGCGCATGCATGCGACCAGGGCCACCTTGGGCAGCT
>Ga0208823_1003173_pt1 | contig 11872 bp, 13 predicted proteins | sample AD_UKC075_MetaG_FD_184440 | JGI IMG/M metagenome (GOLD analysis project Ga0208823, IMG submission 184440) | Active sludge microbial communities of municipal wastewater-treating anaerobic digesters from USA - AD_UKC075_MetaG (SPAdes) (version 2) | ecosystem: Engineered > Bioreactor > Anaerobic >... | reverse complement strand
AGTATTACCCTGCCGTTATTCTCCACAGCATGTCCCTCCGCTGCTGCCGGGGAATAGGCTGCTGTTAGGCCGGTGTCGGAAAGCTGCTGTCTTGCCAGGCTCACCCTTGCCATATTTATACCTCCTCCAACTCTATACGGATGCCTTCCCAGTACCACTTATCGCCTATCAAATACCGTGAGCGGGAGAATGGCCTGAACACAACCTCATATTCTTCGATTGAGCCGTCTTCCTGCTCGATTTTCAGGTTCAGATTGTTACGTATACCGGCTTGATACAATTCTTTCAGTTGCTTCAAAATGGCATTTGTTACAAAGCTGTATTCCAACGTGAATAGCTTTTTTACGTCAATTACTTCTTTTTTTAACCTCCCGCTGGCTGCTCTTCGTTCCTTTGAAATCTCGAAGTCCTCAACCGCAAACCGCCTGCCCATTGCTGGTAACAACTGCTCATTCCCTGGAGTACCTAACCATATCCTGCTCATGTAATCACCACCCCCAGACGCTGGTTCTCGGCAATGATTCGGGGTATCATTTCTCTTGCAAGTGTTCTGCCGTCAATGTTAATTCTAAGTTCGCCCTTACCAAGCGTCTTCAGGGCATCAACAAAAGCATCGTAAAACGAAGCATATGCAATTGCTTCGAGGCGGTCATAGTCTATGCTTTCTCCTGTCAGCGGCTTGACCTTCGCCCCCTGTGGAAGCTCAAGCAGCTCCGGACCCGCCTCGCCTACTAAAGCAAGCCCACTCCGCTGAATAATGCCGCCAGCAGCTAGCTCTGGAATGGTAGGGATACGAGGCAACCCGATTTCAAAACCTCCGACTTTTCCAACTAGTGGAATGTTAATGGCTGGCACTTTGATTCTGATGCTGTTTAGAGCGTTAATCATCTTATTAATGCCGCCAATAATCCAGTTGATAACGCCTTTGATGATATCCCAAATGCCGTTCCATACATCAGATGCGGTTTGTTTGATACTTCCCCAAATCTCGGCAAGCTTCTCCTTGATTGTATCCCAATTCTTATACAGCTCTACGCCTATGGCTATTGCTGCCGCTATCGCCGCCACTACCAGGCCGACAGGTCCAGTGAGTGCCGTAAATGCAGCGCCCAGTATTGGAAGCGCACCGGTAATCGTGCCTACTACCGTTATTATCTTCCCTATGATTAACAGCAACGGCCCTAACGCCGCCGTAAAACCAATTGCTGTCAAAATAACCTGCTGCCATTTGGGATCGAGGCTTGAGAACCAGTCAATTAAACCACTAATATGACCGATAAGTGTTTCGACCAAGGGGATGATACTGTCCCGCAGGATCGGAGTAAGTTTATCCCCTAGTTCAATCCCCGCATCTTCCAGTTTGTTTCGGAGGAGTTCCAGCTGTGAGGCCGTAGTCCCGTACCGCTGCTCTGCTTCCGTGGTCAAAGCGGTATTTTCTTCCCATGCCTGGGTACCAATTTGAATGGACTCGTTAAACAGGTCCCCAGCACCAGCAGCACGAAGCAGCGCGTCACGGAGGCGGATTTCGGTGATACCCATTTCGTCAAGAACTGCGATAGCACTCATCCCGCGCTCTTCTGCCGTGGCAAGCCCCTGGATGAATGCAATGATGGCACCCGCAGCATCTTCTTTAAATGCCCGCTGGAATTCCGAGGCGCTCATGCCGGCAACCTGGGCAAACTGCTCCAGCCTTTCGCTACCAGTTTCAACTGCCAACTGCATGTCTACCATGACCCGGCTAAAGGCGGAGCCACCAGCCTGAGCCTCGATACCAACGGAAGATAAGGCCCCCGCTAGGCCAAGAATCTGGGCTTCGGTTAGGCCAACTTGCTTACCTGCACCGGCAAGCCGTAGCCCCATCTCGACAATCTCGGCTTCGGTGGTGGCGAGGTTGTTGCCAAGCGCAACAATGGTGCTGCCCAACCGGTCGAATTCCGTCTGCGGCATCTGTGTTATATTTGCGAGTCTGGCAAGTGAAGTGGCCGCCTGTTCAGCGCTGAGGTTGGTGGCTTCACCCAGATCAATCATCGTCCGGGTAAAGCTCAAGATATTCGGCACCTCAATACCCAACTGCCCGGCTGCCTCGGCTACGCCGGCAATTTCTGTTGCCGCAGCTGGGATTTCTTTGGCCATGTCACGGATGCCGTCCCGGAGTGCAGCCAGTTCCTGCTCAGATGCATCGACAGTCTTGCGAACACCAGCGAACGCACTCTCAAAATCGATGCTCATCTTCCCGGCCGCAATGCCAATGCCGGTAAGTGGAGCCGTGATATACTTGGACAGGTTTTTCCCTGTGTTCGATATTTTCTTGCCTGCCGTTGTAAAAACAGAACCAACCTTATTGAACTGGTCGGCAACGTCTTTGGCCTTTTCATCTATTTCCTTCAGTGCGTTTTCTACAGCTGCTTTTCCCTCAAGTGTGATTTTCCCGACCAGACTAAATATCTCCACCTAGCTCACCACCTTTGCCTTGCGCCGCTTGTCCATCTCTACTATCTTCGCCGCCCGGGCCAGGGCCTGGGATTTCCTCTGCTGTAGCTCAATTGCTGTCGGTTTGTGCTTTTCTATCAAACCTAAATCTTCCAAATATCTTGCAAAGCTGTATTTGTATCCGAACAGTTTGGCCTGCTGCCAGCCCACAAAAGCTGCCAGGGTCATCTGCTCCTTGGCTTCGTCTTGCCTAGCTTTTGCGATTGTTTCGCATATCTCCAGAAAACGGGTGAACGGAAGTTTGTACACAACTTCATCCGTCCACCCGTACCTTTTTTGTATCTGGTCCACAACCCGGGCTATTTCTTTCCGGCCAGCTTTTTGGCTAAGGCGTTGGCTCTCGTAAAAAAAACTTTGATATCCTCTTGCTCTGCCAGTTGTTCCGCAATATACATCACTGTCATAATCGGCATCTTGGACAGTTCTTCGGGAGTTTTACCAACCAAATCCGCCAGCCATGCTTTAGTTTCCTTTTCCGCATGAGTTATCCCAACGGTGACGATAGCCATGCCTACTTCTCTTTCGCTTGCATCCTGCACACTGGCCAAAGCCTTCATCCCTTCGCTGGTGGCCTTGGCGATAATCTTGGCTACGGCAAATAGGTCATCCACAATTAACGGTCTTACTTTTATATCCATTTATTAGCTCCCTCCACCACCAGCCATTTTGGGAAACCGGATTTCCCACGGTTCTTCGTCCAGGTTTTCCGGGTCAAAATGCCCGGTGAAGGTAATTTCAAGGCCAGCCTCGTCTTTGTCGGCGGTATTAACGCTGAAGTTACCGTCGGCCAATGCATTCTTCACGATGCAGATTACAGGTTCTTGACTGCCGCTGATTTCCCCCACCAGGGCCACGTTTTTGAGGTAATCGCTATCTTTGATGGTAAGCTCCCGAGTAATTATGTCGTGAGTGGTGTTGGTGTTTTCGTCCACCGTCGCCCCTGCCAGGGCCGCTTTCAAATTCTCCGTCGTCATCTCCAACAGGTTGGCCACAATCTGGGCCCTTACCTCAATAATACGTCTTAGACCCTTCACGGGGCCCCTTGCCCCATCAACTTCTATTTCCCTGACGTCCTGCTCGATGGTAAATGTATTGCCACCCCGCGTGGCCCCCAGCAACCGTTCGTCCAGCTCGTCGTAGTTAAGATATACTGCCCCTGCATCAACAAACAGTCTCTTGACCGTCTCCGTTGTAACACCGTGATATCTTGCCAATTTTCATCACTCCTCAAGAAGTTTCTCAATGAACTTTTTCCGCCAGGCTATAACGGAAAACTGATGTGCCAAATGCACTATCCCGGAAGTGTCCTCCGGTATCAGGCCCCGGGTGTCGAGACTGCACCGGATAGCCTCATAATCCGGGTGTGTCAACCGTTGTCGGTCGAACAGTTCCACAATCCTCTTGCTGATGGCCTTGGCAGTCCCCGGGTGTCCTCCATCATTGTAGTCCCATACGTCAATATAGAGTGTAAACACCCGTCTCCCCCAGTGGCCGCTGGCAGTATCGCTAAGCCGGAATACCACATAAGGGAAGGGAGTATCCAGCTCCGCCCATGTCTGGAATACGGCTGGCATGCCGTCGATGGTCGCCAGCATATCCGCCAGCTCCGGATCATTTAGCAATCGTTGGAATATTGCACTTGCCAGCATCAAAACCACTTCCTTGACAGGATTTCTTTGATTTTCGGCAGTTCTTCTTGGAAAGTTGGCCGCAGGAAGGGCCTTGCCGCCATCTTTCGGGTCCCGAATTCCAGCATCGGGGCCTTCTTGAGTTCGCTACCGACCTCTCCCCTCAGCACCTGCAGTTCGCCGACAATGCGGTACTTAATACTGCTTCGCAATTGCCCCGTCATGACGGCCGGCGGCTCACCGGGAGCCGAAGCCACATAAGTTTTCTTTGTGCCCGGTACCCGATACACTCGCCCCGTCCTTTTCCCGCTCAGTTTCTCCTTGGTCTTGTTTTGGACATGTATGCAAGCCTCTGTCATTCGCTGGCCTGCAATACTGTCCAGAGCATCTATGACCTTGTCCAAATTTCGCTTAAGTTCAATCTTTATGCCCAACAAAAAGCACCTCTGGCTAACCTTCTTCCGTACAAATCAAGTCCAGCCGCCTGCCTAGCTCCTGAGGGTTGAGAATTGACACGATCTTGAATACCCTGTCCTTGAATTCCAGCCTGTGGTTTATCCGGTCAATGCCGGGATAAGGCCGCAGGCTTATTTTATGTGTCACTTCCACGTCCAGCTTCTGCCATTCTAGCCTCTCCTGAGCACTCACCGGGGAGATACTGGCCCATACCGTATCAACGGTTGGCCAATCATATTTCCAGCCCTCACCGTCAAATATCCGTTCTCTTTTTTGAATGTTCACTCGATGCCTATATCTCGCCATCAGCTACACCCCCGGGAGCTTACGGTACGGCCATAGGTCTCTATATTCCTCGGGATCCCAGGCTTGGGTGTGGCCCTCGAAGTTTTCCTGGCGCAACCCTTCACCCCGACGCTGATACTGTCTGGCCACACGGTTCATGATCCAGATCTCAACTTCTTCCGGAACGGGGTCATCTCCGAAATCGTGGTTTAGGTACCGCTCCGCAGCATTGGCGGCGGCTGATAGCATCCGTTGGAGCACAACATCCTCTGCATCGTGGTCAATATGCAGGAACGCTTTTACCTCTTCAAGGGTCAGGGTTATCTTGTCCTTGAGTGCCATTTCCTACCATCTCCTTCAGGGCCTTCTCCGCAGCCTCCTTGCCCTTCACCTTACTGCCATCCGGAAGCTCATACCAGCCGCCACCGGTATGCTTTATTTGCGGGGTAACCACCTTAGTCTGGTATGTCACCCTCACGGCAAGCCGCCGCTTTTCCAGTTCCCTTGCCATTTCCTCGCGGATTTCAAATTCAGAGCCGCGAGGAATGAGGCCCTTCGGGTGCCAAGAAAAAGTCCGAAGGGCCTTCATCCTCACGATCATCCATAACCCCCCTTACGACTGCTGCGGTGCCTGGTCGAACTCCACAGCCACGAAGGCTTCCGGCCTGAAGATGGTCAGGGCAATCCGCTCTTCGGCCAGGATTGCAACCATGTTTTTCACGAAGAAGTCCTCGTGCTGCTCGGCAACCCGTATGGTGGTCTGCTCACGATCCCAGAGCATGGCACCCATACGGAAAGCGCCCAGGAGACATTCGTCCTCTTGGATTGCCGTGGTATCAACTACAGGCACCCTCCACAGTCTGGACTGACCGCCTTCGGTGACAGATACCCAGATATAGCGTCCGTCACTACCCTTGGCTAGCTCGATGTCCTCCCAGTCCTTCGGATGCAACACGATGCCCGTCACCGGGTACTCGGCTACCCTTGCCAGGGTGATTGCGCGGCGGATAGCATCAATCTTGGTGTCCCCGGGCTGGCCCTGGCTCCATGTATAGTTCTGGATTGCCGTATGTGTCATGATACCCTGCAGGTTGGCACCACCAGCACCATCACCAGCACCATACAGGATTTCCTGTTCTTCTGCTAAATTCAGCCCGTAGATTAACCGCTGGTCCACATAACCCCTCAACTGCGGCGCATCGAAAAGAATCTGCCGGCTGGCCGGTATCCAGTGGGCAATAGTCTTAACCGATTCAGTTTTGAGAGTGAACGACAGCTCAGACTGCGGCTTGTCTTGTGTCTCAGGAACAACGGTAGCAGAGTTCTGGAATCCTACTTCCACAACATATTCAATGGCGTTGCTAGTGGTGGTAGAAGTAGCAAGCAGTTGCCGCAATGTCATCGGCCGGTCAGGCGCAGCGATTACCTCCGGATACCGATACGGCACCACCAAAGCACCGGCAGAAGCCGGGTCGGAAGTCAGAGGAGCCGGGTCGGAAGCCAGGGTCTTAACCTGTACCGGATCACAGTAAGGTACGCCTCGCTGCACCATTGCTTTGTACTGCTCGGACTCAATGAACTGCTGCCCGATAGACTTCACAGGCTCCCCACCGTAGAATGGCCGCTGTCCGGCCTTCTGCAGCTCGATTATTTCGTTGTTGAGCTCCACGATCCGCTTGTCCAGTTCATCAATAGACTTGGCCGTCTTTGCAGAGGTTTCACCGTGCGCCTTAATTTCCTCGGCCTGCTTATCAATCATAGCCTTCAACTCATCAGCCGTCTTTTTAAATTCAGCTAGAAGTTCTTTCAAATCCATTTAGCTCACACTCCTCAATGATTTTCTAAAGTTTCGCAACTCTTCCAACACTGACTGGAATTCATCCGGGTCAATGCCTTCTATTTTGGGCGGCTCCTGGCTCTTCGGAGTGGAATTCTCCGGCTCCTCGAAAGAATTCAGAAGTGCCTGAAGTGCTTTTATAGCATCCTCTATCCTCTGCCGGCTGGCAGTGGTGAGGAAATGCCCTGCTTTGATGTACTGTTCCAGCTGGGGGATGCGCTTTAGCAGTTCCTCCAGCTCCCTGCCTTTTACCCCGGTGATAACGGCCTCCTCGTTGGCCGGGAAGGTTACCGGGCTGAATTCATACAGCTTTAGCTCCTTCAGATGAACGATCCGCTTGCCGTCCTCCAGCTCCTCAATTTCACGCTTGACAACGTCATAACCGATAGACAACCGGTCCACGACGCCGTCTTTCATTAGCTGTAACCTGTCCTGATTTTCTCTGGTCTTGGACACCTTAGCCACCACATAGAGGCCCTTGCTGTCCTCTTCCATGTGCTTAGGGACCCCCATCGGGTCGTAGTGCTGCCACAACACTTTAATCAAGTTTTTTGGCAAGCGTTCTTGGATTGTTTTTTTGAAAGCCCCTTTTTCGACTACGTCTCCAACTAGGTCTGTATTGCCAAAGGTGCTGGCATACCCCTCAAACTCATATTTCTCCAAGTCCACCTTCGCCTCAAAGGGAAAGCTCTTTATCTCCATCCCCCTACCTCCTCACCTCATAAATCTCTGTGCACCGGCATTGTATGGTCTGACTTGCCGCCGCCCCCAAGCTGGTGTCCCCGGGAAACATCAGCAAGCTGCCGTCCGGTGCCTCAAAAGGTTCGTTCTTTCCTTTTTTCTGACCGTCCATGTCGGCATGGTCATCCCGTACTCGTTCGTCCCGGGAGGACAACCATACACGCTGGTAATCAAGTCCCGTTTGTTCTGCAGCAAAATGGCTGCCTGCGTTGGAGGCAGCTACTACTTCGGTCCTGGCTATGGTCATGGCCCGTCTTACCGAAAAATCTTGATATAGTTTTCTAATCCTCCGGGCTATTTCCTGAGTGCTCTCTCCCTCCTCGAAGCCAGCGGTGATTTCCTGCTTTATCATGTCTTTTGTTGTTCTGGTAATCTGAACAACTTTTTCTGCTACCACTGCTTCTATCCATTCCCGGACATTATCCATCCAGGGGTCAAACTCAAACTTCCGTTCAGAAGACCCGGCGCTCTTTGACAGGGCCTCTCCTGTCTCCTGCCCAAAGTCTTCCATGACGCCGGCATAAATTGCGGTCATCATGGTCTCCCATTCGGGCCTCTGGCCGTCTACCACTCCGTCCACGTCCCGGCCTTCTTCGTAGGCCTCGGCTACTTTCTGACCTTCATCCCGGAACCGTCTGCCGACTATTTGGGCCACCTTCTTCTCCCAGTTCTGCCGGCGGCGTTCGAACCGTTTCCAGTATGCCGCTTTCTGGCTTTCTTCGGTAAGGTTCCAAGCTTTGTTGAGCAGTAACTTGCCCTCTTTGCCTTCGTCCGATTCCTCACCACCCGGCTCCTGTGCCGTCATTCCTGCTGGCAGCAGATTCATGGGCAAATATCCTATATCACCGCCGGGAATATCATTGAAGCCCAATTCAAGCTGCTGGTTTATCTGATTAAACGGTACGCCCATTGCCCACAGAGTTTTGGCCGTTTCAATCTTATCGTGATAATTCTCCTGAATGGCTTCTACATTCGACACATCAAACTCCAACATCAGGTCGTCCCCGAATTCAGGGGTCAAGGCCAGGTTGAAAGCCGACTGCAAATCCTCCAAGAAAGGAATGACCGTATCCAGCCAGAATATTTTCCTCGCCGTCTCAATGTTTGCCAATGTCGCATGGTCATATATTCCCACCATCGGCGGCGGGACTTGGAATATAGCGCAAATTTCTTCCCGGGTCATCCGCCGGCTTTCAATGAAGTCCATCTCTGCCGGGGACAGGCTCATTTGATGCCAGGTAGCATCCCCGCCTAGCACCCACGGAGTGCGGGCATTATCTGCACCCTGATGCTGCTCCCTGACTTGTCTCCTGGCTTCTTCCCACTGGTCCTTTGTTAGCGGTTCCTTGAAGCTAAACACCCCGTCCGTAATAGCCCGGTTCTGTAAGGAAACCTTGTTCCATTTCACAGCCTCGATGTCAGTATCAACGGTCCGGGCCCCGGCCAGCAGGGGCGACATCCCCCAGTACGGATTGGCCGGGTCAATGAACATAACATGAATTATATCTTCAGGCTTTATGCTGTGATTGACGCCGTCTTTCTTATATTCGTACCGCTCAATGAACTTCTTTTGGCTGGGCACCGGCTTTATTCCATCCGGGCCGATTGGCCAGAGCTCTACCACTGCCCCCCGGACCCGGATCTTCGTCCACAGGGCATTCCCACCTAAATAAAGATGGGCAGTCATCCTTTCGATAAGATCCTGCCCACTCATGTACGGATTAGGTTTTTTTAGGAGCTCCTCCAGCGGATGGCCGGGCACGACTTCCCATTCGCCGGCTTTTGTCCGCCGGCTGACTACCCACGGTACGCTGGCCACGGCTTTCATTATGCGGTGGATGCAGGCATAAACCCACGTGCTGGCCTTATACCCCTCCCGGACGGCTTTATCCGTGCTCCAGTCCGTCCATATTGGCTTCCCACTCTGCCACACCGGCAGTAGCTGGCCGGTGGTTGCGCTCTTCATTTCCTGCGGCGATACGCCCAGCAGCCACATGCCTAGGGCCTGGCGCAGACTTATCCGCTTATTTTTCATCAACTCGCCTCCTTCCTAGGCCCTACCGATGAAGATGCCTTTATCTTGGGTCAACTGTTCAAATGCACCAGATACAGCATCAACCTGGTCGTCATGGGCCCCGTGTGGGAATAATTCTGCTTCGTCCAAAAAGTCATTTATCCACGGGCCCCGCACCAGCTTTATATTCCCTGCCTCTGCCTGAGAACTAACTGGGTTTGCCCTCATTTCTTTAGAACCTGTTGTCTTGTTTCCATAAAAAGCAAAACCGGCTAGTATCCTGCGCCGGTAATGGTCTATCGTATTAACCCCACTGCTGCCGGGCTCCTGCTCCATGTAAATCGTTACTCTCTTCCCGTCCAACTCCGCTGTCTGCTTAATGAGTTTCTCCACACCCTGCGGTGTGGCCCTGGTCCTCTTTATATCGACAATGTAATATATCCCGTCTTTTTCACCTAATAATGCCCCTGCTGTCCAGTCCGGGTCCTTGCCCGGCTTCGGTTCCGTGGCCGCTAAATCCCAATACCTGATCAGTCGGGCTTCTGCGGGATAACTATCAACAATCTCAAACCACTCACGTTTAAACTTGTTACCTACTTCTCTTGCTGTCCAGTCACCTTTTAGTAGTTGTTCTCTAGTAACAGGGTCTAAGTGCATCAAGCTTTTTATATACTCTTCCCGGTCAATATGAGGGTTGTCGTCCAGGCTTGCTGGTACAAAAGGCTTGTCCCCCACGATAAACCGTTGCTTAACCCATTCGTGCCCGATACCGCCCGGGTTTGACGCCGCCCGCATCCGGAGCGGTATACTTGAACCCTCCAGCCGCCGGAGCCGGGAGAAAAGGTAGCGATACTGTGTTTCGGTAAACTGGGTAAGCTCATCAAAGCCGATGAACTGAAACTCGGCTGACTGGTAGCGGTACTTATCGTTTTCGCTTTCCAAATAACCGAAGCTCAAGGTGGCCCCGGAGGGAAACGTCCAAGTTTTATTTTTCTCGCTCCATCGGGCTTCCGTCCCCTGCAGCCATTCGTGGGCCCGGTCCATGAGTGCCCCAGGTAATGATAAGTCCGTGTAGGTTCGCCTAAACAAAATAGCAGCATAGCCCGGTACGTCAACGTACTGCAATGCTGCCATCAGCAGGGCGTCCGAATTATGTGTTGGAATCATATTTCGTCCTGCTAAAAATATTCCATCTGGGGAAGCGACTTTAATACATTTTACCGGAACGCTTTCTACCTGCTCACATGAAACAATATATCTAAATTTTATTGTTCTTCTGTGGCCGGTTATTTTCTGTTTTGCTAATTTCCTTTGTAACCGAAAGACGGGAACATCTGCCATCCACTTTATCCGGTATTTTGTACCACAATCTTTACCGTTTAGTGTTGCTTTGCCTGTCTGAATAGCAGCTTTCATGCCTAAACTGATTATGAGCTCGAAAACGTCTTTGGCAAGTCTCTCGTTCGTTGTCGTAAACTCAACTGCGCCAGATTCGCAAGCATGCCCGTCTGTATCCATTAAACCTTGTAGTAATTCCAACCTTTGCTTATAAGAAGAGCGCAAATATTCTCGGGGTATATGTTTGTTCCCTAATAATCCGGCAACCCGCAGCTTTGGAGAAAAACCAATAGTGCCATAATCATATTTCCCTGACTGTCTAGTAACTTTATATCCAGCCTTTTCAAAAGCTTCTACAATCTCCGGGTCTTTTGTTGTGAACGAGCCTGCATTCGTCCGTCCATCTCCCAACCATACCCCTAAAAGATAAGGTTCTATCGGTAGTATTTTTTCAGGAAGCAGTAATGCTCCCTGCACCGGAACAGCATGGTTGCGACGCCCACTCGTTGTTAATAAAGTTTTAGCAATTTCCTTTGTAGTCCATATATTCCCTTTTGGTGGTTCTTTAGTCGGGGGAGGAAATTTCTTATTTCTCTCTGTAATAGCAGCGACAAATTTAGCAGATTTTCTGCCTTTTGCACGACTCGGCCTTTTTGCTCTTCTTTTAGCTCTCCATTCATCATTACGCGTGGTTAAAGCTGCCAATTCTTTAGCATCAAAAGTTAGCCATTGATGTTGTTCGTCCGCTATTATTTCCGCACCGTCATCAAAGCATATTTTATAACAAGGACGGTTTAACATTATTTCTGACACAGCTACAACTTTAGTAGGGTTTCCATTTTTGTCAAAAACATAATCTCCGACTTGGATGTCTCCCATGCGCTTCCAACCATCGGGAGTGGGAATTAACTCGTCCACCCAAAGAGCTTTCCCCCCGCCGGCAGCCCCACCGTAAAACACTTCTAAATCTGGCATAAGGAGGAACATTGCCTGCTTAGGTGTCGGATCATGTGGTATCCAAGGGTTCTCCAGCATCGTCGCCCTCATCACTGCTGCGAAATACGCCTCGTCGTGCAAGCTGGC
>Ga0208823_1003167_pt1 | contig 11885 bp, 8 predicted proteins | sample AD_UKC075_MetaG_FD_184440 | JGI IMG/M metagenome (GOLD analysis project Ga0208823, IMG submission 184440) | Active sludge microbial communities of municipal wastewater-treating anaerobic digesters from USA - AD_UKC075_MetaG (SPAdes) (version 2) | ecosystem: Engineered > Bioreactor > Anaerobic >... | reverse complement strand
TATTCCAAACTGGTTGCTGCCCTGGCCTTGGCCCTGATGCTGGCCCTGGTCTCTCTTATCGACCCGGGGGCCATGCCAATAACCGGGACGCCAGGGGGACCCCGGGCCCCGGGAGTGGTAATTGACCCCGGACATGGGGGGTATGACGGCGGCGCCCAATGGGGAGATGTCCTGGAAAAGGACATCAACCTGGACATTTCCCTGCAGCTGCGGGAAATTCTCCTGGCAGGGGGGTACCGGGTGGCACTCACCCGCTACGGGGATTACAGCTTAATTGAACAGGCTCAGACCAAAAAGCTGGAGGACATGATCCGCCGCCTGGCGATAATCGAGAACAAGGCCCCGGACTTTATCATCGTAATCCACTGCAACTCTATGACCTCCACCCGCTGGTCGGGGGGGCAGACTTTCAGCCAGTATGAATCGGAACAAGGACTGGAGCTGGCCAAGGCCGTCCAGCATTATTTCCGGGAATTCACTGCTACCACGCGCTTTGCCAGCACCCTGGACCATTTCCTGCTGCGGGAAAGCAATATCACAGGCTGCCTGGTGGAAGCCGGCTTTCTCTCCAATGCCAGCGACAGGGAACTGCTCCAGCGCCCCGATTATCAGCGCAGAATTGCCGCAGCAGTATGGTTGGGAATCGAGAGGTATGTGCGGCAACGAAAAGAGATAGAGCCCTAGGGCTCTATATTTTTTGCCCTGTGCAGGAAATTTTGCACCTGATGTGCTAAAATAAGCTGGGAGGGGATAATGATGAATTTAGCCAGACTCGCTTCCGGTTTGCCGGCGCTGATTATTTTGGACGACAATGATATAGTCTGTTATGTCGCCAATAACCTGAGGGAAGTAATCGGAGAAAAAGCAGTTGTTCCAGGCAAGCCCCTGCCGACAGAGCTCTTGGGGTGGCGCCGGGAAAATCCCTGGGAAACAGAAATAAATGGGCGCAGCATCAGTATTGTTGCCGAAACCTGGCAGGGTCACAGCTTCTTGCTGCTCAGCGACAGCCATGGTGCTTATTCAGGTGCTGCCACCATTCTCAACTCTATTGACGAAGGTATTCATGTCGTTAACAAGCATGGCCAGACAGTATTTTACAACCCCACCATGGCCAAGATGGAAGGGATGGACTACAATCAGGTAATCAACTCCGATGTCCTCGCCCTCTTTCCTTCCCTCACTCCTGAGACAAGCACCATCCTCCGTGCCTTGCGCACCCGGGAGCCAGTCTATGACCAGGTGCAGACCTATTATAATAACAAGGGCCAGCGCATCACCACTTTAAACAGCACCATTCCTTTGTGGAATGGGGAGGAATTCATTGGCGTGCTGGAAGTGGCCAAGGACGTAACCCGGCTGGAGGATTTGGCGCTGAAGGTTGTAGACTTGCAGCAGCGCTTGTATAAGCGCAACAAAGGTATGGAGGAGCAGGCCACGCTATATAATTTCAAGGACATCGTCGGGAACAGCCCTGCCCTGCGTCAGCCCCTGGAAATTGCCCGCCGGGCGGCGAGAACCAGCTCACCGGTGCTGATCTATGGTGAAACAGGCACCGGCAAGGAATTGGTGGCCCAAAGCATTCACCAGTTAAGCGAGCGGCGCAATAAGCCCTTTATCGCGCAAAACTGCGCCGCTCTGCCCGGCACTTTGCTGGAGGGGATTCTCTTTGGCACTGTAAAAGGCAGTTTTACAGGCGCCATCGACCGCCCCGGCCTCATTGAACAGGCTGACGGGGGGACTTTGCTGTTGGATGAAATAAACTCCATGGACATAGACCTTCAGGCCAAGCTGCTGCGAGTATTGCAGGAACATAAGGTGCGCCGCGTGGGGGGACTTAAGGAAATCAAAGTCGACGTCCGCATCATCGCTACTACCAACACCCAGCCCAAGGTAGCGGTCAGCCAGGGCAGTATTCGCCAGGATTTATACTATCGCCTGGCAGTAGTAATCATCAACCTGCCCCCCTTAAGCCAGCGCCGGGAGGATATTCCTTTGCTCTGCAGGCACTTTGTCGACAAGTATAACCGCAAATTTGATATGGCCATTCAGGGGGTTACTCCCGAGTGCATGGAAGTCTTTCATGCCCATCTGTGGCCGGGGAATGTCCGGGAGCTGGAACATGTCATTGAGGGGGCTATGAATATCATCGGCGAAGATGAATACTACATCGACGTCCATCATTTGCCGCCTAACATGGTTCCCCAGCACCCCACTGAGAGGAATCTGACGGAACTGGACAATTGCACCCTTCCCGAAGCTATTGACCTGGTAGAGCGCGGGATGATAAAAAGGGCAATGGCCCAAACCGCAGGGAATATCACCCGGGCAGCAAGGCTGCTGGGCATTACCCGCCAATCCCTGCAGTACAAACTCAGCAAAATTCGAGACGATTAAAGGCAGTCCCCATGGACTGCCTTAATCAATACCTTATTTGCTGAAGTAACCTTCTACCTGCGCCACCAACTCGCCGACATAGTCAACAGCCTGGCGGATGGCTTCCGGCTTCGTCATGTCAACCCCGGCCATCTTTGCCAGGGCAGTTGGCGGCATAGAGCCGCCTGCTTTAAGGACCTTAAGCCACCGCTCGACAGCGGGCTGGCCTTCTTCCCTGATGGCTTTGGCTACCGCCGTTGCCACCGTGAGGCCGGCTGAATAGCTGTACGGGTACAGCCCCATATAGTAGTGAGGCTGGCGCATCCAGGTGAGCCTTGCACCATCGTCAATCTTCACTTCCTCGCCCCAGAACTCTTCCAGGATGGCACCCTGGGTCTCATTGAGGACGGCGGCGGTTATAGTCTCACCCTGCTCTGCCAGGGCATAAGCGCGCCTTTGCAGTTCCCCTTCAATCAAGTGGCGGACAAAATTATGATGATAGGTTTGCAATAATTGCATATTCAGCCAGCAGAGCATCCGGGGGTCGTTGCTTTCTGACTTGATGTGCTCTGCCACCAGGAGCTCGTTGATAGTGGACGGCGCCTCGACAAAATACATTGAGGGTTCGCTGTTAAACAAACTTTGATACCTTTCCGTCAGCACTCCATGGGCGGCATGCCCCAGCTCATGGGCCAGGGTGAGAGCAGTGCGCATGTTATCGGTCCAGGTGGCGAGGATATAGGGATGGACTTTGGGCACTGTTGCACAAAAGGCGCCGGTAGATTTGCCCACATTGTCGGCTAAATCCAGCCAGCGGTTGTTCAGCCCTTCCGCGATAATGTCTGTATACTCCTCGCCCAGGATGCTCAGACCCTTGAGGATAATTGCTTTTGCCTCCTCCCTTGAGGTGGCGGGGGCATATTCCGGATCCAGGGGAGCCTCAATGTCACAGTAGAGCAGTTCATTTAGGCCCAGCACCTTTTTGCGCAACCTGGCATAGCGGCGCATGTGGGGTGCTAATTCCTTGAGAATGACGTCGTGAAGAGTGTGGTAGGCTTCAACAGACACCTCCTGCTCATGCAGCAGCATGTGGACGGCAGAAGGGAATTTCCGCAGGCGGGCAAGAACTACATTTTTTTTGACCTCAGTTCCCCAGATGGCTCCGTAGGTGTTTTCGTAGGCCTTGAGGCCCTTGGTGAAGGAGGCAAAGGCATTGCGCCGGAGGGTAAGGTCGGGGGAAATTTCATAATCCTCTTCGTAGAGAGCAAAGGACATGGGGAAGCTTTTGCCCTTGCTGTCGCTAATGGGTTCAAAGCTCATATCTGAGGACTTGGAGCGTTCATATACCATTCCCGGGGAATCCAAGATTTCTCCCAGGGAGGCCAGGGCCATCTCGGTCTCGGGGTGCATGACATGAGGCTTGTCAGCGATGGCTCTCTCAATAAACCGGCAGAAGTCCTTGAATCTCTCATCTCGCAGGTGCTTTGCCAATACTTCGACGGGCAGAGCTATGAGCTCAGAACGCAAGGTGGCCATCACGGCCTGGAACCGGGCAGCCAAACTGCCTGCACGGCCCATGGCAGCCTGGTTGCCGGGGTCGGTACCATCTCCAGCCAGCTTCAAGGAGGCATAGGTATAGACCTGGAACAGGCGTACTGCCAATGCTTCTGTTTCCTGAAAACACTGGAGCAGAACTTCTGCGCCCTCTCCCAGGCGCCCCTGATATTTCTCCAGGGCAGGTAAATCTGCCTCTGCAGCCTTGAAAGCCCTTTCCCACTCCTCTGATCCTGAAAAGATATCTTCCAGGTTCCACGTCATTTCCTGGGGCACTTCGCTGCGGGTCAATCGTTTTTTCATCTCAATCTCCCTTCCCATTATTCAATTATGTCAATGCTGAGGAGGCCAGACCCCATAGCCAGCCTCCGCAAAAAGGGCCAATACATGGCAGGGCTCTTGGCGCGTTTCCCCAGGATATCGAGGCCCAAGCCTTTAGAAAAGCGACGATACCGTCCCAGGGCCCCTTCAAACCCTTGCTCCAGAGCCCGGCAGAGGGCGAGAGCACTGCGAAAGGCGTAGCTGATGCCCTCAGCCGAACTTGGGCTTATCCAGCCCGCTGCCTCGCCAATGAGGATAACTTGCTCTGTTCCCCGGTAAAGGGTTCCGCGACTTCTGGGCCGCAAGAGGAGGGTCCCCTGCCTGGGGCCGCTGTCACTGAAGGCAAAGCCGCAGTCCTGCAGTTTTTGCGCTAACCGCTCAAATCGGGACAGAACATCGGGGCCGGCGGGGATCGCTGCCCCCACCAGCAACATGTCATCCTTGGGAATCATCCAGCCATAAAAGTCTGTGACTGCCGGGTCAAACACTGCTGTATAATACGGCAATGCCCTGCTGGCTGCATAGCTTTGCTGCACCGCAACATATAACCCGGAGGAGGGAATGCCAGCAAGTTTCCTGCGCACCCTTGACTGGGCGCCGTCGGCTCCCACCAGCAGTCTGCCGGTGGCCTTGTGTCTCTTTCCCTGCCAGAGGAAGCTGACCTCAACCCCTGCGGCAACAATCCTAAAGTCTAAAAACTGTGCTCGCCATCGCCTCTCAACTTGCGGGGAGAGCAGTGAAATAAGCCAGCGGTCAAAGGCCTCGCGCTTGACGTTAAGATAATTCCTCGGGTAAAAGCGCTCCTGCCCGGTAGCCAGGTCGATAGCTCTGACGGCAAAAAGCTGGGGGCTGGCCAGGACGGGTTTCGGCAACCCCAAACCAAAGCGGGCCAACATTTCCTGTGCATCGGGGGCCAGCAAGCCGCCGCAACATTTTTCGAAACCGCCGGGGGCAGCCTCCAAATCCCGTTGGTCGATGATCAGTACCTTCATCTTGTCCCCCAGCAACCTGGCCAGGGTGGAGCCGGCGGGACCGCCGCCGACAATAATTACATCATACATTTTCTTTCCTCCGCTAACATTCTCCCCAAAGATATATTCTCCTTTTGTTGCAAAATTCCTATTGCAAAATCGCCCTTACCCCTTTTTCTGAACGGCAACCTGCGAATATATTAATAAAAGCAGGAAAGGAGGGAAGACGTGAAAAAGCACATAGCTATCTTCTTGGTCCTGGTTCTGGTCATTGCTATGCTCCCTGCAGGCTTAGCTGCAGCGGAAGAGGATATTCCGGAAGAGCCAGTCATTACAGAGCCGGAACCTGATCCCGAACCCGAGCCTGAACCGGATCCTGATCCCGAACCCGAGCCTGACCCTGAACCGGATCCTGACCCTGGGCTCCTGCCGGACTCTCCATTCTATTTTCTCAAGCGCTTCGTGGAGAATATCCGGGTGTGGTTTACTTTTAACTCCGAAAGGAAGACTGCTCTTCTCAGCCAGTTAGTGGAGACCCGGGCCCTGGAACTGAAAGCTCTGGAAGAGAAATTTGCCGAAAAAGAAATAACCGAGTCGCAGCAAAAGATTCTCCAGAAGGCCGCTGAAGACTTAGAAGCCGCTGCCGAAGGCCTCTTTGAATTCCTTCTGGGAGACGGCGAAGACTTGGAGAACATGGAGCTGACTGAGGAGGGGCTTACTCACCTGGAGACGGCATTGGTCAACTTGGGAGCAGCCCTGGACAGCATCCTGGAAGCAGAAGATCCTGTGGACTCTGAAGACCCCGAGCCGCCGGAAGACCCTGTTGACCCGGAGAATCCTGAGGATCCCGAGGAGGAAGAGTGTCCTGGCAATCTTAGCAAATGGGAAAAGTATGAGTGGCGGATTCGGCATTTGGAACGAATTAGGGACAGAAACCCTGAATCATGTCACAAAGGTTTAAACCGCGCCATAGAAAATGCCCGCAGGCAGCAGCGCCGCTGGGCAGAAAAGAATGGCTACCCCTTGCCGGAAGAAGATGAAGATGTTGCCCCGGAAGAAGCAGCAGAGGAAGAACTTAATGAGGAAAAGAATAACAAGGGCAATGGCAACGCCTTCGGTAAGAATAAGAACAAAAATAAGAACAAGAATAAGAACAAGAATAAAAACAAGCCCGGCAAGGACAATTAGTGACAGTCCCGACTCCCTGCGGAGATACCCTAGGGAGTCTTTCTATGCAAAAAACCTGGCACCTTAGGCGCCAGGTTTTTTGCGGAAAAATGGAGCCCCTGGGCTAAATCTGCGATAGCTTCAGTGGTACGATTTTTGCAATAGAATAAGGGGAAACCTAAAATATCTAAAGTAAAGGAGTGTTGGTTGTGACAGTGAAAGTAATCCACTGGGGCCTTGGCGCCATGGGCGGCGGCATGGCAAAATTGCTGGACACCAAGACTGGAGTAGAAAGCGTTGCGGCAATAGACTCGGATCCTAATAAAAAGGGCAAGACTTTAGCCCAGCTCCTGGGGGTAAAAAGCCAGGCTGTCATTAGTGACAATGCTGCAGAAGTATTAAAAACTGATGCCGATGTGGTTATGATTGCCACAGGTTCTTTTACCCGCGAAGTATTCCCGCAAATTGAACAAGCAGTCAAGGCTAAGAAAAACGTCATCTGCATAGCTGAAGAGATGGCTTTTCCCCGGCAGCAGGAGCCTGAGCTGGCAGAAAAAATTCATCAGCTGGCCCTTGAAAACAATGTCACCGTATTGGGCACCGGCATTAACCCCGGCTTCGTCCTCGACCTGCTCATTGTGGCCATGACTGGTGTCTGCTTCGATATCAAGGAAATCAAGGCTTCCCGTATTAACGACCTCTCTCCCTTCGGCCCAACTGTTATGAAGACTCAAGGCGTCGGCACCACCCTGGAAGAATTCAATGCCGGAGTTGAAGCCGGTACCATCGTGGGCCATGTAGGCTTCCCCGAGTCAATGGCCATGATTGCTTCCGCCCTTGGCTGGGAACTGGATGAAATTCGCCAGACTAAAGAGCCCATAGTTGCCAAGAAGTACAGGGAAACTCCCCATGTCAAGGTGGAGCCCGGCATGGTAGCCGGTTGCCGTCACATCGCCTACGGCATCAAAGACGGCAAGACAGTCATCACCTTAATCCATCCCCAGCAGGTCCGCCCCGAGAACGAAGGTGTGGAGACCGGCGACTTTATCGAAATTTACGGCGAGCCCAATATCAAACTGGCAATCCAGCCTGAGATTCCAGGCGGCATTGGCACCATCGCCATTGCAGTAAACTCAATTCCCAATGTCATTAATGCCGAGCCCGGCTTAGTCAACATGACTCAGCTCCCTGTTCCGCCAGCACTGTTGGCAGACGTCCGCTCTTTGATCAAAAAATAGGAGGGATTTATGTGACGGACAAAGCGGTGCCAAAGGGCACGTGGGTTCAAATCCAACAAGTAATTCTGTCTCCTGGTGAACGCGCTCCGCAGGTGCCCGCAGACACTGCCAAGGTTCCCTTGGTGATGGTAACTAAAGGATTTTTACAACAAGAGGGCCGTCTTAACGACAGCGTTGCCGTTAAGACCCTTAGTGGCCGCGTTGTTGAAGGGAAACTGGTCAAGGTCCTGCCTCGTTTCTCCCATGACTTTGGCGAAGCTGTTCCCGAACTCCTGGCGATTGGGCCACGGGTCCGTGCCTTGCTGGAAGGAGGAGAGCAGAAGTGAAAGATAACAGCTATCAGGCAGTAATGGCCCGCAGCAATGAGATAATGAAAAAGGCCATTGGCATGGATTACAATCAGTTTGAACGCGGGCAACTGGCCTTTGATTACCAGGCAATGATGACTGAGGCCGGGTACAGTCTCGAAGAAGTCATCGCCATCCAAAAGGAGACTGGTGTGGGCAATACCCCTCTCTACGAGCTGAAGAACATTACCAAACTTGCCCGCATGACAGCCCCCAAGGGAAAAGGGGCCCGCATTTTCCTCAAGGACGAAGCCTCAAACCCCTCCGGCAGCTTTAAGGCCCGCCGGGCAGCCCTGGCTGTGTATCATGCTGCCAAGCATGGTTACAAAGGTGTCGTTGCCGCCACCAGCGGCAACTATGGCGCTGCAGTGGCCTCCCAGGCCGCCATCCGTGGCCTCAAGAGCATAATTGTCCAGGAGGCCTTCGACAGCAGGGGAGTCTACCAGCCTGAAATCGAAGAAAAAGGTCGTGCCTGCGAAGCCTATGGCGCTGAAGTGCTGCAACTCTCCGTCGGTCCGGAACTCTTTTACGTCTTTCTCCGGGTGCTGGAGGACACTGGTTTCTTTAACGCCTCCCTGTACACTCCCTATGCCATTGCCGGGGTAGAGACCCTGGGCTGGGAGATAGTCCAGCAACTAGAGGACCAATACTCTGTAAAACCAGACATGGTAGTAGTCACCAATGCCGGCGGCGGCAACCTGACCGGCACTGCCAGAGGTCTGCGCAAAGCCGGTTCCGATGCAGTGGTAGTTGGTGCCAGTGTCGACCTCAAGGGCCTCCACATGGCCAGCGACCAGGACTTTAACCGCAAATCCTTTACCACCGGCCACACCGGTTTCGGCGTTCCCTTTACCACCTGGCCCGACAGGGCAGATGTTCCCAGAAACGCCGCTCGCCCCCTGCGTTATCTGGACAGATACGTCACCGTGACCCAGGGCGAAGCTTTCTATGTCACCGAGCTGTTGGCTCAGCTTGAAGGCCTTGAGCGCGGCCCTGCCGGCAATGTCTCCTTAGCCGCTGCCATGTCTCTGGCCAGGGAACTGGATGAGGATCAAGTTTTAGTGGTCCAGGAAACTGAGTACACCGGCGCCGGCAAACATGTCAACGCCCAGCTTAGTTTTGCCCGTAAAAATGGCATTGAGATTTCAGTAGGCAACCCGGCGGACAGCGTTCCCGGCAAGTCCATCATTTTGCCGGAGCATCCCGGCCTGGTTCAAGCGGTGGACCTGGATATGGACGACTTGCGCCGTTCCTATCTGAAACGGGCTCTGGAAACTTTAAAGGGCGCCAAGCCGTTGCCTGAAGACATCAGCTTCCTGGCTGAAGACTGTCGCGTCACCCCTGAATATATCGAATCATTTATCAAGGAGTGAAACAATGGAACGCAAAGATGATTTCAAAGAGCGTCGCAAGCACCTGGAAGGGCTCAGCGATGAGCAACTTAACCAACGCTTCTGGGAATTGCTGGACCAGGTCGTCGACCCCCTGGCAGAGTTGGCCAGGACCCATACCTCACCGGCTATAGAACGCTCAGTCCTTTTGAGGATGGGCTTTAGCAGCCTGGAGGCCAAGTCGATCGTGGAGAAATGCCAGCAACATGGCCTCCTGGCAAAGGGTGTCGGGAATGTCGTCCTCAAAGCCTCAGCAATATCCGGCCGCCCCTATCGTGAAGCCGGTTTGGAATTGGCCCAGGGCAATCTTTGGTCCGAAGTGCAAGCAGAGTTTGCGGGAGGTGCTAACTAATGGATGTCAACGAAAAGCTCAATATACCCGAACTGCTGAAGGATTTGGAAAACTACCGTCCCCGCCGCAAAGGCTGGACCTGGCGGAAACCCCTGCCCCGGGATACCCAGATAGGGCCCTTTAAATACAAGCAAGTTTCCGAGTCTCTGAAAAATTATGTGCCGCTGCCAGCTGCCAAGTATTTTGGCAATATCGATCCCCAGCCGGACTGCATCATCACTACTGAAATAGCTTCCGGACGCTTTGAGGATGATATTCGCCGCATGCGCATGGCCGCCTGGCATGGTGCAGACCACATTATGGTCATTCGCACAGCCGGTCAAAGCCATTACGATGGATTAATCGAAGGTTCCCCCGAGGGAATCGGCGGCGTGCCCATTACCCGCAAGCAGCTGCGCGCTTCACGCAAGGCCCTGGATATAATTGAAGACGAAGTTGGCCGCCCCATTAACTTCCACTCTTATGTCAGCGGCGTTGCAGGCCCCGACATTGCCGTCCTCTTCGCTGAAGAAGGAGTAAACGGGGCTCACCAGGACCCCCAATACAATGTCCTGTACCGCAATGTCAACATGGTCCGTTCTTTTGTCGATGCTGCAGAAGCCAAGAAACTCATGGCCAGCGTCAACATGCTCCAGATTGACGGCGCCCACAATGCCAACGCCACCGCCAGGGAAGCATGGAAGGTCATGCCGGAGCTATTGGTACAGCACGGCATTAACTGTGCTTTCTCCCTCAAGGCAGGCATGAAGAAGGAATATATCAGCCTCTCAACCGTTCCGCCAACGGCTACGCCGGCACCAGAGATATACCTGGACCTCCCCTATGCCGTTGCCTTGCGGGAACTGTTCCAGGGCTTCAAGATGCGGGCCCAGATGAACTCTAAGTACATGGAGGCAGATCCCCGGGAGGCCACCGTCAACCACACCATGAATCTCCTGATCTCCCGCCTGACCAGCGTCGACATCCAGAGTACCATTACCCCCGACGAAGGCCGCAACATCCCCTGGCACTACAACAACATAGCTGCCACCAACACTGCCAAGCAGATGCTCATCGGCCTCGACGGCATCATGGATTTAGTCGAGCTGAAAAAAGAAGGTCCCTTGCGGGACAAAGTCCGGGAGCTGAAAGAACGGGCAATCCTCTTCCTGGAAGAGATAATTGCAGTGGGCGGCTATTTCAAGGCCGTGGAAGCGGGCTTCTTTGTCGACTCCGCCCAGTACCCTGCCCGCAATTACGATGGCATCGTTCGCCACATGGATGGCGGCGTCGCTCAGGATTCCGTCCTCCTCCGGGACAAGGACTACATGGCCCCTGTATGTGAGCACTATGGCAACAACAATCTGCCTGCAGGCACCAAAAAAGCCTGCGACCTCATCGGAGGCTGCACCCTCTGCCATCCTGAAAAGATCATCTACATCGATGAGCTGGATGAAGAGGACAATGCCGCCAAGCGCCTTGAGGCTATGGCAGAGCATCGGGAAAAAGGCCTCCTCCGCCCCGAAGTTGAGTGGTATGCAGATGGCGTCATCAGCATGCAGCTCTTCTATCCCACCAGCGCCCGGGTGGCTGAGTATGCCGCTTTGGCCCTGGCAGAGAAGATGGGCATTGAAGAGGCAGAGGTCATCAACCGCCTGCCCATGCATCCTGCTGAGGGGACCTTCCTGGAATTAAAGGGCAAGGTGAATATCGACATCGATCCTGCCGCGCTGGATATTCCTGAAGAAGTACCCCTTCTCTCCGAGGAGGAAATTCGTGCCGACATCAAGGCCAAGCCCATGGCCATTGTGGCGGCAACTGTCGGCGAAGACGAACACTCCGTCGGGATGAGAGAAATCATCGACATCAAACACGGAGGCATCGAAGGCTATGGCATCACTTGCCACTACCTGGGCACTTCAGTTCCTATCGAAAAGGTAGTGGACGCTGCCATCGAAACCGCTGCCGATGCCATTCTAATCAGTACCATCATCACCCATGCCGATATTCACCGCATCAACATGCGCAAACTCCACGAACTGTGCAAAGAAAAGGGCATTCGGGACAAAGTCATCCTCGTTGCCGGAGGTACCCAGGTTACCAATGACATTGCCGTGGAAGAAGGCATGGATGCCGGCTTTGGCCGGGGAACTCACGGCCACGCCGTTGCAAGCTTCCTGGTGGAAAAACGC
>Ga0208823_1003162_pt1 | contig 11898 bp, 9 predicted proteins | sample AD_UKC075_MetaG_FD_184440 | JGI IMG/M metagenome (GOLD analysis project Ga0208823, IMG submission 184440) | Active sludge microbial communities of municipal wastewater-treating anaerobic digesters from USA - AD_UKC075_MetaG (SPAdes) (version 2) | ecosystem: Engineered > Bioreactor > Anaerobic >... | reverse complement strand
GGCAGGGCTGGGGCCGGCCGCTGCCGGTACGCTGACGCGGGCCGGCGTGCAGGCGCTGTTTCCGCCGCCGCTGGTGGTGGGCGAGCGCTCTGCCGACCTGCCGGCCTGGCCCATCTTCCAGCGCACCGGCGCCGGGCTGCAGCTGCAGGCCCATGCCTTCGAGACCATCGACCTGGAGCCCGTGGCCGGCTACGGCGGCCGGCCGGTCAACCTGCTGGTGGTGCTGGATGCGGCCGGGCGCTTCCAGCAGGTGCGGCTGATCGGCCATGCCGAGCCGCTGTTCACATCCCCCGCCGGCACGGCCACGCTGGCGACCTTTGCGCAGCAGTACGAGGGCCTGACGCTGGACCACCAGGTGGTCCTGCTGAGCCCGCGTGCGGAGCGGCGCGTCAGCGACACCACGGCCGGCCTGCACGGCGTGCTGACCGGCACCGTGTCGGCCCTGGCCATCGACAAGGCGGTGCTCGAATCGGCCGCCCGGGTGGCGCGGGCGCGGGCCGGTGGTGCATCCGCCAGTGCCGGCAGCGACGGCCCCGACGACCGCTACAGCCGCAGCGGCTGGACCGCGCTGGCCGCCGCCGGCCTGGTGCAGCCCTGGCGCCTGACGAACCGGCAGGTGCAGGCACTGTTCCAGGGCGGCCCGGCCGCTGCGCGCGACCCCGCCGCCCTGGCCTGGGCCGACGGCCCGGCGGTCGACCTGTGGCTGGCGGCGCCCGGCCTGCCCCAGGCCGGCCGCAACCTGCTGGACGTGCCCGCCTGGCGCCAGGTGCGCGCCGCGCGCGAGGCCGGCCGCACGCTGCTGCTGGTGATCGACGGCGGGCGCTACCCGGTGATGGCCGGCGCAGCGCCCGGCGAGGCCCGCGCCGCCGTGCTGCAGCTGCGCCAGCAGGGCCGCAGCTTCAGCCTGCAACCGCTGCCGCTGTCCGGCGGCCTGGCGCTGCGCGGCGCCCGCTCGGGCGTGGCGGGCGATGCGGTGCCGCGGCTGTTCGAGGTGCTGCCCGCGGCTGACGGCACGACGCCGGACATCACCCGGCCCTTCGCGCTGGATCTGGCCATCCAGCGCGGCGCCATGGCCGATGCCCCGCCGGTGCGCCACGCGGTGCAGCGCCCGTTCAGCATCCCGGATGTGCAGCGCTGGCAGCCGCAGGCCGAACCGCCCGCCTGGCTGGCCACGCTGCGCAGCGGCATCGCCCAGCGCGGCGCCGACCTGGCGGTGCTGGCGCTGGCCCTGGCGGTGCTGACGGTCGCGCTGCTGAACCAGCGGCGGCTGACGGCGCGGCCCGGCTGGCTGACGCGCTTTCGCACCGGCTGGCTGGTGTTCACGCTGGGCTTCATCGGCTGGTGGGCACAGGGGCAGCTCAGCGTGGTGTCGATCACCGCGGCCGTCGAGGCCGGCGTGGCGGGGCGCTCGCTCAGCTTCCTGCTGGCCGACCCGGTGGCGCTGCTGCTGTGGGCCTTCACCGGCGCCACGCTGCTGGTGTGGGGGCGCGGCACCTTCTGCGGCTGGCTGTGCCCGTTCGGCGCGCTGCAGGAACTGAGCGGCCGCGTCGCCATGGTGTTGGGCTGGCGCCAGCGTCGCTTGCACCGGCGCACCGACCAGCGACTGAAGGGGCTGAAGTACGCGGTGCTGGCGCTGCTGTGCGGCGGTGCCGCCGCCGGTGCCGGCTGGACCGATGCCGCCGTCGAGGTCGAGCCCTTCAAGACCGCGATCAGCCAGCACTTCCAGCGGGACTGGCACTGGGTGCTGTGGGCGCTGGCCTGCGTGGCGGCCGGCGTGGCGGTGCACCGCGGCTACTGCCGCTACCTGTGCCCGCTGGGCGCGGCGCTGGCGATTGCGGGCCGGCTGCGGCGGTGGCGCTGGATTCCGCGCCGCGCCGAATGCGGCACGCCCTGCCAGACCTGCCGCCACCGCTGCGGCTACCAGGCGATCACGCCGGCCGGCGCGGTGCAGTACGACGAGTGTTTCCAGTGCCTGGACTGCGTGGCCATCCACCAGGATCCGCGCCAGTGCCTGCCGCTGCTGCAAGCCCGGCCGGCGGGGCAGCGCGTGGTGCCGATCATGCCGGCCGGGGAGCTTGGCCGGTGATGGACCGCCGCACGTGGCTGCGCTGCGCGCTGGGCCTGGCCGCAGCCACGCCAGCCGCCTCTGCGTCGCCCGCCCTGGCCTGGCGCGAGCGTGCGCTGCTGGGCTTCGGCACCACGCTGTGGCTGCGTGCCGGCCATGCCGATGGCGCGGTGGCGGACCGCGCACTCGACGCCGCCGTGGCCCTGCTGCGCCACATCGAGCGGCAGATGAGCCTGTTCGACCCCGACAGCGCCTTGCAGCGGCTGAACCGCGACGGCGTGCTGCAGGCGCCCGACCCGCACCTGGTCGCGGTGTTGCGGCAGGCACAGGTGGTGGCTGCGCGCAGCGATGGCGCGTTCGACGTGACGGTGCAGCCGCTGTGGGCCACCTGGCGACAGGCGCAGGCAACCGGGCGCCGGCCCACTGCCGACGAACTGGCCCGGGCACAGGCGCTGGTGGGCTGGCGCGGGCTGCAGGTGTCCGACCGCGCCATCCGCCTGGCCCGGCCGGGCATGGCCCTCACGCTCAACGGCATCGCCCAGGGCTACGCGGCCGAGCAGGCGCGGGCGCTGCTGCGCCGCCATGGCATCACCGCCGCGCTGCTGGACTGTGGCGAATGGGCGCCAATGGGCCATGCGCCCGATGGGCAGCCCTGGCGCCTGGGCCTGGCCAGCCCGCGCGACAGCGCCCGCCTGCTGCGCACCCTGGCCGCCGACGGCCGCGGCATCGCGGTGTCGACCGACGCCACGCTGCGCTTCCGCGCCGACGATCTGGATCACCACATCCTGGACCCGCACACCGGCCGCTCACCGCCGCACCTGAGCGCCGTGGTCGTCGCCGCAGCCGACACCACCCTGGCCGACGCGCTGACCAAGGTGCTGTTCATGGGCACGGCCGACCAGGCGCTGGCGCAGGCACGGCAGTGGGGCGTGGACGCGGTGGTGGTCGACAAGGCCGGGCAGCTGCGCGCCACGCCGGGCTGGGGCTGAGCCGCCGGGCCGGGCACCCGTCTGCTGGGCGCCCACGTCACCCGGACGAGGCCCGCCGATGACCACGCCGCTGCAGATCCGCCCCCTGCGCCCCGACGACCAGGCGCAGTGGCGCCCGCTCTGGGACGGCGACAACGCCTTCTACGGCCGCAGCGGCGCCACCGCCCTGCCCGAAGCCATCACCGCCAGCACCTGGCAGCGCTTCTTCGATGCCGGCGAGCCGGTGTGCTGCCTGGTGGCCGAGCAAGACGGAAGGCTGCGTGGCCTGACGCACGACCTGTTTCACCGCAGCATGACCCGCATCGAGCCGGTGTGCGACCTGAGCGACCTGTTCACCGACCCGGCCCACCGCGGCGGCGGCGGCGGCCGGGCGCTGATCGAGGGTGTCGATGCCGCCGCACGCGCGGCCGGCAGCACACGCGTGGACTGGCAGACCCACACCACCAATGCCGCCGGCCGCCTGCTGTACGGCAAGGTGGCGGCGCACCAGGGCTTCATCGTCGACAGCAAGGACCCGGCGTGACCACGCTGGCCACCGCCCTGCCGGGCTGCCAGCTGCGCCCCTGGGCCGTGGGCGACCAGGCCGCGCTGCTGTGCATCGCCGACAACCGCCGCGTCTGGCGCAACCTGACCGACGCCTTCCCGCATCCGTACACCGCGGCAGATGCCGAGGGCTGGATCGTGATCGCCAACGCCCCCGGTCGCAGCCTGCACCGGGCCATCGTGGTCGACGGCGTGCTGGCCGGTGGCGTGGGCGCCATCGCCGGCCAGGGCGAGAGCCGCGCCACCGCCGCCTTCGGCGACTGGCTGGGCGAGCCGTTCTGGGGCCGCGGCATCGCCACCGCGGCGGCCACGGCATTGGCCGATCACCTGCTGCGCCAGGGCTGCTTTGCCCGGCTGGAAGCGCGGGTCTACGCCTGGAACCCGGCCTCGGCGCGGGTGCTGGAGAAGGCCGGCTTCGCGCGCGAGGCGCTGCTGCGCCACAGCATCACCAAGGATGGGCAGCTGATCGACAGCTGGCTGTACGGGCGCACGGCGGACCCCCCATCGCCGCAAGCGTTGGCACGCACGCCGCAGGCTGCTGCGGACGCGCACCATCGGCGTTAAAGTCCCGGCGGGACGGCCGGCGGCCGGTGCAGGACGCTGCCGCAGGTCAAGCGTTGTTGTTGTTTTCAGCACATCGGAGACCCAAGCATGCAACTGGACGACACGCGACCGAAGGAAGACGCGCTGGAGAGCCACGACTACCGGGAAGACGAGATGGAGCAGTCGGGGACGCTGCCCGACGACCGGCAGGTGCCGAAGATCTCGATCAAGCTGGCCAAGCACCATGTGATCTCGTGGAAGATCCTGCGCGAGGCCTGGAACAAGGCCGACCGGCTCGGCAAGAACTTCATCTGCGTCGGCATCTACAAGGTGCTGAACAACACCGAGATCATTCCCGCCGACGAGGAGACGGTGCGCAAGAACGTCTGCTGGAGCCGCAGCAACCTGATCATCGGCCCGGAAGGCAACATCCGCCTGTTCGACCCGGGCGAGCTGCTGGACTTCGAGGCCCCGTCGAGCATCCTGCCCAACGCCCGCGAGCGGGTCGACTTGCTGCTGGCCCTGGGCGCACTGCTGATGCAGTACCGCGACGACAAGGGCAGCGACACCCCCACCTGGACGCTGCAGTTCAACAATGCGGTGCAGGCGCTGTCCGCGCGCTACATGGACATCTGCAGTTTCGACCGCAGTGCGTGGAAGCTGTTCACCAAGGCCCAGGTCGTCTGGGGCATTTCCGGCGCCAGCAACGCACCGGAGGTCAAGCAGTCGATCCAGGGCTTCTGGTACCGCGGCTGCGTCTCGGCCCAATGCGTGGCCAGGCTGTTCCCCGAGGGCATGCCCACCAAGAAGCACAAGATCGGGATCAGCAAGGACGGCGTCAAGGGCGACCGCCTCAAGGACCTGAAGCAGGACTTGCAGCAGAACCGGGACGCGAGGCTCAAGGCCGAGGACCTGCTGCGCAACGTGATGCGCAAGCGGGCCGCCAGGCTTGACCAGGAGAAGCTGGCCAAGGAAGCGCTGGACAACAACGACCAGCCGGCGATGGTGCTGGCGACGGACGAACTGCGGAAGTAGCGCCGGGCGCGGCGGTCAGCCCATCCGCTCGGCCACCGCATCGCCCCAGGGCGACGCCGTCTCGGTGCAGCCACGGTTCAGCCCGGCGGTGCGCTCCACGCCCGCCGGGCAGGCGAAGGCGAACGGATGCGGCTGGCGCCGCGCGGTGGTGACATTGAACTCCGCGCGCAGCGCGTCCAGCGTGGCCGCCGGCAAGCTCTGGTCGGCGATCAGCTGGCGCTGGTTGCCGCTGACGTCGATGCGCGGTGCGTGGAAGGCGGTCTCCAGGTCCATGCCGTGGGCGATCAGGCCGTCGGCCAGCTGCAGCACCGCGCCCAGGATCTTGCGGCCGCCCGACGCACCCAGCGCGAACTGCCGCCCGTCGGCCGTGTGGCCCACCACCGGGCAGTAGTTGGCCAGGCAGCGCTTGCCCGGGCCGAGTGAATTCGGCCGGCCGGGCTCGGGGTCGAACCACATGATTCCGTTGTTCAGCAGCAGGCCGGTGGACGGCGACACCACGCGCGAGCCGAAGATCGACAGCAGGGTCTGCGTCACCGAGCAGAAATTGCCGTGCCGATCGACGATGCTGAAGTGCGTGGTGCAGCCGGGCTGCCTGGGCGATTTATGGTCGCCCATGCCGCGCAGCCGGGCATCGAAGGCGGCGTGCAGCGCGCGGGCCATCGCCAGGGTGCTGGCCGCACCGGGGCCGCCGGCCGCCGGTGCCGCCGCCTTGGCCAGCTCGGCCACGGCGGCCGCCATCGTCGGCCCGCCGGTCAGCCCGGGCGGGGCGTAGAGGCGGCCGCCTCGGTGGTCCAGCACCAGCGGCTCGGCCCAGGCCGCCTCGTAGCCGGCCAGGTCGTCCAGCGCCAGGCAGCCGCCCTTGGCCTGCACGTCGCGCACCAGGGCCTGGGCGATGTCGCCGCGGTAGAAGGCCGTCGCACCTTCCTCGGCGATCTGCGCCAGCGTGCGCGCCATCGCGGTCTGGTCGAGGTGGCGGGTCTGGGTGTCGGTCCAGCCGCCGACGATGGCGAACACGCCGTCGTCGAGGAACATGCGCGCCGCGTCGGCATCGCGGCTCAGCGCCTTGGCGGTGGACGCCGTCAGCAGGCCCGAGTACCAGTCGGCGATCAGGCCCTGCTCGGCCAGCGCCGCGGCGGGGCGCACCAGGTCGCGCCAGGGCAGGCGGCCATGGCGGCGGTGCGCCAGGTCCATGCCCGCCACCACGCCGGGCACGGCCACCGCGCCGGCGCCGGTGATGTTGCGGTCGTCGACCACCGCCGGCCAGGGGAACAGGTCGGCCACGCGGCCATCGTTGGTCAGCGGGTAGTCGGCCGGGTTCAAGGCCAGCGGCGAGCGCATGCCGTAGTCCACCACCTCGGCGCGGCCGGTGTCGGCGCGCCACAGCGTCATGCAGCCGCCGGCGGCCGGCCCGCTCATCCAGGGCTCGACCACGCCGATGGCGAACGAGGTGGCCACGGCGGCGTCGACCGCGTCGCCACCGGCCTCCAGCACCGCCGCGCCCACCTCGGCCGCCCGCCGGTGCTGCGCCGCCACCACGCCGCCACGCGTGGCGATGACCTGCTTGGTGATGCGGTGGGTGTTGGAGAAGTTGTCGGTCATGGGATGGCTCCAGGGTGTGGCGAGCGGCGGCGTCAGCCGCGCCCGGGCAGGCGCAGCATCAACGTCAGGGGATGCAGCGGCGACGGCTGGAAGCCGTAGCGCAGGTAGAAGTCGCGGGCGGGTTCGCCCAGGGCATGCACCAGCAGCGCACGCACGCCAGCGTCGTCGGCCACGCCGGTGGCGCGGCGCACGGCGTCCTGCAGCAGGCCGGCGCCCAGCTTCAGGCCCTGGGCCTGCCGATCGACGGCCAGCCGGCCGAGCACCAGCACGGGCACCGGGTCAGGCATGCTGCGGCGCACCGCGCTGGTGGCCGTCTCGTGGGCCACGGCGCCGGCGGCCAGGGCGTAATAGCCCATCACCTGGCCCGGCGCATCGGCCACCACGAAAGTGCGGCTGGCGCCGCTGGCCTGGTTGGCCAGTGCCCGCCGCCGCAGCCAGTCGTCCAGCGACGGCTCGCCGCAGCCGAAGGCGTCGAGCAGATGGCCCGGGCCCAGGGGCGCGGGCGGCGACAGCACCAGCGCCAAGCCGGCCTCAGCGGGCGCGTCGGGCTGCGGCTGGTGCGGCGGACGCGGCCTGCCAGGGTGGCTGCACCGCCATCAGGCGCTCCAGCCCGGCATTGGGCGCTGCCGGCGGCAAAGGCGGTGAAGACGGTGACCGGCTTGCTCGGGAAATCGTCGGCGCGGGCGGCCGTGGCCGCCAGGGCGGGTGCCGCGGCGGCGGCGATCAGCAGAGGGCGGCGGGGCAGGGACATCGTTGGTTCCGGCAAGGGTGCGGATCAGGCGGTGGCCGCGCCGTCACGCTGCTCGTACACACCCAGCTTGGTGTGCAGCGGCGTCTCGTCGGCCAGGAACAAGTAGGCCGGCGCGGTGGCCGAGCGGTTGGCCAGCGTCACCGCGGTGTAGCCGGGCGCGCAGCAGGTGTCGGCCGGGTCCAGCGTGAAGCGGGTGTCGGCGATCTGGACCGTGCTGCCGCCTTCGATCTGGTGGAACACCATGGCCGGCGAGCGCACCGGCAGCTGCAGGGTCTGGCCCGGGCGCAGCATCAGCGCGTAGAAGCCCAGGATGTTCTGCGCATGGCCGCCGGTCTCGGGGTTGACGTAGGTGAGCTGCACCGCGCCGTCCGCGCCTTGCGCGGCCGCCAGCGCCTGCAGCGCGGCCTTGGCCTCGGCCCAGGGATAACGCAGCATCGGGTAGGCGCGGTCGCTGCGCTGGAACACCGGCGTGGGCAGCAGGCCGCCACGCGCGTACAGCCGCTCGCCCTGGCCGGGCTGCACCGCCTGGCGCGTGCCATTCACGTGGTAGCTGGCCTCCATGTAGTAGACCAGCGGCAGGTCCAGCACGTCCAGCCACACCACGGGCTCGCTGCCGTCGTGGCCGTGCTCGTGCCACAGGCCGGTGGGCGTGAGGATCAGGTCGCCGCGCTGCATGGGGCACTTCTGGCCGTCGACCGTGGTGTAGGCGCCTTCGCCCTCGACGATCATGCGCACCGCGTTGGGCGTGTGGCGGTGGCTGGGCGCCCATTCGCCGGGCAGCAGCAGCTGCATGCCCAGGTACATGGCCGGGCTGGCCTTCATGTTGTCCAGGCCGTGGCCGGGGTTGGCCAGCACCAGCACGCGGCGCTCGGCGCGCTCGATGGGCGTCAGCTGCCCCGCCTGCATCAGCAGCGGGCGCAGCGAGGCATAGGGCCAGTGGATGGGCCGGGTGTTGCGCGTGGGCACGCCCGGCGGCAGCACCGCGCGCAGGCTGGGCCACAGCGGCACCAGGTTCAGGCCACGCAGCTGCTGCACATAGTCGGCGGGCAGGTCTTCCAGGCGTCCGAGGTCGTGCATGGCGGGTCTTCCATTGACGGTGGATCGAAGGCCGCCGATCGGGCGGCGCGCAGATAGTCAGTATGCATATTGTCAGCGCCGCCTACGATGGCGGCCCGCCCGGGCGACGCTGGCGTCCGTGCCGCCACCTCCTTCGAGGCACCGGCCTGCCGGTCCCTGCCGAACCACCCACCGATCCACCGACCGCCCCACCATGTGCACCCGCTACATCGCCCCCGAGGTCGGCGACATCGAACGGCTCTGGCATGTCGGCGCCGGCCAGCCCTGGCGTGGGGGCGAGGTGTTTCCAAACTACAGCGGCGGCTTCATCCGCGCGGGCCGGCAGGCCGGGGGCGCGGCGCGCGAACTGGTGCAGGGCCAGTGGTCGCTGATCCCCTGGTTCGCCAAGGAACGCAAGCTGAAGTACCCGACCGCCAACGCGCGCTCGGAGGAGATGGCCGGCAAGGCCTCGTACAAGGCGCCCTGGGCGCGGGGCCAGCGCTGCATCATCCCGGCCGCCGCCTTCTTCGAGCCCAACTGGGAAAGCGGGCGGCATGTGCCGTGGATCTTCCGCCGCGCCGACGGCGACCCCTGGGGCCTGGCCGGCCTGTGGGCCAGCTGGACCGACCCGGCCAGCGGCGAGATCGTCGAGAGCTACACCATGCTCACGCTCAACGCCGACGCCCACCCGCTGATGTGCCGCATGCACAAGCCCGACCCCAAGCTGCCCGCCGACCGGCAGGACAAGCGCTCGGTGGTGCCCATCGCGCCGGAGGACGTGGACACCTGGCTGCACGCCACGCCGGCCGTGGCCAAGGCGCTGATCCGCCTGGCGACGGCCGACGACTTCGACGCCGGGCCGGCGGTGTGAGCGGTCAGGCCGGACCGTCGTCGCGGCCCAAGCCCCACCACCCCGGCAGCAACGCCACCACTTCGGGCCGGCGGTAGCGGTCGTCCAGCAGCCACAGCCAGCCACGGTCCTCGGGCGTGCGCAGCACGCGGCCGGCGGCCTGCACCACGCGCTGCATCGCCGGCACCAGGTCGGCATCGCCATGGCCGGGGCCGAACAGCGTGTCCAGCCGGGCCGCCGCCGCGGTCTGCAGCGGCGACACCGGCGGCAGGGCCAGCGTGGCGATGAAGGCGCCGATCAGGCGCGTGCCGGGCAGGTCCACGCCCTCGGCGAACACGCCGCCCAGCACCGCGAAGCCGATGCCCTGGCCGCCGGGCGCGAAGCGGGCCAGGAAGTCGGCACGCGCCCCGGCGGTCATGCGCGGCTGCTGGCGCCACTGCGCGATGTCGGGCCGGCGCGCGGCCAGCCCGTCGGCAGCGCGGCCCAGGTAGTCGAAGCTGCTGAAGAAGGCGAGGTAGTTGCCGGGGTGCTCGTCGAACTGCCGCGCCAGCAGGTCGACCAGGCGCTGCAGCGAGCGGGCGCGGTGCTGCCAGCGGGTGGAGATGCCGTGCGCCACCTGCACCTGCAGATGCTCGGGCGGAAAGGCCGGCGGCAGGTCGATCCAGGCGGTGTCGTCGGGCAGGCCCAGCAGGCGCTGCGCATGGTCGGGCGGTGCCAGCGTGGCCGAGAACAGCGTGACCGCCTGCAGCGCCTGCCAGCGCGGACGCAGGAAGCCGGCCGGCACCAGGTTGTGGATGGCCAGGGCCACGCCGCTGCCGCCGGCCGGGGCGGCCTCGTCCGACCCGTCACCCGCCTGCACCACCAGCAGCGAATGCGGCCCCAGCGCGGCGGCCAGGCGGGCGAAGCGCTGCAGGTCGAAGTGCAGGTCGAGCAGGGTGCCGATGGCCAACGGATGCTGGTGGGTGTGCTCGGCCAGCGCGCCGGCCGCCGTCTGTAGCGCCTGGGCCACCGCGTCGGGCAGGTCGTCCAGCACCTGGGGCAGGGCGTCGGCGTCGGCCGCCAGCGCGTCGATCGCCCCGGCCAGCGCAGCCAGCGGCGCCCGCAGAGCGGTGGGCGCCACCTGGGCTGCGGCGCGCAGCGCGTCCGCCCCGAGCGCGCCGCTGTGCATGCGGCGGGTGCGCTCGACCAGGTTGTGCGCCTCGTCGACCAGCAGCGCCAGCGACCATTCCTGCGCCTGCAGCCGGCCCCACAGGCCGCCGCCGGGGTCGAACAGGTGGTGCACGTCGCCCACCAGCACGTCGGCCCAGCGCTGCAGCTCCTGGCCCAGGTAGTAGGGGCAGAGGGCGTGGTCCAGCGCCACGCGGCGCAGGGCCGGTGCGTCCAGCCAGCCGTGGTCGATGGCGGCCTGGCGCGCGGCAGGCAGCCGGTCGTAGAAGCCGCGCGCCAGCGGGCAGGCGTCGCCATGGCAGGCCTTGTCGGGGTGCTCGCAGCCTTCCTCCTTGGGCACCAGGGCCAGCACGCGCAGCGGCGGCGGGCCGCCGCCGGCCCCGCCCGGGCCTTCGCGCAGCCGCGCCAGGGCCTGCAGGGCGGTGCGCCGCGCCGTGCCCTTGCAGGTGAGGTACGCGACGCGGTCGACGCCCCGGGCCGGCACCGCGCGCAGCAGCGGGAACAGCGTGCCCAGGGTCTTGCCAATGCCGGTGGGCGCCTGGGCCAGCAGGCAGCGGCCGGCGCTGGCGCCGCGGTACACGGCCTCGGCCAGGGCCCGCTGGCCGGGGCGGAAGTCCGGCTCGGGGAAGGGCAGCACGGCCAGCGCCGCATCCCGCGCGGCGCGGTGCGCCGCCTCCTGCCGTGCCCAATCGATGAAGGCGGCGCAACGCTGCGCCAGCAGCGCCTCCAGGGCCTCGGCGCCGAAGACCTCGCGCAGTTCGACTTCGGTCTGGCTGGCCACGTCGACATAGACCAGGGCCAGCAACAGCTCGGCCAGGCCGCGGGCGCGGCAGAACAGCGCGCCGTAGGTCTGCAGCTGGGCCCAGTGCAGCAGACGGCGGTTGGCCGGCAGTGTGTCGGGGTGGCCGCGGATGGTCTTGATTTCCTCCAGGCTGCCGCGGCGTGGGTCGAAGCCGTCGGCCCGGCCGCGCACGCGCAGCGGGCCCACCACGGCTTCCAGGGCGATCTCGGTCTCGTAGTCGGCGCCGCGGCGGCGGGCCACGCCCTGCTGGCCCTGCAGGCCTTCGGCCGCGGTGGCCGAGGGCGTGAAGCGCCGGTCCAGGTCGCCGTGGCGGGCGCTGAACTCGCACAGCGTGCGCACCGGCACGGTGAAGGTCCAGCCGACCGGCGGCGTGTTGGGTTCGACCGGGTCGGACGGTGGCATTGGTAGATGTTGGCCCGTTTCAGGCCCGAAGGTCGATAACAGAGCCAACACCCCCGTTCAAACCGTGCATGCGGATTTCCCGCACACGGCTTACCA
>Ga0208823_1003158_pt1 | contig 11907 bp, 11 predicted proteins | sample AD_UKC075_MetaG_FD_184440 | JGI IMG/M metagenome (GOLD analysis project Ga0208823, IMG submission 184440) | Active sludge microbial communities of municipal wastewater-treating anaerobic digesters from USA - AD_UKC075_MetaG (SPAdes) (version 2) | ecosystem: Engineered > Bioreactor > Anaerobic >... | reverse complement strand
TTGAGATGGTTGCGGGTCAGAGTTTCTATTCGCCTCGTAGCGAGGCGTACGTCGCAACGCGTCGGTGTGACCACCATCTCCTGGACCGGCGCACGTTTCTATTCGCCTCGTAGCGAGGCGTACGTCGCAACTTCACGTTCCATCATCGCAAGGGAGAAGTACATGACGTTTCTATTCGCCTCGTAGCGAGGCGTACGTCGCAACTCGCTGCCGGTGCTCGAACCGGAAGCGCAGCGTTTCTATTCGCCTCGTAGCGAGGCGTACGTCGCAACTTCACGTTCCATCATCGCAAGGGAGAAGTACATGACGTTTCTATTCGCCTCGTAGCGAGGCGTACGTCGCAACTCGCTGCCGGTGCTCGAACCGGAAGCGCAGCGTTTCTATTCGCCTCGTAGCGAGGCGTACGTCGCAACATCACGGGGTCGACAGACATTCGACAGGCCGCGTTCACGTTTCTATTCGCCTCGTAGCGAGGCGTACGTCGCAACGCTGACCTCGGGCGCGAGCACGTCCGGCAACTCCGAGTTTCTATTCGCCTCGTAGCGAGGCGTACGTCGCAACCCCTCACGGATAAGCAGGCGCTCATGCGCAAGCTCCGTGTTTCTATTCGCCTCGTAGCGAGGCGTACGTCGCAACTCGTCCAGCTCGTCCAGCTCGTCCAGCTGGTTTCTATTCGCCTCGTAGCGAGGCGTACGTCGCAACCATCAGGGTGGTGGGGAGGTCGTCAACCCCCTCCCCACCGTTTCTATTCGCCTCGTAGCGAGGCGTACGTCGCAACGCGACCCTCGACCAGTTCGATGAGGCCGACGAGGTCCGTCGTTTCTATTCGCCTCGTAGCGAGGCGTACGTCGCAACCTTCACGCACCGGGGCATGAACTACCCGCATCTCTCGCGGTTTCTATTCGCCTCGTAGCGAGGCGTACGTCGCAACGTGGTACATCGAAGGGGTCAACCGCTTCGCGCCGGTTTCTATTCGCCTCGTAGCGAGGCGTACGTCGCAACTGGGCACATTTCTCAGTCGGGTAAGCCGGGGCCGTTCTGTTTCTATTCGCCTCGTAGCGAGGCGTACGTCGCAACTTTCTCGCTGGCATTGGCCTCCTCGTCGGTGGTGGCGTTTCTATTCGCCTCGTAGCGAGGCGTACGTCGCAACTCGATGCTCAAGAGTGCGACCGGTAAGAAAAGCAAAAGGGTTTCTATTCGCCTCGTAGCGAGGCGTACGTCGCAACTCTGCCGTCCATCACGACGGAGAACTTCTGCCCTGTTTCTATTCGCCTCGTAGCGAGGCGTACGTCGCAACTGGGGGTGACCAACATCACCTGGACCGGAGCACCGGTTGTTTCTATTCGCCTCGTAGCGAGGCGTACGTCGCAACGTCATACAAGAGCAAGGACAGCAAGGATATCATCGTTTCTATTCGCCTCGTAGCGAGGCGTACGTCGCAACGTTCCAGCAGGTGCTCAACCAGCAGGTCGAGCAGAGTTTCTATTCGCCTCGTAGCGAGGCGTACGTCGCAACGGGGACGTTCGTCATGGCGGACTCCCTGCTCGGGACGGGTTTCTATTCGCCTCGTAGCGAGGCGTACGTCGCAACCCTACCCGCCTCGTCGGGGCTGTGACCAGCGCAAACGATGTCCGTTTTCACACCCGACGTTCCGAGACCCTCCTGGTCCATGCGCAGACACCTCTGGGAAGTGCATTTGTGCTGGTCAGAGGCTTGCACACCCGAGGGCACTTTCGCCCGTCCAGCCGCCAACCCCCCGCGACGGGGGTCACGGACACGATCACCCGGGCGCAGCGAGCTCCGGGAGTCTCGCGGCATACTCACAGCGCTGCCCACTAGAGGACACGTTCAGGCGAGTGCGCCTGGCCGACGCAGACCCTCCCGTCCCAGCAGGGTGAGCATTGGGCGAAGAAGTAGAGAGAGTCCTCATCGAGGTCCAACATGCCCTCGGCACGTTCACGCAACTGCTCAAGCTCGACGGCATCACCCCGGATGAGGAAGACCGATCGTTGCACTCGGTCACCGAACGCTTGCAGGAGGGCCGCGAGGCGGGCTCGGCGGTTGTCCGAGGCGACGTCGTAGGCGGCAATCACGGTCAGGGTCGCCACGCCAAACCCGTCCATGGCGTCGTCGGGTTCATGATCGTGGCAGCCAGCCGCTGCGCCTGCCGATAGAGATGCCGACGCCACGTGCCCGTGAAGTCGGGCAGCGCTCCCCGGGTCCGGCGCAGCATCCGGCGTTCGTAACCATCCAGCAACGCTGCTCGGCCGGCCTTCGTCAGCAGGACTCCACCGCCCTCCGTTCGCGCGTGTTCGACGCGAAGGCGCCCCTGTCGTGCGGCCTCGGCCACCACTTGGTCAACGATGAGCGGCCGGAACTCCTCCTGCAAGTCCAACGCCAGGCTCGGTCGGCGGTCCTTGTCCGAGTGCAGGAGGCCGAAGGCGGGATCCAGGCCCGCGGCATACAACGCGGTGACGCACTCGCCGAGAAGGACGCCTTCAACACGGTTTGAGTGGGGAGAAACCGCACCAACGGCCCCAGGATGATCCCGACGATCGCACCCGTCCCCAGGCTCAGGGCGTCTGGTCGGTTGGTGGCGGCGATGAGTTGGGCGATCGCGAAGCAGCGGACGCGAGGCTATCCATCGTTAGTCACCGCGCCGGGGCAGGCATTGTGCGGGGCGCCATGAGTTGCCCGGTATGCCGCGCGCGGCCGCGAGCGCTCCCTGGCAGCGAGGGCGACGCCCGCCAGCGTGGGGTAGCAGTCAGACCGGGCGGCAGCGCCGGGCGTGGGCGCAGCCACGGTGCTCAGTCGAGTCTTGACCGACCGCATGTCCGCCCCTTCCCCGCCGCCTCGCCCGTTGTCGTGGGGGCGTCGCCCCTGTGCGTCGACGACCCCACGACCTCCTGACGGACAGCAGCGCTCTGGGAAGTCGATCAGCGAGTCACGCCCTGCCAATCGATCTGCCACCAGCCTCGGACGTACTTGCCTATCCCAGGTAGGAAACCAGCGCGAAACTGCGTCGCGTCACGTCCGTCTCTCGTTCGAGAAAGTTCGCCGCCGACAGGCCTTCAAGATAGGAGAAGTACCAGTCGCGAAGCGAAGGTGCCGCGTCGTACACGCCTTGCGCCTGCGCCTCCGCAGCTTGTGGGTGGCTCAGACCGTAGAAGAATTTCATGCCAAAAACTACGGAGAATGTTCCGTCGCGCGCGCCCTCGGCAATCCAACAGCCGCCCATGCGGCTCTGGCGGTTCATCTTGGAGACGGCAGCCACGAGGTTGGGCGACAGCGACAGGCCCGATGCAATGCCAAACCCAAAGACCCCCAGTTCCTCGTCCACGAGCGAGAAGACCGAGTCGTTGGGGAGATAGACCAATCCATCAAGAACCGTGACGGCACGTCCGGAACATTTTGCTGCGACGAGGCGATTAACAACTTCAACGAACTCAGACTTATGCACTGCAGTTCTCCTTCTTGTCCCGGCGTCCACACGCCGGGGATGGCGATAGGCGCGGCTCTCAGACCTTCTTGAATCTTCTATTCGCCTCGTAGCGAGGCGTACGACGCAACAAGGACTTGTAAGTCATGCACGGAGGGACGGCGGTTTCTATTCGTCCCTCAGCGGGACGTACGTCGACACATCCGGCCTGAGCACTGAGCAGGGCCCTTGACGCAAGTTTCTATTCGTCCCTCAGCGGGACGTACGTCGACACCAAGGGCCACAGCGAGTGGTCACCGGCAACGGGCTTGTTTCTATTCGTCCCTAGCGGGACGTACGTCGACACCTTTACTGGTCTTCCTGAGGGAACTTATACTGTGTTTCTATTCGTCCCTCAGCGGGACGTACGTCGACACGGGGATGATCGTCAGCGACGGGGAGGCGACCGTGACGGTCGTTTCTATTCGTCCCTCAGCGGGACGTACGTCGACACATGGGTGCCCGTGTGGTCCGCCGGGCCCTTCGCGTTTCTATTCGTCCCTCAGCGGGACGTACGTCGCAACCATGGAATGTATCGAGCTCACGCCGATCGGGCAGACGTTTCTATTCGTCCCTCAGCGGGACGTACGTCGCAACGACAACAACATCCATGCTGTGACCGCCCGCCGTTTCTATTCGTCCCTCAGCGGGACGTACGTCGCAACGCCATCAGCATCATCCTCATCGGGCTCTTCGGAGCCGTTTCTATTCGTCCCTCAGCGGGACGTACGTCGCAACACCAAGGAGCCATCATGGCCAGCAAGACCCGCAAGACGTTTCTATTCGTCCCTCAGCGGGACGTACGTCGCAACGCTCCGGTCAAACCCTGCACGGGAAAAGGTGAGCATATGCGTTTCTATTCGTCCCTCAGCGGGACGTACGTCGCAACGCTGGCTGGTCAGTCGGCTGGTCGTTCGAGCGAGCGTGGTTTCTATTCGTCCCTCAGCGGGACGTACGTCGCAACCAATGGCGACACTCGGAGCAGCACGCAGATGCCCGTTTCTATTCGTCCCTCAGCGGGACGTACGTCGCAACGACATGCTCCAAGCCATCGCCAATGCCGTCCAGGTTTCTATTCGTCCCTCAGCGGGACGTACGTCGCAACCCGAGAGGACACGACCATGACCAAGCGACGCACCCCGAGTTTCTATTCGTCCCTCAGCGGGACGTACGTCGCAACTTGGTCACCTGCGTCAACGCGAACCACGCACAGTGGTACGTTTCTATTCGTCCCTCAGCGGGACGTACGTCGCAACAGATCCCTAATAGAAATTGGTAGTTAGGTGTGATCTAGTTTCTATTCGTCCCTCAGCGGGACGTACGTCGCAACATGTTGCATGTCTCTTGCATTGTAGAGCGGACCGCGTTTCTATTCGTCCCTCAGCGGGACGTACGTCGCAACCGCGCCCTCGGTTCCGGTTCCGGCACAATCGACGACGACAAGTTTCTATTCGTCCCTCAGCGGGACGTGCGTCGCAACCGCCTACTTCGGTGGCGCGAACCTGGCAACGGGCCTGTCGACTCTGTTTCTATTCGTCCCTCAGCGGGACGTACGTCGCAACGGTGAACACCTTCACGGAGGGCAGTTGGGACAAGTTTCTATTCGTCCCTCAGCGGGACGTACGTCGCAACCGGCCTGGGCCTGAAGCGACCAAAGGGTCGCTACTCGGCGTTTCTATTCGTCCCTCAGCGGGACGTACGTCGCAACAAGGCGTCGCTCGCCCAGATTCTCGGCACCGAAGAGGGTTTCTATTCGTCCCTCAGCGGGACGTACGTCGCAACCTGGGAACCGAGTACGTGACGAGGGTCAAGCGGGTGCAGGTTTCTATTCGTCCCTCAGCGGGACGTACGTCGCAACCAGTGCCATCGCGGACGCCACCGCCAACGCCCAGCAGTTTCTATTCGTCCCTCAGCGGGACGTACGTCGCAACTTGCGCGCCGAAAAGACGGCTGCCGATGCCAAGGCCAAGGCCGTTTCTATTCGTCCCTCAGCGGGACGTACGTCGCAACTTTCTCTGAGCTTCGGCGAGGAGAAGGTTACCTGGTCGTTTCTATTCGTCCCTCAGCGGGACGTACGTCGCAACGTCCATGTGGGACGATTCCCTTCGTTGTTGTGAAGGTTTCTATTCGTCCCTCAGCGGGACGTACGTCGCAACATTGTTCCAGAGTCATTCCGCATCCCAGGAGTGAGTTTCTATTCGTCCCTCAGCGGGACGTACGTCGCAACTGAAGATCGTCGGGTATGTCACGGAATTCCGTGCCAGTTTCTATTCGTCCCTCAGCGGGACGTACGTCGCAACAGTACGCAGCCAAGAACGGCGATGAGGTGAAGACCTACGAGTTTCTATTCGTCCCTCAGCGGGACGTACGTCGCAACTGGCATGGGTCGGACCCGCATTCACGGCGGGGACGACTGGCCGTTTCTATTCGTCCCTCAGCGGGACGTACGTCGCAACGGGACATGGGCACGATCCTGGGGCGCGTCAGGTTTCTATTCGTCCCTCAGCGGGACGTACGTCGCAACCCTACCTTCGTCGTCGGGGCTGTGACCAGCGCAAACGATGTCCGTTTTCACACCCGACGCTTCGAGACCCTCCTGGTCCATGCGCAGACACCTCTGGGGAGTGCATTTGTGCTGGTCAGAGGCTTGCACACCCGAGGGCCCTTTCGCCCGTCCAGCCGCCAACCCCCCGCGACGGGGGTCACGGACACGATCACCTCGGCGCGGCGAGGGCCGGGAGTCTCGCGGCATACTCACAGCGCAGCCCAGTAGAGGACGCGTTCGGGGGAGTGGGCCTGGCCGACGCAGACCCTCCCGTCCCAGCAGGGTGAGCATTGGGCGAAGAAGTAGAGAGAGTCCTCATCGAGGTTCAACATGCCCTCAGCCCGTTCACGCAACTGCTCAAGCTCGACGGCATCACCCCGGATGAGGAAGACGGATCGTTGCACTCGGTCACCAAACGCTTGCAGGAGGGCCGCGAGGCGGGCTCGGCGGTTGTCCGAGGCGACGTCGTAGGCGGCAATCACGGTCAGGGTCGCCACGCCAAACCCGTCCATGGCGTCGTCGGGTTCATGATCGTGGCAGCCAGCCGCTGCGCCTGCCGATAGAGATGCCGACGCCACGTGCCCGTGAAGTCGGGCAGCGCTCCCCGGGTCCGGCGCAGCATCCGGCGTTCGTAACCATCCAGCAACGCTGCTCGGCCGGCCTTCGTCAGCAGGACTCCACCGCCCTCCGTTCGCGCGTGTTCGACGCGAAGGCGCCCCTGTCGTGCGGCCTCGGCCACCACTTGGTCAACGATGAGCGGGCGGAACTCCTCCTGCAGGTCCAACGCCAGGCTCGGGCGGCGGTCCTTGTCCGAGTGCAGGAGGCCGAAGACGGGGTCCAGGCCCGCGGCATACAACGCGGTGACGCACTCGCCGAGAAGGACGCGCCCGAGTTGGTTTGAGTGGAGGAGAACCGCACCAACGGCCCAGGATGATCCCGACAATCGCGCCGGTCCCGAGGCTGAGGCGGTCTGGTCGGTTGGTGGCGGCGATGAGTTGGGCGATCACTAGGGTGCCCAACAGGAAGATGCCGAACGACCCATCGGGGACTCCGGGTTTGGTGAGCGGATCACGCTGGCCCTGCCTCCCGGCTCGGGGCCCGCGCAGCATGACGACAAGCACCCCCACCAACAGGACGAGGGTCAGCAGGGACGCGAGGCTATCCATCGTTAGTCACCGCGCCGGGGCAGGCGCCGTGCGGGGCGCAACGAGTTGCCTGGTATGCCGCGCACGGCCGCGAGCGCCTGAGGGTAGGGAAGGCGGCGCCCGCCATCGTGGGGTAGCAGTCGGGCCGGGCGGCGGCGCCGGGCGTGGCCGCAGCCAGTGTGCCCTGTCGAGTCTTGACCGACCCCATGTTCGCCCCTTCCCCGCCGCCTCGTCCGGTCTCGTGGGGGCGTCGCCCGTGTACGTCGACGACCCCCGCGACCTCCTGACGGACAGCAGCGCGCTGGGCGGGGCTTGAACCAGCGCGTCTATTCGCCTCGTAGCCGAGGCGTACGTCGACACAATCATCGCCTTCATGCGCAACCTGGCGACGTTCGCGTTTCTATTCGCCTCGTAGCGAGGCGTACGTCGCAACTTGCTGAGGCTGATCGTCTATCGGGATGGTCAGTGCTGTTTCTATTCGCCTCGTAGCGAGGCGTACGTCGCAACCACCGGAGAGGTAACGGTCACCGGCGGGACGTTGACCGTGTTTCTATTCGCCGCGTAGCGAGGCGTACGTCGCAACCTGACTGGACCTGTCCGCAGGCCTCGAAGGCAGTTGCCGACTTGTTTCTATTCGCCTCGTAGCGAGGCGTACGTGGCAACTCGTTGGCATCGTCGTCATCGCTACCGTTGTGATGGTTTCTATTCGCCTCGTAGCGAGGGGTACGTCGACACGCCTGGAACACCGGGGACGGACGGCTGGAGGTGTTTCTATTCGCCTCGTAGCGAGGCGTACGTCGACACACGATCGCCTGCTCCGCGGCGAAGGCTACTACGCCGTTTCTATTCGCCTCGTAGCGAAGCGTACGTCGCAACTCGAGCCGACGCGCGAATCAGCGTCCTTGAGTCGCAGATGTTTCTATTCGCCACGTAGCGAGGCGTACGTCGCAACTGCTAGGAGACTCTGATGAAAAAGCTTGCACTTGTCGTTTCTATTCGCCTCGTAGCGAGGCGTACGTCGCAACAACGTTTGATCTGCGCGGTGAACCTTCACGACAGGGTTTCTATTCGCCTCGTAGCGAGGCGTACGTCGCAACCTACAAGTACGCAATCGACTAATCACCCGAAGGGGTTTCTATTCGCCTCGTAGCGAGACGTACGTCGCAACCTACGCCATCGAGTGCCGGGCGCACGTCGCCAACCTCGTTTCTATTCGCCTCGTAGCGAGGCGTACGTCGCAACAGTCCGGCGAGAGGCTCTGTGGTGCCTGCAACGGCACTGGCGTTTCTATTCGCCTCGTAGCGAGGCGTACGTCGCAACACCACGGTTCGGATTTACCTGGTCACCAACCCGGTTTCTATTCGCCTCGTAGCGAGGCGTACGTCGCAACAGCTGCACGTTCCCAGCACCGGTGGATGTCTACAGTTTCTATTCGCCTCGTAGCGAGGCGTACGTCGCAACCAGGAGGTCGTGGGACTCTTGCTCCAGACACTGACCTCGGGTTTCTATTCGCCTCGTAGCGAGGCGTACGTCGCAACATGTGGAAGATCTATAGCCTCGAGGAGCCGGCCTCATAGGTCGTTTCTATTCGCCTCGTAGCGAGGCGTACGTCGCAACTGGGCCATGTTCAAAACGACCGGGCGAACCTGCAGGTTTCTATTCGCCTCGTAGCGAGGCGTACGTCGCAACTTCGCAGGCAACGAAGGCCGTTGCCGACTTGACGTCGTCGTTTCTATTCGCCTCGTAGCGAGGCGTACGTCGCAACCCTACCTTCGTCGTCGGGGCTGTGACCAGCGCAAACGATGTCCGTTTTCACGCCCGACGTTCCGAGGCCCTCCAGGGCCTTGGGCGGACACCTCTGGGAAGTGTATTTGTGCTGGTCAGAGGCTTGCACACCCGAGGGCACTTTCGCCCGTCCAGCCGCCAACCCCTCGTGACGGGGGTCGCTGGCACGATCACCCGGGTGCGGCGAGGGCCGGGAGTCTCGCGGCATACTCATAGCGCTGCCCAGTAGAGGACGCGTTCGGGGGAGTGCGCCTGGCCGACGCAGACCCTCCCGTCCCAGCAGGGTGAGCATTGGGCGAAGAAGTAGAGAGAGTCCTCATCGAGGTCCAGCATGCCCTCGGCACGTTCACGCAACTGCTCAAGCTCGACGGCATCACCCCGGATGAGGAAGACCGATCGTTGCACTCGGTCACCGAACGCTTGCAGGAGGGCCGCGAGGCGGGCTCGGCGGTTGTCCGAGGCGACGTCGTAGGCGGCAATCACGGTCAGGGTCGCCACGCCAAACCCGTCCATGGCGTCGTCGGGTTCATGATCGTGGCGGCCAGCCGCTGAGCCTGACGATAGAGATGCCGGCGCCACGTGCCCGTGAAGTCGGGCAGCGCTCCCCGGGTTCGGCGCAGCATCCGGCGTTCGTAACCATCGAGTAGCACTGCTCGGCCGGCCTTCGTCAGCAGGACGCCCCCGCCGTCCGTTCGCGCGTGTTCGGCGCGAAGGCGTCCCTGTCGTGCGGCCTCGGCCACCACTTGGTCAACGATGAGCGGGCGGAACTCCTCCTGCAGGTCCAACGCCAGGCTCGGGCGGCGGTCCTTGTCCGAGTGCAGGAGGCCGAAGGCGGGGTCCAGGCCCGCGGCATACAACGCGGTGACGCATTCGCCGAGAAGGACGGTGTAGAGGAACGAGAGGCCGGAGTTGACCAGGTCCTGTGGTGGCTGACGGCTGCGTGTTGTGAAGCGCAAGTCGGGCGGCATCAACTCACCCAACGCGGGGAAGTATGCCGCGGCCGCCGCCCCCTCAAGTCCCATCACTTCGCTCGTGCTGCGGCACTCAGGCAGCATGCGAGCCAGTGCCTCCATGGAAGACACGGCCGTCGAGGCAGTGTCGGCTGTGGACGGATCGCACAGGCGCCGAAGGAGGATCACCTGTTTGCTGATCTTGGCGTCCACGATGGCGATGGCAATCGCGAGGGCTTCAAGGGAGGCTGGCTGCGAGGCGGCGACCTGCCGTCGAATGCGTGACACGCGAGGCCCTGAGGCTGCGCCGACGAGGGACGCCTCATACGACCCGCGACGCGAGGCGAAGACGATGTCGACGTCGGCCTTGACCGCCCATGAGCGCGCGCCCGCGCTCACGCCGACGGCTCCGAAGGTCACGATGCGCCCGACCTGGCTCACCGGGACGCTGAGCAACTCGATGTCGTCGGGTGACTCCACGACGAGGCGCCCCTTCGCGACGCGGACACCCGAGCCCTGCGCCGCAGCATACACCACTTTGCGATCTGGCTCGTCGACACGTGCCTCGGCGAGGGGCGGTGGATACCGCGGTCCGAAGTCTTCACCGAGGAACGTGAATCCATCGGCGAACGACATGACCTGGGTCTTGTCGGCTCCGAGCGTCATTCCCAACTCCTCCACTGCCGCGCTGGCGCAGCGCGCGGCATCCCAGGCTTCCTCGCGGGTGGCGGTGCCGACGCAGAAGTCATCGGCGTAGCGCACGACCGAGTAGCCGCGGTCAAGCAGGGCGTCGTCCAGGTCGGCGAGCACGAGGTTGCTCAGCATCGGGGACAGGGCGCACCCTTGCGCGAGCCCTCGGATGGAACGCTGCCCGCGGGTTGCGGTGGCCGCCGGCCTGGCGAGGAGCAGGTCAAGGACGGCGAGGAGGTCTTGGTCAGCGATGAGCGCACCCACGCGGCGTCGGGCCAGGGGGACGGGGATCGTCGGGAAGCACTCGTCGACATCGGCGCGCAGCACCCATTGGCTTCCGCTTTCACGCAGGTCCACGACTGCTTCGATGGCGTCGGCCACTCCCAGGCCAGGTCGGTAGGCGTAGGCGGCGCATCCCAAACGCGGGTCGATCACCGGGTGGACTGCGGCCAGGATGGCGCGGGCCACCACGCGATCGCGAACCGCAGGCACGTGCAGGAGCCGGGTGCCCCCATCCGGTTTCGGAATCGGCACCTCGGTGAGGGGCTGGGGGTGATACGTGCCGCCGGCGAGTTGACGCTCCAGTCGCGCGAGTTGCCAGTCCACGCGCTCGCGAAAGCGGGACACTCCGGGTGCCGCGACGCCGTCGGCGAGGTCATTGGCGAGGACTTCGAGCCACGCTTGCTGGAGGCTGGGCAGCGAGAACACGTCGGACATCGGCACTCCACCGAGTCATCCGAGAGCGGGCACGTCAGGCGGTCGCTCGGGCACCGTCGGCTGGTGAGCCGCGCAGCTCCACCACCCCAAGTCCTTTGGCGCGCATGGACCCGACGCCCGCGTATACCGCGTAGTTCAGCAGGGGCCCTGCCCAGCGAGCCGTGTCGGCGTCGTCCGCGCGGAAGGTGATCGTGCCAAGGGCCCCGCGGAAAAGCACCGCGCGCCCCTTGATCGTCACTTCAACCCGTTCGGACGTGAGGTCGAGATCAGAGATCCACAGGGCCCGGGCGCCGCTCGACGTCGGCAACGGCACGAGGGTGGGGTCGTCGCACCATGACTGCCACGACCTGGCCAGTCCTGAGACGATGGTCTCGACCGCGGGCAGGGGAGACGAGCGATTCCCGGAGCGGAACGTCGTCGGTGTCACCAGGTCGAGAGTCCATTGACGGTCGGTGACCTCGCGGGCCAACTCGGTCCACGATGCTCGACGCAGCAGCTTCGGCCGCCCGATCTCTCGGATCTGATTGCCGAGCCGCACGGAGGCCGGCTCGCTAGTCACCTCCGAAAAGCGTTGGTGGGCAACGTCGTCCAGCAGCC
>Ga0208823_1003157_pt1 | contig 11911 bp, 6 predicted proteins | sample AD_UKC075_MetaG_FD_184440 | JGI IMG/M metagenome (GOLD analysis project Ga0208823, IMG submission 184440) | Active sludge microbial communities of municipal wastewater-treating anaerobic digesters from USA - AD_UKC075_MetaG (SPAdes) (version 2) | ecosystem: Engineered > Bioreactor > Anaerobic >... | reverse complement strand
AGAGACAGGCTGCGGGATTTGGAACAAACAATTCGGGAATATATGGCTTGGAAATCGATCAGCGAGGAGAGGGAGGAACTTAACCTCAATGCCTTCCAGGCCAGGCAGGCGCAAACCAAATGCCAAGAGGCAGAAAAGGGAATAGGGTTAAGGTTGTATGAAACTTATTCCATCTTGCTGGTGCCAACGCAACCTGACCCGCAGGGTGAAATAATTTGGGAAGAGGCACGACTGCAGGGTAATCGCTCCTTGGCTGTAAGGGCCAGCAACAAACTCAAGAATGAAGAAAATTTAATTACGCAAATGGCTGCAACCAGGTTGCGGCTGGAGCTGGACCGGTATATTTGGCGGGATAAAAACCATGTTGGGTTAAAGCAACTTTGGGAGTACTTTGCTTCCTATCTCTACCTGCCCAGGTTGCGGGATCAATCTGTTCTTATTGGTGCGGTTGAGGATGGAATAGGTACGATGTTCCTTGAAGAAACTTTTGGATATGCCGAGAGGTGGGATTCAGACAAGAACCGCTATGTTGGCTTGAAGTCGCCAGGCTACAAGGGCAATGTGATAATGGATGAATATAGTGTGCTCATCAAGCCAGAAATTGCTCTAAAGCAACTTGCTGACGACCTGTCGGGCAACAATGTAATTGAAACTGGGCCTCATCCAGATGAAGAAGAGGAAGGGAAAGGCGATGGTGCCCCTCCCCCAACACCGTCGGGGGGTGATGAGGAGGGCGATAAAGGCGGTGAAATGCCTCCGCTTCCGCCTAAGGCTAAGGTGAAAAGATTCTATGGGACAGCTGAGCTTGATGCGACAAGGTTTGTCCGGGATGCCAATACTATCACCCAGGAAATAATCCAGCACCTAACTTCTTTGCTCAATGCAGAAGTAAAACTAACATTGGAGATTTCTGCCACAGTGCCGAACGGATTCCCTGACAATGTTGTGAGAACAGTTTCTGAAAACAGTAAAACCCTGCAACTTAGCAAGTATAGCTTTGAGGAGGAGTAAGCAAAAACAGGCTGTCGGCCTATTGGCCGGCAGCCTGAAAAATACATAGGTCTGTCTCTACTGCTTTTTAATTTGGCAATAGCTCTCCTTGTTGTATGTTTTGTATTTATTGGGGGCTAAAGGGTGCAATCATTTGGGGTTAAGCGGAGCCATGGTAATCTCTTATGGAAAGGAGGATAAGTATGTATGCCAAACTCTTTTTATCTACCTGGTATCTTTGGGTCTTAATAATCCTTGTAACCATCTACCGCATCTTCCGCCCACAAATCAAAGGTTTTATTGGGGAGAAAATCATTGCCTTTGTGTTGAAGCGGCTGGATAAGGAAAAGTATACGGTTATCAACGACGTCATGGTGGAAACGGAGCGGGGGACCAGCCAAATAGACCACGTCATCGTCTCCGATTACGGAATCTTTGTGGTGGAAACCAAGAACTATTCAGGATGGATTTTCGGCGATGACAAAAGCCAGTATTGGACTCAGGTAATCTATAAACGCAAGGAGAAGTTCTATAATCCCGTGCGCCAGAACCTGGGCCATGTCAAGGCATTGCAGGAAGTCCTCGCCGACTACCCGGATTTGCTGTACATACCAATAGTGGTCTTCTCCATCAATGCCGATTTAAAAACCAAGACCAGCAATCATGTCGTATACAGTACCCAACTGCTGAAGACCATTCGCCGCTACAAAGAGGCTGTAATAAGCAATGCCGTAAAGAAGGAAATAGTGCAGCTCCTTTCCGGGCTGAATATTACAGACAGGGAGGCAAGGAAAAAACACGTTGCCGATATCAAAGCCATGACCCGGGCAAAAGACGTATGTCCCCGCTGCGGACAAGCATTGGTGACCCGGGCGGGAAGGTACGGGGAGTTTATCGGTTGTTCCGGGTATCCCCAGTGCAGGTATACTGTTCCAGTAAGGAAATGAACATATTCCGAATCTGTACGGGCAGAAAAGTATAAGGTATATTGATGCATTTGCAGGCAGTGGAGAGATTAACATTCAAGGAAGCGGTAAGGTGCCGTGTCTCCGCAACTTACCTTTTGGGGCGAGGAATACGAAAAGATGTCCATAGAAGTGATGGAGCAGTACATTCTAAAACGGCTAAAATCAGTTTTCCCAGCGGTATCTCCTCATGCTTTAACGCTTAGGTCAAAGCGGACTAATACTCCTCTTTTTTTACTTTGCTTTGCGACAAGTAATCCTTCGCCTGCAGCAATTAAATTAGCACTGAAAGGCGCGGATTATATCCTGACGCATACCTGATGAATGAATATGTCTCGAATGGGGGGGGGGTATTATGGCCAGAACTAAGATTGAATGGACTGAAAGCACATGGAATCCGGTTACAGGGTGCACCAAGGTGTCCGATGGGTGTGGCAACTGCTACGCCTGTACGATGGCAAATCGTTTACAGAAGATGGGTAATTATAAGTACAGAAACGGGTTTCGCGTTACTCTCCATGAAGATTGCTTGCTGGATCCGCTGTCCTGGAAGAAGCCGTCGCTTATCTTTGTCAACTCCATGTCGGACCTGTTCCACGAAGATATTCCCGCGGAGTTTGTAAAAGCATTTTTTTTGTGATGAATAGGGCTAAATGGCACACCTTTCAAGTTTTGACCAAGCGGGCAGAGCGACTGTCCGAGCTGGCTTCAGTATTGGTTTGGAGCGATAATATCTGGCAAGGCGTAACGGTAGAAAATGAGAAGTATAAATTCAGGGTTGATTATCTCCGGAAGATTCCCGCCGCGGTAAAGTTTATCTCGTTTGAGCCGCTGATCGGTGATGTCGGTCAGGTAAATCTGGAAGGCATTGACTGGGCTATTGTCGGCGGGGAAAGCGGTTTCAATTGCAGGCCGATGGAATTGGATTGGGTACTCAATATCAAGCGCCAATGCGAGACTCAGAACACCCTGTTTTATTTTAAGCAATGGGGCGGAGTGCGGAGACAAAAAAACGGCCGCTTGCTGTTGGGCCGCACCTGGGATGAAATGCCGGCGCTGAAAACCGGCAATTAGGATACCGGCCTGGCAGGTTTGTCCCGGGAGCGTGCTATTATATATCTGTCAGCACAAAGGGAGGTAGACTGTATGCCCCACCTGAAGATATGGCAGCAAGCTCAGAAAGAGATAGAAGAGACCGTCGCTAGAGTGGAGTCATCCCTTGATCACCTTTCCCGGGAGCGGGAAGAGTTGCAGCAGCGAATTGCCAAATATCGTGAGGACGTAAAGCATGCCGACAGCAAGGACAGGCAGTTCCTGTTGTCCGACCTGGCTTTTATGCTGGAAGAAGAGGCCCGATTGGGCACACGCATTGAGGATATGAGCGCCGGCTTGTCCAGCCCCTATTTCAGCAAAGTCGTTTCCGACGAGGCTATTTACATATCCAAGTACTTTTCGGACCCCGACTACAACTTGGTCAAATTTACATCACCCATCGCCGTCCTCAGGTACAAAGACGTGGGACAAGTTGGCCATGTCAGCGGCATAGCCCACAAAATTAAGGAGAAGCAGGTTTTGGACATCGAGGAGGGTACCCTGAGGCGTTTGGAGCACGCCGATGCTGACACCGTTTTTGTTTACGACGGCAACAGGGTAACCTTTCTCCACAAAGGGCCTGAGGAACTGCCGGTGAGCAAGGCCAGTTTGGCCGCCCCGCAGCCGGAGAGTGCCGAGGCGGCCGAGCCCAAGAAATATGTGTTGGGCGAGATTATCGCGAAAATGCGGGAAGAGCAGGACCGCATCATGCGGGCGCCCTACCACGGGGTGACCCTGGTCAAAGGGGCCGCAGGCTCCGGCAAGACCAACATTGCCTTCCACCGCATTGTTTACCTGCTCAGCGAGCATCCCGAGGAGTTCCGGCAACAGGCCATCGCAGTATTTTGCTACAACGTGGCCTTGAAGAAGTATTTGAGCAACATGCTCATCGAGTTGAATATCCCGCGGGTCCAGGTCTTCAGCATCGACGAGTGGCTTTACTCCATCCTCCGGAAGGTCACCAACATTGGCTGGCTAAATTATGACGAAGACACCTGGACCAAGATTGTCAAGACCCGCAAAGAGGTCCTGCCGATCCTGGACGCCTTTTACGCTGAGTACAAACCTCAGCTGCTAAAGACGATAACCGTGGAAGAAGTTGGCGAGGACAGCCTGCTGCGCATCGACGGGCTGTGGATTCTCAATTTGCTCTATACCTACCGGCCTTTCCTGGAGCATATCAGCTGGCATGATTCCGGCAGCCCGGTCCGCTATGAGCCGGGGGACAGGGTGGACCATTCGGACCAGTTTCTCCTGGCCTGGCTGATTCAGAAGCTGGCTCAGGACAGGAATCTCAATGTCTTTGGCTATTACGACCACGTGGTGGTGGACGAGGTCCAGGACCTGATGCCTGTCCAGCTTGCCCTGCTGGACACCCTGCACAACAATTCCATGACCCTGGTGGGGGATGTGAGTCAAAGGATTTTCGACCTGGGCGTGGACAGCTGGGACCAGCTCCCCGTTACCATCAACCGTACCTATGAACTGACCATGTGCCATCGGTCCACCCTGCAGACCATCCTCTTCGCCAACGAACTGCTGGCAGGCAAAGAGGATAATATGTTCTCAACCAAAGTGGGGAAGCAGGGGGAAAAGCCGTGTGTCTTCCGGGCGGCACACCGCACCGATGCCCTGGACAAAGTTGTTCAGTATGTTAGGGAAATCAAGGGACGGGAACCCCTGGCCTCGGTGGCGGTCCTCAACTTCCGCAACAGGGATTTGAATTGGATTAATGACAACCTCCGCAAAGCGGGTATTAACAGCTACATTGCCACCAAAGGCGACTGGGAGTTTTCACCCCGGGTGGCAGTCACCACGTACCACCAAGTCAAGGGTTTGGAATTTGACTACATCTTTCTCCTGGGGCTCAACGATTACCAGCAGTTAAAGTTCCCCAACATGGACAAGGTCATCTACACTGCGGTGACCCGGGCCCAGAAGCGGGTGTATATAGCTTATTGCCGCCAGCTCCCGGATATCCTCAAAAAAGCAGACCCGGAGCTATATGTCCGGGTCTGAGTGCAATACTCAATTCTCCTGGCCGGATTTCCTGTTTTCAATGCGGGCGCCAACGGCCATGGACAAGCTGGCAATCGTGAAAGCTGTTCCGATTATCAACAATATGTAACTTGCAATTTTGTTGGCTGCAGAATAATGCACTATTAAACTGACAGAAAGGCTCATCGCCCCGAAAAAGGCACACATTAAGGACAGTCTTTTTAAGAGTGTTATCCTGTCCGCAGACATCGCTTTCCCTCCCTGTCGAAGCCGTTGCGATTGCAACGATGGAACGCAGGCGTTCCGGCATAGAATGCTTTTTCTGAATTATACTGTATTATTTGGTTGCAGGCAAGGGTGCTGAGCGCGGGCAGGGTATGTTTAAAGGGTAAAACGGTATTGAGGATGCTGGGAAAGCATCCTTTTTTTCTTGGCACTAAAAGAATTGAGTGGAATTGCTGGTTTTATTTAACAAGGATGTCACGACAATCGTGTAGAATAATTGTATCAATGATTTTTCGGGGAGGGGGCTCTATGACCAGGAAGTGGAGTGAGAGTCCGTCGTTTTTTATCAGACAACCCTGGACAGGCCGCGCTGATTTGCGAACGGAAAGGGCTGCTGAGCTGGCGAAGGAGTGGCTCAGGAGAAAAAAGGGTCCGGTTGTCGCCGGTTCCGAGGCAATAAACACAGCTTTGTGCGCAATTGAAGAGCTGAAAAAGATACATCAATACCTGCGCGTTGCCATAGTTGTACCGAGTCGCACGATAATTTACAAATGGTCAGAAAAAATCCAGGAGTTTTTCGGCTTTCCCGAAAGGGTGGTCGGCTTAGTTGACGGCGAGCGCAGCGACTATTTCTCCAAGTGGACAAGGATTCTCGTATGTACAGCTGACCCGGGGTTAAACTTGCTTGCGGAAAAGTGCGATTCGTTCATTGGCAGAGATTTGCTTCTTATTGGACATGAATTGAGCCACAGTCAGCTTCATGCTTTACAGGCAGTTCCCCATGCGTACAGCCTTATTTTGTTGGAGAACGATGCGGAGCTAACTGTGCACGATTACTATGGTCGCGCAGATGAAGATTCTGAACCAGTTGGACCATTAAATGAAGAAAGTGCTGTGGCAGTGACTAGCGCAACGCAATTGCTCAACTGCACCAATTTACAGGACAGTGATGCCTATTTCTCGGCAATGCTCACCAAGGATATGTTAATCGGAGATATTGAGATAAGCGAAGAGGAACTGGACCATCTGGCCAACCTCATTAGTGCAGAGTTAAAGAAACCAGTTCCGCAAATAAAAAGTTCCTTAAGCATTGCAGTATTCTTGGTATGGGCTGGAATCAGATATTATCAGGAAGGCAATTATTGGGCCCCAATTTATGAAAAACTGGGCTTGCCACTATCCAATAGCAAATGGCAAGCGATTCTCGGCAACGTTTTTTTAGACGTAATCCAAAATAATGGACTGCTGGAGATGCGGGATGGTCAAACCTACGTTACCCCCATTCTTGCCCATGGGTATGTGCCGGATTACTATTTAGAGAGTTTTTTCAATGACTTCCTTTGGCCGACATATCTAAAGCGGATTAATTCCGGATTGTCAGTTTCACTGCCTGAAGTTGAACATCAGATTTCAACTTGGCGGCTAGATTTCAGAGAGTATGAAGATCTTCATGAGCGGCTAGCAAAATTAGCCGAAGAGGAAAGGACTCTTTCGATAAAACTAGAGGCTCTTAGAAATAAGGAGAAAGTGCGCAGATATGAGGTGTTGGCCAGAAGGGTGCAGGAGTCTGAGCTGTTGGACAAGGTGCTGAGTTTTCCTGCTAAGTGGCTTGATTGGGCGAGAGAAGTGGAGAAGGGCCAACAGTATGCTATAGCTGAGAAGGCACGGGAATTCAAAGAGTCTGCTGAGAGACTGGCAGGAAAGCTGAATTCTATTAAGCTGCAGATAGAAGAAACCGGAAATGTGCTGTTTTCAAATTGGACGTTTTCACAATGCGAAAACGTTGCTGCACTGCCTATAGAAGATATTCAAAAAATAATTACGCAATACCAGAACGGCCTTTCAAGGTTTTCCGGTCCCCTGGGCTGGATACTTCGCGTGTTAATGGCCAAACGCTATAAATCTGTACACAAACTGCGGGATAAGATTGACGAAGCGTGGCAGCCGCTGACCCTGAAGGAAGAGTATAAAGATTTGACAGTTGTCGGGACGGCAATAATAAATAATTTGGTCCGCTTGCAAGAGTTGATTGCGGAGTGGACAGAACTGCAAAGTGAGCTGGAAGAGTCGCACTTGCCACAATTGGAAGCTGGCGCGACTTTGGATGTGTTAAATGAAGAAGAGCATGTTCGTGCGAGAGTAGCTGACATGGATAGGGAAATGGAATCCTTTATCGCATTGCTTATTGATTTGGGGCAAGGCAATATTGAGGCAGGTTGTAAGCTTGCAGAAGCGCAACGCGAAGTGCGCGCAGAAATTAAAGAGTTGCGGGAAAGTATCCCCATAGATATAAACACACTTCTGGCCTGTTTGCCGGAGGCAGAGAAATACACTGAGGAAGAAATAAATGATTCACTGCTCTTGGTCAGGAAAGACAAGCGTGCCTGCACTGAAGCACTGCGATTTTGCCAGAACGCCCTATACTTTCTGAACGAATCAACGCGGGCCTTTATCTTTCAAGGAAGAGAAAAGGCGGCCACTTTTGTCCATGCAGCGTTCCAGTATTTGCACTCGTTGGAAAGCGGAATTTCCCAACCTCAGTCTACAAACATGTTACCGGTGAGAATTGCCCAGGCAATGCAAAAATGGTGGGCAGAAATGGAGCGAAGCTCAACCGAGGGCAGCGGGTGGCCAGGTTGGGAAAAAGGTAAACAGCAGGAAGGGCGTATTAGGAAGCCGACTGTTTGCTTTGATGCCGAGAAAAGGATTGTTAAAGTATGCCTGCCTTCCGCACTGGTCCAGTTTGAAAGCGACGGTGAAGTGGATCGTGCCAATTTTGAGGCGTGGGGCGATGCAAGTCTTATATTCCAAGAACAGTTGCCTTTGTTCAGGGAGGCTGGGAAGACTTACCGGACAGGCGCTCTGGAAAAAAATCTTAACTCGCCACAACCTGTCTATAAATTCAAGTTCTCTTGTGGAGTTATTGAGCGGGAGTGGAAATTCGACGGCCCGGGCTCGTTGAACAAGAGCATTATGTTTAATGCTGATGGGATGCTGGTTGAGAACACTACAGAATACAATATCTTTCCGGGCGACTATGCGTGGGTGATTGCTCCTGCAGGCAGTGTTGTGGAGCCGTCTGTTGCAGAAAGAGAACGGGATGCGCTCATAGGTGATTGGTCTGGGTATGAAGCTATATACGTTGACCTATGTAATATTGATGTCTTAATAATTCGCTCGGGCGACGTCATCGATGTATACCGGCGGCAAGCCAGAATTGAACCGGCCTTTATTGGGGGAGAAGGTATTCCCGGGGTTACAGGTCAAGATGGGGCACCTGTGTATGCGTCGGGATTACCCGGGCTCGTCTTTTCTGTAAAGCATCATTACGAGCTGACTTTGTACGGTATCAAGATTAAGATCGGTGGCAAAGAATTTTATATGCCCGCAAAAGAACTTCAGCCGTTATTGAGCAGGGATAATGCAGTACTGATTGAACTGGGCAATATATTTGCCAATTACTATGGCGAATTTACCGTTGTTCTTGCGCGCCGGAACAAAAAAATTTGGGAATGTAAGTGTGTAGTTTTGCCAGACTTAAAGATTGCCTGGCAGAGACCGGTTTATTATTTGGCGGAAGAAAATGCCCCTATGAGCAAGTTGACCATATCATCTGTTCTGCCTTTTATATTTACAGGTCAGGCTGGGACGGTGCGAAATTACAGTCATTCACAGACGATACTTTTTGACACTTCTCAATCCGTTGTTTCGGGGACTGCGGTTTTCTCTTTAGGAGAAAACACCTACGCTAGAGCCAGCCTTGTTATCGATATTCCCTGTATTCGCTGGCGTTGGGCTAATGAAAAATTGTGGCGCTTTAAAGCCGAAGAGGTATGGTACAGAGATGTGGGCGAGATAGCCGTTAAGGTGCCCAAGGGTTGGAACTCTGTTAGCCTTTCGCTTAAAGAAAGTCGTCAGAAAATAACAAAGCCGGTGAAGAACGGCATAGCTGTATTCGACCTTAGCAAATTTGCCGACTCTCTCAGACTTGGCAAGCAGGATTTGCAGGAGCTTATCATTGAATCCGATGGATTAGCGCCAAGCGTGTTAATGCGGATTCGTACAAAATGGCTGGTAGATAAAGTTGAATTTGAAGACAGGGAAGAAGCCGGACAACGCATTGTTAATATCCGCTGGACCGAACTGGGCAAAGCTGAAAACAGGGTGATCCGCCTGTGGCCATTAGATAGAGGGGGGACCACAGTGTATGAGTATCCTCTGCCAGACAATGTGTACAGCTATGTAATTACAGAGGGTACGGACAAGCTGCGACCTGGAAAATACTGGTTACAGTTTGAGGAAGTAGACTTGTGGAGCAGCGGTAAGGCACTTTTTCCCAAGGAAAGTTCTCGGAATTGTATTGAACTGCAACTAGGCGAAATTATTGATCTGACTGGAATAAAGTGGCGGTTAGTCGAAACACAGAAATGGCTAGATATCCCTGGAAGATTGTGGTATAAACGCCTCGGACAAATAGAGTTGCTTATGCCCGACGATGTTCGGGGAGATTCTGCCTATATCTTTGGTGAAGGTTGCCGAGTGGCATTAGAGCATATTGAAGGGCAAAAATATATAGCAGACTGCACAAAGTTCATTGCAGAAGTGGCCAACTGCAGCGCTCACCCCTATAAAATTAAAATGGCAGTTTCAGGTCTCCATTTTGAGTTTCTTGAAGTCTTCTCCGAGTGGGAAGTATACGATATTGAATCCCGCGTATTCAGGGACGGGGATAAGTGGGAGTTCTTTGTCAGCTGGAATGAAACTTGCAATGCAACCAGAAGAATCATTCGTATATGGTCCGGGGATTTTCAAGAATGCAAAGAATGGACAATTCCAGACGGTGAAGAAACCAAGGTCATTATCCGTGAACCTTTGCAAGATTTCTCTGCAGGAAGGTATATTCTGCAGTTTGCCATTCAAGGAAGTTCAAGCAGCCTGCCAGGCAAACCAAAATTGGACGGCAAAAATGAAGGTTATATTGACATTCCGCACAGGTCTGGACGGGCTAGTTTGCCAGAAAAAAAAGGTAAGTTAAAGGCCCATAAAAACCCTGTTATCCCAGAGTATAAGTGTCCAAAGCATAACATTATATTACCCATCGGGACAAGAAAGTGCAGTTATTGTGACTACAAAGTAGAGAAACATGCAAAAATAATTTCCGGTCCAGTGAGGAGGTATTAGTATGAGCCTGGATCCTCTTAAGGCGACTGAACACGTTGTGCAGAAATACCTGTCCTACCTGGAAACAACTTTTGGTTTCAGCGACAAGAGTCTGAATGACCAATTCTTACGCGAGCTGCGGCAGCCGGACAAGTTTGCCAAAGGGCCAATTCTTGAGGCTACTCCTCCCTTTGAAACAAGTTGTTCCATCGAAGATCTAATCCAGGAGGGCGTTTTGTCCGGAGAGTTCAGAAAACTGAAGGCGCCGGACCTGCCGGTGGACAGGCCCCTGTACTTGCACCAGGAACAGGCGGTGCGCAAAGTTGTCAGTGGCCGGAATATAATTGTCGCTACTGGGACAGGCAGCGGTAAGACTGAGACATTTTTAATTCCCATTCTCAACTATCTGTTCCGACAAAAGGAGCAGGGACGGTTGGGGCCCGGGGTGCGGGCGTTGCTGTTATATCCGATGAACGCTTTGGCCAATGATCAATTAAAGCGGCTGCGGAAGCTGCTCAGGAATTATCCCGAAATAACTTTTGGCAGCTATACCGGCGAAACCAAGCATGGCAAAGATGAAGCGCTGGAACACTTTTACCAGATGTATCCGGGAGAAACCAAGCTGTCCAACGAGTTGTTGTCCCGGGAAGCGATGAAGGAATCGCCGCCCCATATCTTGCTGACCAACTATGCCATGCTGGAATACCTCCTGCTCAGGCCAGCGGACAATGTGTTCTTTGACGGCATATATGCCGGGGAGTGGCGCTTTATTGTCCTCGATGAAGCCCATACGTATTCAGGGGCCAAGGGTATTGAAATGGCCATGCTGTTGCGCAGGCTGAAGGACAGGGTTGTGACCAGCAGGCCGGGGGCGCTGCAATGCATTGCCACCAGCGCGACCCTGGGCGGTGATGCCGGCGATTTCAGGCAGGTGACCAATTTCGGCGTGGAATTATTCGGCGAGAACTTTGAATGGGTTGCCGACGATGAGAGCCGGCAAGATGTGATAATTGGCAGGAGAAAAGAACTTATTGTGGCTGAGGCAAGCTGGGGGACCCCGCCGGGTGAGCTGTACCTCAGTTGGGCGAAGATAATACAAGGGGCCTCAGATAAATTGTCCGAGCTATATGCTGAGGGCAAAAAATACGGCGTGCCCGATGCCGTGTTGCAGGAAGCTAAGGGACTGGGGGATTGTAAAAAATTCTTGTACACCGTGCTTGCTGGCGACGCCAGGTTAATCAGGTTGCAAAAGATGTTGGAAGCCTCCCCTTGTTCCCTTGAGCAGGCGGCAAGTGATTTGTTTCCCGCCGAAGACCTGGGTCGGGAGATGCTGGTTGCTTTGGTCGATTTGGCCAACAGAGCCCGGCTGCAGGAAGAAAGTCAGCCGCTTTTGCCCGCCCGTTATCATTTGTTTATCCGGGCAATTGAGGGCGGATTCGTGGCGCTGCTTCCGGAGAAGCGCTTTTTCCTGGAAAGGCGCG
>Ga0208823_1003153_pt1 | contig 11920 bp, 20 predicted proteins | sample AD_UKC075_MetaG_FD_184440 | JGI IMG/M metagenome (GOLD analysis project Ga0208823, IMG submission 184440) | Active sludge microbial communities of municipal wastewater-treating anaerobic digesters from USA - AD_UKC075_MetaG (SPAdes) (version 2) | ecosystem: Engineered > Bioreactor > Anaerobic >... | reverse complement strand
TTTAAAGGTTCAGTAGGGTATAGGTATGAACTAAAGGACTACAAAGAGAAACAACGCCAGATTATGAAGGTGTATAGGGGCAAAGTTACAGAAGAAGAAAGGCAAGCAACCATAAACAGAAAAGCGATATATACACCAGATGTATTGGCTACCATTAGATAACTTTAATGAAAGAGTAGAACGGGATAAGATACCTTATGATAAATGGTATGAACAGGGCCTATTAAGGCTATGTACTGGTAATACAATTAGATATTCAGATATTACAGACTGATTTTTAGAGATAGTAAACGACTATAATATAACCCCGCAGCAAATGGGAGCCGATTTAAAAGCTAAAAAGATTAACTATAATAATCACAAAATTTTGAAATGGTGCTTAACCAATACCGGGATTGAAAAAGACCGTAACGGGAACATAGTACCTATTAAAAATCAAAGCCCTAAAATGAGAATAGACGGCATGGCCAGTATGCTTAATGCTTATGTAGGTTTAATGGATCATTTCCATAAATAGCAACGCCGTAGAATGGCCTACAACGGCTTTAAAAGGGTATGGTAATGGTTTTATACCTTTAAAAGATAAGACGGCTTAAAACGCAAAATAAAGGCTATTAACGATATAATGATTAATAGCCTATTTTTTTATATTATTATGGTTGACAATTTGAATTTATAATGTTAATATATGATTGTAAACATTAAATTATTACATAAACAGAGTAAGAAAGGGGGACAGAATAATAATAGTAATACTAATAACATTAATAACATTGGCAAACTAAAAAGGTACCTGGAAAAGCGGCTAAACTTTTTACCCAGATACCTTAACGAACACCCCAAAGGGCTTAATACTATTATATCACTCCTGGGGCAAAAATCAAAGGAGGATATAATATGGAAAACTTAAAAATTGATAACGAAATAATGGAGCAAGAGGATAACGAAAAGAAATATGCTTTTTTAAATGTACAGGATGCCAATAATTGGTTATTAACTTATCTTAAAGGAGTTAAATATGTTTTATTAGATTATATTGACGGCAACTTTAAAGATGATCCAGATGTAGCCTATGCAATATTAGAATAATTTTTAGACAAAGCAATAAACAGCTCTATTAAAATTGATAAATACTTAAAGCTAGAGAAAGAAAATAGAAAAGCGGCAAGGTGGCTAAAGTAATGAGAAGGCAAAGAGATAATAAAAAATATGGACTTTATTTAAACGCTTTTTGTAGTGCAATTAAACAATATGCAGCAGCCCCAGATATTACTAAAAAGGACTATATAAAACAAGCCGTATTCCATGGAGTAAAGGCTATTAATCTAAAAGAAAAACCCCAATACCTAACTAGAGAGGAAGCAGAAAGCAATTTCCAATTTGGCAGCGTAGTAAAGGATATGATAGGTCTATTAACGCCAGGCGAATTTATGACAATATTCCCAATAGAAAAGGAATATAAGGGCCATAAATGGGGTATGAAAGATTATTTCTATACCAGGGATTATATTAATACATTGGATCCTAATAAAACAATAGCAGAGCAGGAAGATCCTTTAATGTTTATATGGGAGTACACTAATTGGGATATAACTGAATTTAATGTTAATCTTATGGGCTATTTAAGCGATTTAAGGCAGCTAGAGGGTTACCCTTCATTAGCCACAGAATGGGCCGAAATGAACGGAATAGAAACATTTACAGTACACCAAGACCAGAAGGGTAATAAATTCATTATAAAAGACGGTAAGGTAGCCAAGTTAAATAAGCCTATACCAAAGTATCTAAAGGTAGTTAAATAATCATTACAGGGGGCTTTTATGCCCCCTTTGGTACATATTTAAGGTTAAGGCACAAAACCTTAATTTTGCGACTAAAACAATAAAAGAAAGGGGTTTAAATTATGGATAATAAGTATTTACAAGCCAATGACATTATAAAAAAGGCTATGTATGATTTAAGGAAATTGTTAGACCAGGCAGACTATGAGGGAGCAGAGAACAGCCAAGCTTATGATAATTTAGAATACCTTATAGAGAAAAAGGTATTGACAGCATGATGCTATTGTGTTAAAATTAAGCTAGAAAAATTAAAAGGAGGTTGAAAGTATGAATTGGGCAGTTGTTCATCTTATTCACGTACGAACGCCGCATCAGCACATAGCAAAGCTATTCATCAAAAATGTCCCTGAGGACGTGAGTGCAAAGCAGCTCCGCTCCGCACTCACACGTGCGGGGTGGCAGTTCGGTGAGTTCGGGGTTCCGTGGGCAAATCACTATATCAGCCCCGAAACGGAGTGGGAGGATGAGGTAGTAGGGGCCTACCGGAGAGGAGGTATCAAAGTTATCGACTGGGAAGATATTGCTCCACAAGAAAATATTAAAAGAGTTACGCTCCGTCTGCCTATTGAAGTTTGGCAAGCGGTAGCAGAAGCAGCAGAAAAGCAAGGAATAAGCATAAACACTTTCGCCATATCTGCTTTAAGTGCTGCTGCGAACTTACAAGAATAAACGTAAGAGATGAACGCTTTGCCGGTTGAGCGCATCAATCGGCATAAAAATTTTATAAAAATGGAAAATACAACGGAAAGCATTGAGTATTTAGCAGCAGAAGTAAAAGAGGGCGTTTTATTTTTAGATAAGAAGCTTAATAAGTTTTATATCAAGTATTATGACGGTACAGAAAGCTACCCTTTAAGTTGTGGATCATCATTAGAGTATTTTTATGATGAATGGCTATTTGGTAGGGTTGAATATACACAAAGGGACGGCAAAGAGGGTTATTATTTCTATAACCATGAAGCAGGACACCCATTTTTAATGGAAGGTATGATTGTTAGAAAAAGAATGATATAGAAAGGAGTGGATCCAATGACTAGAATAATAGCCCTGGTAAACCAGAAAGGCGGCACAGGAAAGACCACAAGCACTATTAATATAGCAGCCGGGTTAAAAGATAGAGGTTATAGAGTATTAGCCATAGATTTAGACGCACAGGGCAGCTTAACGGCCAGTTTAGGGATTGAAACATACAATCTATCTAATACCATTTATGAAGCCTTTAAAGGCGAAATTAAGGCCCAGGATTGCATTATAAAAAAGAAATTTGATGTAATGCCGTCAGATATTAGGCTATCCGGGGCAGAAATTGAATTAAGCAGCACGCCAGGAAGGGAAACCATACTAAAAGAAGTATTGGAGCCGATAGTTAACAATTATGATTATATTTTAATTGATTGCCCCCCAAGCCTAACACTATTAACCCTTAATGGATTAGTAGCAGCTAAAGAAATATATATCACGCTGCAACCAGAATATTTGGCCCTATTAGGTATGAGCCAATTAATCAAGACTATAGAAACAGTAAAGCGAAGGTTAAACCCAGATTTAGAAGTTACAGGAATTATTATAACTATGTTTGATAGTAGAAAGCTACTTTATAAAGAAGTTATTGAGAATGTAGAAACTTATTTCCCAGATAAGCTATTTAATACTAGGATCCGTAACAATGTATCATTAGCAGAAGCCCCGGCCCAAGGAATGGATATATTTAGTTATAAACCTAATAGCAACGGAGCCGAGGACTATAACAGTTTAGTAGATGAAATATTGAAAAGGAGTTGATTATAAGTGAGTAGGATAAAAAACAACCCGTTAGATTGGATAGGACAACAAGAGGAAGAAGAAAAAAAAGGCCCTGGAAGGCCAAGAACTATAGACAGAGAATATACCAAAAGCAGCCAGGAAGGATTACAAGAGAATTGGACTAGAGCCACTTTTATAGTTAGAGAGGATCTATTGGAGAAATTGAAAGATTTAGCCTATACAAACAGAACTACAATTAAAGACGAAATAAACCAAGCATTAGCCGAGTACTTGAAGGATAAGGAAGTTATTAGAAGGGGTGATAAGTAATGAGTAATACAGGTAATATCGGTAATATCAGTAATATAGGTAACCAATTAGAAAAAGGTAACCTAGTAGTATATACCGTAAAAGATTTATCTAAATTACTGAATACAACACCACAGACAGTAAGAAAGTATATAAGCGAAGGTAGAATAAAAGGGAAAAAAATAGGCCGTCAATGGCTAGTTGATGAGGAAGCAGTAAAAGAGTTTTTAAACGATTAAATAAACATAGTAATATTGGTAAACAAGATTTACAATGTAAACATAGTATTATTATTTATACTATGGAAGGTGGTAAAAATGAATAATTATATAAGTTTTAAAGATGACTTTATGGCAGATCTAACACTAGAAGAACTTAAAGAGTATAAAGAAATTAAAAGAAAATATGACATTATTTTTAAACAATGGGAAGAACAATTAGAAATAAAGCAAAAAGAACCAGGATTGCCTATAAATGTTAGAAATTTAAAAGAGCATGAGTTAGCCAAATGGACTAAAATAAATGATGATATGCTAGAGGAAACCCTCTTATTTTATGAGAAAGTCCAGGAACGCCGATTTACTGAAATAATTAAAACTGTAGGGATTGAAAAGTTTTTTAAAGATAGAATTAAGTCAGCAGAAGAAGCTATTAAGAAGATAGAAGAAGAAAAAGAAAGCCCTACCCGTATTTATACTGATTATGCCCTTAATAGTATTATAGACAATTACAAAGAAGTAATTAAGACGAGCAAAGAAGTATTAGACAAATTGCAAAGCATTGATAGTAATAATATACAAGATTTAAGTTTTTCCGAAGTGTCTTTAAGTTTTTCCGAACTATTGGACGCAATAAATATAAAATCATCATCAATAGAAGGCAAGGAAGAAATAGAATTACTTAATAGCATTATACCTCAAAATTATATTATACCTAATAATAGGTTAATAAATAAAATGGTAAAGGGCGTAGTACCTTATAATGAAGAGTTTGAATTAAGAATAAATAAAGAAGCAGCAAAGAAAAAAATTTTAACCAAGGTAAGCCTTAACTTTAACTATGATGATGAAAACATACAGATTTATGATAAAGATAAAAGGTTTACCCCTTATGACCGTACCGTCCATAATGCCGTATGTAGTTTATTTGAAGCCGGTAACACAAACTTTACACCAGACCAAGTATATAGGGCTATGAATGGATTAGACGACCAACAATATGTAAGCCCACAATCCGTAGGAGCCATTACTAGAAGTTTAGATAAACAAAGGCAAATTTATGCTAAAGTTGATTATACCAATGAAGCTAAAGCATATAGAAAAGATGTTAGAAGCTGCATAGTAGAAGATCATATTTTATCAGCTAAAAAAATAACCCTGGAAGCAGGGGGCCATAAAGTAACTGGATATAAACTAAACAATAAACCTATTTTATATGAGTATGCACAATTAACCGGCCAAGTATTAACGGTACCTAGTAAGCTATTAAATACTAAAGATGTAATTAGATCTACAGAAGATGTAATTATTATTAGAGAATATTTAATAAGGCGTATAGAAGTAATGAAAAAGAATAAAGCCCAATCCAACCGTATTTTACTTGAAAGAGTTTACGAGGAACTAAACGAGCCAGAACCAACAAAGGAAACAAGTAGAAAAGTAAGAAATATAATAGACGCTTTATTAAAGAAATATGTAACAGAGAAATATATAAAAGATTATAAGTACTTTAAAGAAGGTAGAGCATTTAAAGGAATAGAAATATTTTATTAGAACGCTTGTTTGGGTGCAATAAGTCTACACTATGGGTGCAATAAGTCTACACTATGGGTGCAATAAGTCTACACTATGGGTGCAATAAGTCTACACCATAGAAAAATAAAAAATGCCCTCAAACCTAGATAGGACAAGCCTTTCAGCGATTGCCCAAAAACCCTATAAGTACTATAAGTATTATAAGTACTGTAGCAGCATTGGCGGCTTGCTTGACAGCCGCCGCCATGCTTAATATTATTTCTTTAACAGTTAAAATAAAATATTAACCTGGACATTAACATTAACTTTAAGATTAAGAGGAGGTATAAAATGAAGATTACAGATTTAGAGCAAAGAGTTAATTTATTATCTTTAATTGAAAGTAAACATAAGGTAAAAAGGGTAGGGAATGTTTTAAGAATAAACCCATGCCCAATATGCGGGCACAAAGACCATTTTACTATATATCCAGAAACTAATAGTTATAGTAGTTTTAGTGAGTGCTGCCAGGGCGGAAGCGTGTATAAGTATTTAATAGAGGTAGAAGGAATGGACGAAGAAACGGCCTATAAGGAATTATTAGAACTAGCAGGGGAAACGCCAGAAGGTGAATTTAAAGTAAATATAAAAAAGGAAAATGCCCCCAAAACAGAGCCGACCAAGCAAGTTAAGGGAGCAGATACCTATAAAGATTATACCAATATCATATTAGAATTATACAATAAACAGACAGACCAAGACAAGGCGTATTTTATAGAAAGAGGAATAAGCCCGGAGATTATAGACAGATACAAGCTATGTATAGGAGATGTAAATAGATTAGATAATAATTACTTTGGTAAAAGAGCCATATTGCCAGTATGGAAGGGTAATAAAGTTGTTTACTGGAACGCTAGAGCAATAGAAAAGGACCCTAAAATAAAGTACCTAAAGGCAAGAGGGGACGCAGTATATTTTAATATAGACCATTTAAAGACGGTAGCAAAAGGGGAAACAATAGTTATAACAGAAGGCGAATTTGACGCTTTAAGTTTTGAAAGTATAGGAGTAAAAGCCATAGCCATAGGCGGAGTAGGAAACTATAAAAACTTTATACAAGCCAACCAAAGGAAAGACTTATTAATTTTAACCGCCTTTGATAATGACGAGAAGGGCCAGGCAGTAGAAAGTAAATATAAGATTGAGATACCTAAACAATATAAAGATGTTAACGAATGGATCCAAGGCAACAAAGAAGAATTTAAAGAAAGTATCTATAAGCAAATAGAAACACAGAAAAGACCAGATAGTTTATATAATTATATGCTTAATAGATTAATTCCAGATATTGAACAGTATAAGCAATTTAGGGATAGAAAAACAGGATATAAAAACCTAGATGAAATTACAAGCATTTACCCTGGATTATATGTTATAGGTGGATTAAGTACACTAGGAAAAACAACCTTTATACACCAGATGGCCGACCAAATGGCAGAAATGGGCGAACATATAATATTTTTTAGTTTAGAAATGGCTACCCTTGAATTAATCACTAAAAGTATGGCCCGTTTAACGGTACTGAATAAAGACGGCTATAACTTTGAGAATGGCGTATCAGCTTTACAGATTAGATTAAATGATATATATCCGGAAAGAAAAAGGGCAGCGGTGCAACAAGCGATAACCAATTATGAGCCTATATCTAAAAGGTTTAGTATTGTAGAAGGTAACTTTAATACTAATATAGATAGTATAAGGGAGTATATACACAATTACATTTTATTAAATAAAGTAAGCCCAGTAGTGATAATTGATTACCTACAGATCATACCAGGACGGGAAACAGATAGAAGCGACAAGGAAAGAATAGACGGCGTAGTAACAGAATTAAAGAGAATATCAAGGGATTATAATATAAGTGTAATTGTTATTAGTAGTTTAAATAGGACAAACTATTTAACCCCTATAGATTTTGAAAGTTTTAAAGAAAGTGGAGGTATAGAATATACCGCAGATGTAGTATGGGGTTTACAATTACAAGCCATACATGACGAGGTATTTCAAAGCAAAGAAAATGTAACCAAAAAGAGAATGTTTATTAATGAAGCTAAAAAGGCAAATCCTAGACAGATTGAATTAGTATGTTTAAAGAATAGAAATGGTATAAGCAATTATAGTTGTGCCTTTGAATATTACCCTAAATATGATCTATTCATTAGCCAGGATAATTATAGTATTGAGTTTAACCAAGGGAATAGGACGGTGATATAATGAGCCTAGACGCTTTAAAATCGTTTTTTAGCGAAGATAAGAACGAAAGCAAGGAGAACATCAAGAAGGAAGAAAACAAGCCTACAAACCCTATTTTAACGGCACATATTGAAAGGGAAAAGAGAAACAGAGAAGCATATAAAGAGATAGCCGAGAATATAAAAAAATCCGAAAAGCTAAGATGTAAAATAAATAAAGATTTTAAAAATGGAGTGGATCCAATAGAAATATTAAAAGATTGTTTAAAATGTATTAGCTTAATGACAGGTGATACAGTATTTTATACTCAAAGTATTAAACACCTTGAAAATATATATAAGAGGTGAAAACATGAAGGTATGCAATACTTGCAAAAGAAAATTACCAAGTACACCAGAGTATTTTTATAGGTTCAAACACAGTAAAGACGGTTTTAAGAGTAGTTGTAAAGAGTGTCAAGGTGGAAAATTTACAATCAAAGAAAACATAAAAGAAGGTTATAAAAATGCACAGATTGTAAAAATGTATTACCAGAAACTGAAGAATTTTATCTTAAATATTTAGATAAAAGGTATAATAAATATCGTTTTAAAAGCCATTGTTTAGAATGTGGGAAAATTAGAAGTAAGCAATGGAGAGAAGAAAACGAGGAACAATATATTGATTATTACCTGGAATATAATAAAACTGATAAGGCAAAAGGGAGCAAACAAAGGTATAGAGAAAATAATCAAGAAACTATTAAAGCATACAAGAGAGATTATAGGGAGAGAAATAAACATAAAATACAAGCCTATAATAAAAAGAGAAGATATTCACCTAAAACAAGAAGCAAAGTTTTAGATTGGAGCAGGAAATGGAGAGAAAACAATCCAGACAAAGTTAAAAATTATAACTCACAGTATGCAAAAAAACAAAGATTATTTTGTAAAAGCAACCCAAAAAAGAAATGCAAAATTAAAAGAATTAGATTATACCTTAACATTGGAAGAGTGGGAAGATACAAAAAAATACTTTAATAATCAATGTTCATATTGTGGTAAGTCTTTAAAAAGATTAACCCAAGACCATTTTATACCCTTATCAGATAATGGACCTTATACCAAAGATAATATTATACCGTCTTGTAAGAGCTGCAATTCATCTAAAAATAACAGAGATTTTAAAGAGTGGTACAAAACCTATAAATACTATGATGAATAAATACTATGATGAAGAAAGAGAAAGAAAAATCTTAAACTATATAAATGATATGGCAATACCGAGGTAAGTTGAGGAATTAAAAAACAAGCCCCCAGAAGCCGATTTAAGCCACGAAAAGACGAGGGGTAATATAAAACCCCTAGCAAGCAAAGAAAGCGTCACAGAAGCCCTAAACGAGCGTTTGAAGGGTTAGCCATACATTAGTATTACTAAAATTAGATAGAAAATTGATAATTAAGAGGGTGGCCCTTAAAGGCTTGCCCTCTATTATTTTGCAAATTTACAACACCTTAAATTATATTGAAATACCAATATTAAAAAAAGAAGAAGCATATAAAGCTAAGAGTAATTATCTTAAAAGTGGGGGTAGTTACTTGTATTTTTATGTAATTATGATAATAACAATAATAATAGCAATAAATGTTTACAATGTATTCAATGTATGATATAATGTATATAGTAAGATAAAAAGCAATAGTAAATTAAAGATAAAAGCCAAAGCAAAAGGGGGTGAAGTTAATGGATCTATCGAAAGAAGCCAGAGAAGCAAGAAATAAATATATGAGAGAATGGCGGAGGAAAAACAAAGACAAGGTAAAGAAGTACCAAAAGGACTACTGGGAAAGACAAGCAAGTAACAAAGGGGATAAGGAAGTAAATAAAGCAATAAACAAATAAAGAAAGAAGGGGTCAAATGATAAGCGTAGATATTAAAGCTAGAATAGGAGAAATAAGGTTTAAAGGTGATAAATCCTGTATCTTCATAATTGAAACAGAGGGAGGAAACGAATTGCAATGCACCATTACAAAACAGAACATTCATTTAGCTGATTTAGTGAAGGAAGGCCAAGAGATTGAATTGAAGGGCAATATAGCGGCCTATAGGAAGATTAAAAACGAAGTTGAGTTTATAGATAATGTTTTATATGTAGATAGCATAGCCCAGGTTAATTAATAAAAAGGAGAGATATAAAATGATGAAAGAATTATTAGCAATAGAACAGGAATTAAAAGAGATCCAAGAGGAAGGTAATAAAAGAATAAGAGAATATCAAGCAGAAATTAACGCAGCCATAGAAAACGAGGAAGAAGCTAATAGGGCAGTTATTAAAGCAAAACGGGGAAACGATCCGAAAGCTTTTTCTAAAGCTATTGAGGAAAAAAGAATAGCTAGTAATATAGTACAATACTATGAGGGTAAGATTAAGCAAATAAAGGACGAGCCTTTTATAACTGAAGCTGAATATAGAGATTATACCAAGAGAATTAAGGCAGCAATGGACGCTATAAACAAAGAGGGTAAGATTAAGGCTAGTAAGTTATTAAAAGAACTGGAAGCCATAAAAGAAGAAGTAGCCCCCGCATATGCTAAAGCCAATAACTTATTAAGGGAACTACAAAACAATATCTATAAGCATAGTTATGAAAAAGTTATGAATGAAGCCAGAAAGAATAAAACACCACTTAATACAAATGAACTACACAACGAATATAAAGATTATAGCTTAATTAGTGGCATAGATTATATATTAAAAAGCCAGGCAGCAAAAACAATTAAAGAAGGGGGAAGTAAGTAATGATTAACTGGAACTATGAAGAATTAGGATTTAGAAGTCAAGAGGAATTAGAGGAAAGCATTGAGAGAGTTAAGCATAAAGCTAAAGCTGATAGCCTTGAATATGAAATAGAAAGAAGAAAAAAGAGCCAGGACTTAATAAATGGAAATGGCGGTATAGACTTTAAGGCATTAAAAGAAGGGGCAAGGCTAGAAGAACTTGATAGGGTAGTAGCTAGTAAATTGTATTGGGAAAGGGAAGCAGAGAAGCAGAAAGCAGAGCAAGAAGAAATAAATAAGTTAATGGGAGCGGTAGCAGACAATATTAAAACAGAGAAGGAAGCAGAAGCACAAAGAGAATTTGAAAAACAGAAAGCTAAAGCAGATGAAGAACTACAAAAGCAAATCTACTCAAAACACAATGTTAAGACAGACAAGCAAATAGAAGAAGAAGCAGCTTATAAAAGTATGCTAGACAGTTTAAAACTATAAGTAATTAAACAGAGAGGGGCGAACTAAAACAACGCCCCCTACTCAATTAGAAGGGAAGGGGTACAATGCACAGGCCAAAGCAATTAAGACCAGACCAGAGCGGACCACATAGGGCAGTATATGAAAAGAACAAAAGGCGGTTACTAAAGACTACAACTCATTGTGAGATATGCGGGGGAGAGATTAACACTAATATTAAATGGCCCCACCCACTATCACCGGTGGTAGACCATATTATACCTATTAAAGGCCCAGGAGGAATACAAGGCCACCCAAGCGATATAAACAATATGAGGATTGTTCACAATAGATGTAACAGAGCCAAGAGCAATAAGTTATATGCTGAAACAAAATCAAAAGATAATGCAGCAGAAACAGAAAGCAATGTAAAGAAAGGGTTAGATTTACCATGGAGTATTAACTGGTTAGAATATAGAAGTGATGAATAAATCTAATTAAATAATATCCAACAATAATATAAAACATAATTAATTATTAATAGTAAAAGTAAAAGATAAAAAATATTTAAAAATAAAAAAAGTAAAAAGTAAGCTGAAAATGATTTTAAATAATTTGAAATGATACAAGCATTGGAATGACTGGGGGAGGGGAACCCCTAGGCCTTGAAAACACGATATACGCCGTCCACTCTACTTATTTTCTTGCGCAAACTATTCAGAGATAGGGCAGACCAATTATATTTTTATTAGAAAGGGGGTTATCATTATGAAAAAAGGGATTATATGCGATATATGCGGTACTAAATTTGATAGTAAAATAAACAATGCTAA